>Ga0334893_1001337_pt1 | contig 24172 bp, 12 predicted proteins | sample GraSluR3_MG_5_FD_207218 | JGI IMG/M metagenome (GOLD analysis project Ga0334893, IMG submission 207218) | Sludge microbial communities from methane-producing bioreactor in Wageningen University, Netherlands - Granular Sludge_09_05-R3 | ecosystem: Engineered > Bioreactor > Anaerobic >...
CCTGAAGAAAAAGGATTTTGATACATAGGAAGAAATTTTGTTTTTCTCCCCCGCACAAAGACAAGAAACATTGGAATTAGCAATGCAACCCCACCGCACAAACAGCACATCCCGCAAAACGCACAGGCAAACCCTCAAACCCAATTTTGCGGGAAGAGCTGTTTTCTTGCCAGCGCACTCGAAAAAATAATGTATTTTTAGTTTTTCAAAAGATTTAATGTATGTTAATTGACAACGAAAATAAAAACTATAAAGTCCATGAATGGATTGCCAAATACACTGAAACTGGCAAACTTGATATTGTAACAGGATATTTCACTGTTGGAGCTCTCGCCTATCTTTCAAAGACAACAAACGAAAAAATTGAACATTTCAGATTTGTACTCGGAGACATAGTGAATGTTGACGAAGTGAAAGACAGGGCCCTCGACTTGATGAATGAAAATATCTCTGTTGAAGCAGCGCTAAAATTAAGTCAGTTAGCAAAAGAAGCAGTTGAATTTCTGAAACAAAATAACGTTGAAGCAAAAACACTTGAACCAAATTTTTGTCATGCAAAGGCATACTTGCATTCTGCAAAAAATGACGACAGACTGAATTACTTCATTTCTGGTAGTTCAAATCTTACAGAAGCAGGAATAGGATTAAAAACAACAAATAATGTTGAATTAAATATTGCCGAAACTGGCAATAATGCACAGTACAATGAACTTGCAACTTGGTTTGAAACTCTTTGGACAAAACCACAAGCTCACAAAAATAAAACGTTAAAAGACGAGAAAGGAAAGATTTATACAAAACCATTCAAAGAATATTTGATTGGAGAAATTGAAAGAATCTTCATTGAATATACTCCCAGAGAACTATATTACAAAGTCCTTTTCGAACTGTTTGGAGAGCAATTGTTAATAGACCAAGACGACCCTGAATTTAACAGACAAATTGGACGATTAGAAAATTCCACCATTTATCAAACTCTTTATAAATTTCAACAAAAAGGTGTTTTGAGTTTAATAAAAATGCTCCAAAAATACAACGGGGCAATTTTGGCTGACGCCGTTGGTTTGGGTAAAACTTGGAGTGCTTTAGCTGTAATGAAATTCTTTCAATTGCAAGGTCGGGAAGTAATTCTAGTTTGCCCTAAAAAACTGCAAAACAACTGGACACGATACAGAAAATATCAAAACTCAAAATTTGAGAAAGACCAGTTTGATTATTTTGTCCGTTTTCATACCGACTTGAAGACTGAGTTAATAGACAAAGAGCAATACAGAAATGAAAGAGCAGACACATTTTTCATAAATGACAAACCAAAACTTTTTGTAATTGATGAAAGCCACAACCTGAGAAATGACAAATCGAATCGTTTTAAGTTTTTTGTCGAGGAGATTTTAAAGAAAAATGAAGATGCAAAGGTTTTAATGCTTTCGGCAACTCCAATCAACAATTCATTAAATGACATTAGAAACCAGTTTAAATTAATCGTAAAAGGTAGTTCTGGCGGATTTTATGAAACTCTTGGGATAAAGAATATTGATTATGCTTTTAGGACAGCACAAAGAGCATTTAATGAATGGAGAACTCAGGATAACCCCAAAATAAGCGAATTCATAAAAGATTTACCTGACAACTTTTTTAAACTAACAGATGCCTTGACCGTTGCCAGAACAAGGGCGATGATTAACGGTCACGAATCTGAATTAATATTTCCAACAAAGGAAAAACCTGACAATTTATTTGTTACCCCAAATGAGTTAGGGAATTTTGAAAGTTTTGAGGAACTATTTAAAAAATTCCCTCCAATGCTTTCCGGTTACCAGCCTGCTTTTTATGCAGAACCGATGGCAGAAAAAAAGAAACGACAAGAAGCAAAGCAAAAGGGAGAAACTAAGGTTTCAGTTTTGGATGATGAAATTCAACGAGACAAGTTTTTGGTTAAAATGATGTACATTTTAATGGTGAAAAGGCTTGAATCATCATGGTATTCATTTTACTCAACCGTTTCTAAAATTGAAGCCCACCACCAAAATGCACTTAAAAAAATCAAACTCTATCAGCAGGATAAAAAAAACGCAATAATTGATGATGCTCAAGCCAATCTTTTTGACGATGAAGAATTTGATGATGAAGTAATTGAGTTTACTCTCGGAAAAAAACGTAAGATTAATCTGTCTGATATTGATAAAGCCGGTAACCTCAATCTTTATAAAAGAGACCTTAAAAAAGATATTGATGCCTTAGACAACATCTTAACAAACCTGATGAGATTTGAAAAGGTTATCGAAAAAGAAACAGCAATTCTAAAAAACCTAAAAAGTGAAGACACTAAGCTTGAAGTACTCATCAAGAAAATTTTAAAGAAAAGAACTTCCGGTGAAAATAACAACAATCAAAAAGTAGTAATATTTACAGTTTACCGTGACACTGCGGAGTATTTGTTCACCCAATTAAAATCTCGTGGATTTGATAAAATTGGGTTGGTTAGTGGTACTGGTTCAAGAACGACTGACAACGATGAAGAACACAAAAACTTTGAACCAATCTTAGAAAGGTTTGCCCCATTTACTAAGCTATTTCGGGAAAAGGAATGGGAATTTGAACCTTCATCCGATGAATTAACGGTTTTTGAGAAATATCAGGAATGGATTCATTGGATTTCAGAAAACGAACCGAAAACCTACAAACAGCTTAAAAATCCAATTGATATTTTAATCGCTACAGATGCATTAAGCGAAGGTCAAAACCTGCAAGATGCCGATATGGTAATCAATTATGATATTCATTGGAATCCTGTAAGAATCATTCAAAGAATGGGCCGTATTGACAGGCTTGGTTCTCCAAATACTAAAATTTTCGGAATCAATTTTTGGCCATCAAATAATATCAACTCTTATCTGGACTTGCAAGGCAGAATTGAACAACGAATGGCAGCGATGCAATTGGCAGGTTCCGAAGTTCATTTGGATTTTTCTGACACGTTTAAGGAAATGGCTGAAGATGAAAACCTTGAAAACAGAATGAAAGCCCGAATGATTGAGCAAATGCAAACTTCGTGGGACGATATTGAGGTTAGCGAACAAGGACTTGGATTTAATGATTTATCGCTTGAAAAGTATCGGCAGGACTTATTGGAAGAATACAATTCCAATTCTGAAAAATATTCCCGATTGCCCAAAGGCGTTTATACCGGATTTAAAGCTGTTCACGAATCTTGTTCAGAAAACGGAATAATTGCATTACTCGGTTATCCAAGCAAACCGACAAAAGTGCAAAACCACATTTACCAAACTTATGATTTGATATACATAAATCAGGATGGAAAACCTGTTTTACTCAATCAAAAAGAGGTTTTGGATGCATTGACTTTGCATAAAGATGAAACTCGTTTTATTCCTTCTGCGATTGATAAAGGAGAAGAAGTCGCCATTCAGAACCTTGTGGATTCAATTCAAACATGGCTAAAAAATCAAGCAGTTGAAGAGGAGAAACAAGAAGATGGAACAACAAAAAAGAAAATGGGTGCCGAAGCAAAAGATTTATTGTCGAAAATAAAGTCTGGCGACCAAGATGCATTAAAACGCATTGCGCAAAATGTTAAAGTTTCAGACAAGTATCAAGTAGATAATTTTGATTTAATTACCTGGTTTTTAGTTTCAAAATAAGTAGCGTTTATGGATTTAAAAGTATTTAAAGAGCAATCTCTTTTCGAAGCTATGAAAAGCTTCTTTCAGGAATTGAACGTCCCCATTTCAGAAGTTACAGAAGACCCGGCAAATCCGGAGGATATTGTTTCAACGTATTTCAATGAAAAAAACGAAACTCATTCCTTAATCGACACTGTATATTTTCTGGGTATGGTTAATGAAAGTGCTTTTGACGGAGATGAAAATTCTGATTCGTTGAAGTCGATTAAAGCATCTAAAGAAGACTATGACGGACTGCTTATTTTTGGTATTCAGCTAAAAAACAGGGCAAACGGTCTAAAACCAACCCGTTCACAATTGGCTGAAATCACTCGCCTTTTCAATCGTGAATACAATTACACTCCGGTAACACTGATTTTTAAATACGGCGAACAAATTGCTTTCGCCAACAGCGAACGTTTAAAATACAAACAGGAATGGAGAGAAGGTGAAAAAGTTGGAAAAATTTCTTTGCTTAAAGACATTGACATTGAAAACACACATCGTGGACATTTATCAATTCTTGAACAACTCAAAGTTCCAAGAACCGGAAGAAATGCAGTTTTATCTTTTTCTCAACTTTATTACTACTGGCAATCGGTTTTTTCAATATCTGTTCTTAACAAGTATTTCTATGAAGAAATAATAAAGTGGTTTAACAAAGCTATTAAAGATATTAAAATCCCAAGCGAAAAGGCTGGTTCTGAAAAACATAAAGATTTTGCAGTACGTTTGATTGCCCGTTTGATTTTCATTTGGTTTTTGAAAGAATTAAAAGTCGTAAAGGATGAATTGCTTATCCCTGAATTTAACAATGGCGATGAAAACGACCTGATAAAACCGAAAAAAGCAGGAACTTCTTATTATAAATTTATCTTGCAAAACTTGTTTTTTAATGCATTAAATGCGGAACAACATGAAAGAGACACGGAGCTTTTTGATGTTTACAAATCTGACTACTCAAACATTGAAGAATTAAAAGAAAACATTTTCTTTTCGCCCTACCTGAATGGAGGTTTGTTTGATATACACCCCAACGACTGGTGCGAAGATGGAAAAGTGAACAATGCTTTTGTTGTTCCCGACCACTTGTTTTTAGACAAGGAAAATGGAATTAACAGTATTTTGTCGCATTACAAATTTACGATTGCAGAAAATACTCCGCTCGAAGAAGAAATTGCCGTTGACCCTGAAATGCTTGGGCGTATTTTCGAAAACCTTTTGGCTGAACAAAGCGATGATACAAAAGAGGCAGCACGTAAAAATGCAGGAGCTTTTTATACGCCTCGTCCTGTGGTTTCGTACATGTGCCGTAACACTTTGCTCAAACATTTAGATACAGAGATAAAGCCAGAAAACGGGAAGCAAATCATTCATAAAATGCTTGATACAACTGTGCTTGACCCTGCTTGTGGTTCGGGGGCTTTCCCGATGGGAATGCTTGAAGAAATGATGCAGGTACTCGAAACCGTTGACCCTGAAGGAAATTTGTGGGTTTCAGAAATGTTAAAGTCGCATGATGATGAATTTAAAGAGCATATTGCCGATTTTATTGCTGATAAGCAAATTCGTTATGTAAAAAAACTCGGTTTGTTACGTAACTGTTTATTTGGCATCGACCTTTTGGAATATGCTGTTGAAATTACAAAATTACGTTGCTGGCTTTCCCTGATTGTTGAGCAAAAAGTTGATTTTACAAAACCAAATTACAATTTAAAACCACTGCCGAATTTGGAGTTTAAGTTTTATAAGAAAAACTCTTTATTCCGAAAATACAAGGACGAAAACCTGAATCAATTAATTGATTCCATTGACAAAGTCAGTCTTTTGGAAGAGTTGGTTAACTTGGAAAACGAATATTTTATTGCCAAAAGCAGCAAGCATGGAAACAAGGAAGAAATAAAACAAAAAATTATTGATCTGCTTGAAAAACTTGTTGATTCGCAAAGCGAAAAAATTCAAAAAGAATTAAATTCCGCACAAGGCAAAGTCAATCATTTGGTTTCGTCAGGTGCGCCCGAACGTGAAATTACAAAAGCCAAAAAGAAAGTTAAAGAATTTGCCAACGAACTGGCAGAATTGGCTGTTTTCCGCAACACAATTAAAGATTATTTTATCGAACGGGTGGTTTTCCCGGGCATATTCAACAAGAAAAATCCAAACCCCGGTTTTGATATTGTAATTGGTAATCCACCTTATGTGAATACCAAGCAAATCAACAGCATGGGTCAAACGAAAAAATTAACCGAGGAATACGGTTATACCGATGACCTTTATAATCACTTTACAATTCGAGGGCTGGAACTGGTGAAATCAGGAGGTTTATTAAGCTACATTACATCCGATACATTCCTGACTTTGCAAAGTAAAAAGAATATGCGGAGAGAATTTTTGGGAATCCCATTAATTACAAAAACAGGTGACGGTCTTTTTGCAAACGAAAAAAAGACTTTACCCGAATGCCGGGTAATGGAAATAATAAATACTCCAAAAGCTTTTGCGGCTTTAGTTGACACAGCCATATTCTCACTCAAAAAGGAAGAAGCTCCTGATGATGCAACAATGGTTTATGTTGATTTGCGAAAACCAAATGCAAAATCGTTTGAGATTACCGAAGAACAGTGGCAACAAATAAAAACTTCTAAAGAAAACATCTCGGGTTGGGAACGGGTATTAGAACATACATTTAGTGCATTAGGGTATAAACAAGCCGATTGGATTTTATCACATACTTGCGATGGCGACAAGGTTTTTAAAGACCAAAACTCAAGTCTGCTTAAATTCAAACTCTCTTTTGAACCGTACCGCAAGGCTATTAATTATGCAATCTTTTCTCCGACTCCATATAATTGTCAGATACTGGAAAAAGTAATAAGCCCAATAAAATCAACCTATGATAATTGGTGGGAGAAAATTTATACTTCAAAGGAAATAAAGAAGAATAGGACATTAATAAAAAATTACACAGATAAATTAAAACAAGGTGACTTAACAATTGTAGGCTTAACAACTGATGGTGGTCAAGGATTAGTAACAGGAAATGTCGGAAGATACGTTGGCTATAAAGAAGGTACAAGGTTGGCAGAAAATTGTAAAGAAAAACGAGTTGAAAAATTATATAATTTAATTCTGGATAAACCTGAAATTAAAACAAACTGGCCTTTACTTGAAAATGTAGTAACAAAGCAAGATGTTGAAGATGTTCTAAATTCAATTACAGAATTGGAAATTTGGAAAATCTACGATGAAATCAAGGAAGTACATGGGATAAAAAGCTTTGGTAAGGGATTTATGTACAGAATCGTACCTAATTATTTAGTAATAGATTCTAATAATGTAAAAGAAGAAGATAGGTTAACAGGAATAGGAGGAGAAAGATATTTTGTCAATTATGATAAAGGAGACAAAGAAGGAAATAGGTGGTTTATTGAAACTCCGTATGTAATTGACTGGAAAAAACAGTCTGTTTACCAGTTGTCAACTGCCGATGATGCAAGATGGCAGGGCTATGATTTCTTTTTTCGAAATGGTTTTTGTTGGACGAATGTATTAAATCCAAATTCAACATACTTTAAATGTAGATTAAAGGATAATACTATTAATGACGTTGGTTCAATGGCCCTTTATGATGAAATTGAAATTGGAGATAATTATTATGTCTGTATTATTAATTCCTATCTAGCATTTAAGACAATGCGTGAATTTTTTAATTCATCTGTTAACATTACTACTAACGATATTAAAAAATTACCTATAAAAATTCCATCGGCTACGGAATTGGATGCTTTTAAGTCAAAATTTGACGAGTGTTTAGATATTCAAAAACAATATTTCAATGGTGATCTAGAAAAAGCGGAAGCCAGAAAGCTATTAAAACCCATAGAACTGGAAATAGATGAAATGGTAAATAAGCTCTACGGCATCACAGCAGAGTTTAAATATGAAGAAATTGAAGATGTTGAAGAAGAATTGGAATTAGCTGAAATAGAGGGTGAGGTTGATGAATAGTAATGTTTGAAAGTAGTATAATATAATTATCAAATATTTTTTAGTTTTTTTTTGGCAATTAGCGTTTTAGTCACATAAAACCTCAAGTAAAAGAAAAACGGCAATTAGGATTATAAGAGTAGCCATTGCAAGCTGATTTAATCTGCCAAGTTGTCTAACCTACCAGCTTAGGAGCCGATTTCACCAGTTAAGGAGCGCAATCTAACTGCCAAGGAGTCCGATTTACCGTTTAAGGAGTATATTTTACCATTCAAGGAGTGCAACCAACGGGCTAAGGAATGCATCTTACCGTTTAAGGAGCAGATTTTACCGATTTAGGAACATAATTCACTTAATCTAAGTTACACCCAAACACTAAAAGACTAAAAACCAACGTTAGTAAATATTTATTAACCGTTTTTTAAAATCAAAATTTTATTAACTAAAACCCAAAATCATGTCATCAAACCTATTAACATCAGAATCTAAGTTTTTAGAACGTTCTCGCATTGCATTAACCAATGCCCAAACCCATCCAGAAATTCAACCAGCCCTTGAAGCCTATGGGATGGATGCTGCAAAAATAGCCGAAGGCTTGGGAGTATATAACAATGCCAAAGAAGTATGGGAACGCAATAAAACCGAAGATGCTGAAAGCAAAATTGCATCCAACAGCTACAAAGCGAGCTACAACCAATTACAGGCTTTATTTAAACGTCACCGCGACCAGGTGCTCATTTTCTTCAAAAAGAATCCCGATGTGCTGAGTAGTTTAGGCGTAAAGGGTCGTTTCCCTGCTAAGTACAATGAGTTTTTCGATAAGGTAAAAATGTTTTATGGTACAATTCAGAAAAACGCCACCATACAAACTGAAATGGATAAGATTAAAATCACTTCGGATGTTGTGACAGATTGCTTATCCAAGCTCGATACGCTTTTAGCCGAAAGGGCTAACTATGATAAAGAATTGGGAGAGTCGCAAGACGTAACAAAATCTAAAAATGCGGCTTTATTAGCACTAAAAGAGTGGATGGATGATTTTGATGCCATTGCAAAAGTTGCATTGTACGACCAACCACAGCTATTAGAAGTACTCGGGATATTTGTACGCAGCTAAGCCCACCCCACTTGCAAGCACTTTGGCAAGTCGCACTAGCCCTGCTAAAGCCAAAACTTGCCAAAGAGCTTCCAAGCCCAGCCCAGCTAACCGCCTTTAAGGGCGGTTTAAGGTTTTGCCCACGCACAAAAACAAAATTAGGGCCGTTACGTCATCGGGTCGAAAGATACGGCATTCCAAACGCCACCTTTCACCCTGTGGACATGAAACACCAGCATACAACATGGGGTGTAGCTAATGGGGGGATATAAAAGTACACGCAACGGGTACACCCGCACCGTTTCGTTTTCGTCACGGGACGAAAACGCAGGCTACGCACTCCCCCACTAGCCACAACCCCCAACCGTTGTGTGCAAGTGTATGACGAAAGAATCTAGCAAATTCGGTTGGTTCAAGCAGATTGGGAATCTAAATAATTAAATCAAGAAAAAATAACGGAAAGAATAAAAAGACAGAATAGGTAAACAATTTTATTTTGCCCGCCCGCTTTGCGCCTGATGGGCGCATTTGAAAAAAGTGTCAGCACAAGCACCACATTTGCAAGCCCGCACAAGCTCATGCTAGACCAAAGGCTTGCAAAAGAGGTGCAAACGAAAACTTACTATTAGATGCTTCATTTGGAACAAATAATCAATTATAATAATTATGAGTTTAGAAGAAACCGATAGAACACAATGGCTAAGTGGTAAAATTAATTTTTATGACAGTGAAAAAGGCTTTGGCTTTATTAATTGCTGGGAAGACAATAATGATTATTTTTTTCATATTTCAAAGGTTAAATCAAAAGAAATAATCGCTACAGATTTTGTAGTTTTCAAGTTGAAGAAATCTAAGAAAAAGGAGGGCACATTTGAAGCATATAATCTTTACAAATTAACTGAATTTGAAGTTGATTATCAATATTTAAAAAAAATATTCATTAGTAATGAGAATGAAAACATACAGAAAATTTTACTTCCTAAAATTCAAATTAATGACATTTACGAATTTGTAGTTGGCAACTTAGATTGCGTTTTCGAAAACATTGAAAAACTTCAAAAATACCTACATAAATTAAAAAAAAGAATTATTTTAGTTGAGAATAACCTCAATGAAGCAGTAATATCAGAACTCTTTGAAAAACATTTGAATAGATTTGAATCAAATATTAACTACAATAAAATTGAGGCTGTCTTATGGTTAGAAGGGATTATTAAAAAAGGGCCAAACATACTAAACCTAAGCAATTTGTTTAATAATAGTAATGAAGACCTAAAACTTAAGATATTAAACAAATCTTCCTTAGAAACCAAGATACAAATTATTCAGAATTATTGCGAGACAGAAATTCCGTTAAATGTCTTCGAATTTATTACTCGTTACCTAACTAAAACATATAAAATTAGCGAATATGATATTTTAAAAAATTTAACAAATAAAGAGTTCTGGTCTGACAAAGACGAATATGTTATAATTGAAATAATAAATAATTATTACAGCAATAAATTAAATGATGAGGAAAAATTCCCACTATTTATTAAAGGATATATAAGTAATATATCAACGTCATTTCTAATTAACAGGTTCAATATTGCAGATAAAAACAACAAAATTTTAATACTCAGAAACTGTAGCCTTGATACAAAAAAAGAAATCATTAAATTGTATTCTAAAGAAGAGAATGCTATTACGGTTATGGGTTTTATTGTAGAATACTTAACCAGTTTTTATAGTAATCACTATATAACTTTTGATAAATTTAAAAATACTGAATATTGGGAGGATAAAGAAGAATATATACTTTATTCTAATAGTATTGAATACTATCTTGAGAATGCTGATAATTACAATAAAATACAACTTTTTTTAAATAATTACACAAACCAATACTCACTTATAAGTATTGTGGAAAATATTGACAATCTTACCGATGAATCATTATGTGTTATATTGTCCAAGTTAACTGAAAACGAAATATTAACTGTAACACATAAAAAGATTGAAACACTAATTAATCAATTGAAACAAAATTTAAATAATGACAATGAAGAAATATTGCAAATATACGAGCATTATGCTAGTAGGTTTTCCTATATTCTTAGAAGAATATATGAGAAGCAAAACACTGAAATCAATAGAGTTATAAAAAACGAAATTTCCAGCAATGCTCCATATTTACTTGTCTATAAACTTTGGCGAGAAAAACTATTAGAAACGCCTTCAATAGAATGTATTTCAACTATTTTAAATGAGCATTATTCAAATAACATCTCAAAAGAAATTGATTTTTGGCTGTCAAAAAATTTAATACCCAAAGACTATTTAATAGATTTATTACTCAAGGATATTAAAAGCCAACCAAAAATAGCCAACAGAAATGACTATTATTATTTGAATGACAGATTATTATATTTAAAGAAACTGTTATTTGATTTTAACAGTTCTAAAGATATAGTCCCCTCTTACAATATTAGTTTTTTCCAGTTATCTTGTTGGTTTAATGATATTTCAAATGATTTTAATTATGAGGTTTTCAAATCCATATTTGTATACTTGTCTAATGAGCATCAGATAAAATTTTTGAGAAAAATATTTAAACTTGCTCATTTAAACCTTTTTGACCTCACCATTGATAAATTAGACCAATTAGTAAGAATTGACTTTGACCTTTACTTATTAAGCGAAAGCTATCATCCGGATTTACCCCTAGACATTTCTGTTGACATAGTAATTCAAGCTTTAAAGTCCTTTAAGAAAAACAGCAAGTTCCTTCTTGAAAGCGAGTTATTAAAAATCTTTTTAACTGATATAAATACTAATAAGCATTACAAATTTAAGATTAAGGAATTTTTTGAAAAATGTGGCGGAAGAAGCATTGGTGAGATTAATTATAAAACTAATGGCACGATAAGTAAAAGGGAAGACTATTGGGAAATCGAATTTGACTATGATTCAGATATTGTGGAAAATGTCAAAAAATTACCTAAAAGGAGATACAATCCAGATACAAAGACTTGGATAGTCCCTTTGTCAGAGGAAATATCAATTAAAAATTTTGCAAAAGAAAATCGTTTTTTTATTGAAAAAGAAGGAAGAAACGATTTAAACAATATGCACTTAGCATCCTTTCCTAGAAAAGAAATACCTAATGGTATAACTTTCTGTGAGGGAAGGCTTGCAAAAACTAAAGATAATTATTTCAACAAAGAATTCTGGTGGTGTTTTAACAACAAGTGTTTTAATAATTGTGAATCAACACATACTTCTAATGAGTGGGAAAAATATACTTTATTAGACTTTTTAACTATTCTAGAATTTGATTTAAGTGATGGCAACAGATTAGGTGATTATATTGAGAAAGGTAAGTATTATCAGTTTATTTCATTAATTAACCGTTTTAACAGGCTTCTTGATAAACTTTACTGCAATGAATGCAAAACAGTACTTTACCCTGTAGAAGATTCCCATTTTGCTTATTATCGAGTTGTAAGATTTAACTGCACGAATAGTAAATGCAGCAAATACGGTGAAGAAATATACCTTCATCATTGTTTAAATAGTAAGTGTAATTCAATAATTGACAGCAGAGAATCTAAAAAATGTGAAAATGGTTTGTATATTTGTTCTAATACTGAATGTGGTTGCTGCTGCTCACATTCAATGCTTTCAAGAAGATTGAGCAACTTAGAACAAACAGGAGGCTATATACACCCACAACTTCAATTAGCCGTAAACAAAAAACTAGGACACCTTGAAAGGGGCAAACACTTCTGCTATAATTGTGGAAATGCAATGGAATCAGTTGGTAATGAAGTTTATCAATGCAACTTATGCAATATAACTTATAGCCTTTCAGCAAATAACTTTGATCGTAGCAATATCTACTTGGAAAGTGAAGGCACAGATTTTTTAATTGGAATTTCTGACATAGACTTTACGGATGATTGAACTGATTGATTTGCAATTAATTCTTAGATATTATGAATAGCAAAATAGTTGAAATAAGGGAAACAAATGGTATTTTCTGTTTAGTAAACTTGAATTATCCAGTAGATTCAAAATTATTTGAATACTTGTGTTTGCAAGATTACATCAAGCCATTTACTTCACAATACTTAATAAATAAAAATCTTGAAGTATCAAATTTAATTTTAGAAATCCCTACAAACAAAGTAGCAGATTTAGAGAAACTTATACTTGACTTTCATAGCAGCTCATTATAATATACATAAAGGCATAACAAAATCTTAAAATAAATCTAAATGGTTGATAAAAAAATCATTTCATTCTTAAATAAACATCCAGAGTACTCAAGAAAATTAGTCTCGGATAACTTTCCATTCAAACTAAACCACCTCAGAAACCATTTCAAGAATTGCTTTTATCTATAGTAAATGTTTTAGTTGTATAATTTTCAAAGCGGTCAGTTGTTATGCAAACAATAAGATCATCCCCCAAAGAACTGTTTTTAAATGCTTTATGCACAAAAAACCTCAAAGCACTTGAACAAATTTTAGAAGAGGATATAACCTACTTTGGGGCATCTAAAAAAACCTTTTTGAAACGAATTTCTTACATATTTGACCAACTGAAACGTGGAGGTCAAAATGGGGTTTTAAAGTTAAAACAGCATAAAAAACAGTATAACACCTATTACTTATATTCAAATGCTTTTAATGTATCATTCAAGTTTATAATTGAAGATGATAATGGCAAGCTATTAAACGTATATAACAACAAAAAGGTTAATTCTATTGAAGATGCAGAGGGAATATCTGAATTTGACTTTTATTTTGGCGAGGATGAAAGGGTTGGTTTTGAACCATCTGACGTTTATCTAGTAACTCTATTTGAGTGTATAAATGCATATAATGAACTGGAGAATGATAATGTTAACGTCATCTCCAGAGAGGATATTAATAATTGGCTGGGAAAACACTCGTTGCTATTTGATAAAGTTTATCCTCAATACCAATACTTCAAATTCAATGGTTTTCGATATCTGTATAGTATCTTTGAAGGATATTATGAAATTTTACTGAAATACGATATGATTGTAGAAGCATTAAATGACTTCAACAAATGTGAAATTGATGAGATTGATGACTGGTGCGAGCATTACAATAGACTATACTTTTGTGAAACAATGAGTTTTCAAGGCTTACCTCTAATAATTGACCGCAAAAATCGAAGAATAAGATTCCATAACAAATCAAATATTTACTTTTATGGTGATGATTTTTTTGCAATCGTACGTTTCAATGAAATCTTTTCAAGATGTTTTGACATAAGGGGAGAGAATACTTCATGGTATTAATATGTCAATATATCCTTCTCACAGTCGTAAGCACTTTTACAAGCCCCCACCTGCTAACGCTTTATCCAATGGCTTGCAAAACAGCTTACGCCTCTTCCCGCCCAGTTTGCCTATCGGCATTTTGGCTTTCCCTCGAAGAGATAAAATTGTTTCTGTGTATATTTGAAATAAAACAAATAACGAAAAGAAAAGAAAAATTGAACCAACCATTTGATAACGAAAGATTAACACCAGCACACAACATAGGGTGTATAAAATACTGGCATGCAGGCTGATACATGGGCTTTTAGGCTCGTTCTTGTCGGGTCTCGGTAGATAGCTACTCGTCTCGTTCGCCAGCACTTTACACACCCCTCACCGTTGTATGCAAGTGTTAAACCCCAAAACGATACGTCCTTACAAACAATAATTATACAAGAAAGAAAAGACAGTTACCAGAAATTATCCTGAAGAAAAAGGATTTTGAGATATAGGAAGAAATTTTGTTTTTCTCCCCCCGCACAAAGACAAGAGACAGTGGAATTAGCAATGCAACCCCACCGCACAAACAGCACATCCCGCAAAATACACAGGCAAACGCACAAATCCCATTTTGCGGGAAGAGCTGTTTTTTGGCCCTCGCACCGCAGGTAATTCGGAGCTTTATCTGTACTTTTAGAGCTTTTTCAAACAAGATTGAATATATAATCATATGTCAGAAGACCAGAAAAAACAATTAGAACAACAACTTTGGAATGTTGCTGATACACTTCGGGGGAGAATGAACGCCGATGAGTTCCGAGACTACATACTCGGATTTATCTTTTACAAGTATCTGGCAGAAAAGATGGAGATTTATGCCAACAAAATTTTAAAACCCGACGGCATTACCTACAAAGACATACAGGAAAACACCGAACAAGGAAAAGAATACATCGAAGCAATTCGAGAAGAATCATTGGAGAAACTCGGATACTTCCTAAAGCCATCCGAGTTGTTTTGCGAATTGGTAAAACGTGGAAACGGGCTTGGACACGATGCATTTGAAACCGACCAGGAACAAATCGAAGCCATTAAATCAGGGAAACTTGACGATAAGGTAACCGCAAGTAATTTCATTCTCGAAGACCTTCAAAAAATCCTGATTAATATCCAAAACAGTACAATGGGTACTGATAGCGAAGAGGATTTCGATAATCTTTTCGAGGATATGGATTTAAACAGCACCAAGCTTGGTAAAACTCCCGAAGCACGAAATACCATAATTGCAAAGGTGCTAGCGCACCTTAACAAAATTGATTTCAGGCTTGAAGATACCGAGCTCGATGTTTTAGGCGATGCATACGAATACCTCATTGGACAATTTGCCAGTGGCGCAGGAAAAAAGGCAGGAGAATTTTACACCCCACAAGGAGTAAGTACTATCTTGGCAAAACTGGTAACGACTGGAAAAACAAAATTAAAATCGGTTTACGACCCAACCTGTGGTTCGGGTTCTTTATTGTTGCGTGTAGCCAAAGAGGTTGAGAATGTTAACAACTATTACGGACAGGAACTCAACCGTACCACATACAACCTATGTCGAATGAACATGATTTTGCACGATGTGCATTACCGTAAATTCGACATTAAACAGGAAGATACGCTGGAACACCCTCAACACCTCGATATGCGTTTCGAGGCTGTGGTGGCAAATCCCCCTTTCTCGGCCAAGTGGAGTGCCAACCAGCTATTCACAAGCGACGACCGTTTTAGCCAATACGGCAAGCTGGCACCCAGCAGTAAAGCCGACTTTGCATTTGTGCAACACATGATTTACCAGCTAGACGACAACGGCATTATGGCAATTGTACTACCTCATGGCGTTTTATTCCGAGGGGCTGCAGAAGGGCATATCCGCCGTTTCCTGATTGAAGAAAAAAACTATCTCGATGCAGTAATTGGATTACCAACCAATATATTTTACGGCACAACTATTCCAACATGTATTTTGGTATTTAAGAAGTGTCGTGAGAATCCCGAAAACATCCTGTTTATTGATGCCTCACAGGAATTCGACAAAGCCAAAACGCAAAACTTTTTACGCCCTGCCGACATTAATAAAATTATAGATACCTACCACAACCGCACCGTAATTGAAAAGTACAGCCATTTGGCAAGCCTACAGGAAATTGCCGAAAACGACTATAACTTAAATATACCCCGTTATGTCGACACCTTCGAAGAGGAAGAACCCATCGACATTAACGCCGTTGCCTCCGAAATAAAAGCACTCGACCAGCAAATGGTTGAAACCGATAAAACCATTGAGGCTTTTTGTAAAGAATTGAACATCTCAACGCCTTTTTAAGTATGGAAAAAGTTAAAAATATACCCCAGTTGAGATTCCCTGAGTTTGAAGGAGAGTGGGAAAATAAAAAGTTGGGAAGGATTTCAAAGTTCTCAAAAGGTAAAGGGATTGCAAAAGCTGATATTTCAGAAAATGGAAAAACAGAATGCATTCGTTATGGAGAGCTTTATACTTATTATAATGAAGTAATCAGTGAGGTTATTTCAAAAACAGATGTTGATAAAAAAGAACTAGTATTAAGTGAGCAAAATGACGTAATAATACCTGCATCAGGTGAATCGCAAATTGATATTGCAACTGCATCCTATGTTCCAAGGTCAGGAATTGCACTTGGTGGAGATTTGAATATTATTAGAACTAATGGCAATGGAATATTCCTTGCCTATTATCTAAATAATGGGAAAAGAAATGATATAGCTAAACTTGCTCAAGGAATTTCGGTTGTACATTTATATTCAAGTCAATTAGCACTATTACAACTTAAGATTCCCTCCCTCCCCGAACAAAAACGCATAGCCTCCTTCCTAACCTCAGTCGATGAAAAACTAACCGCCCTTAAAAAGAAAAAAGCCCTTTTAGAGCAATACAAAAAAGGGGTAATGCAAAAGATTTTTTCTCAGGAAATTCGATTTAAGGATGAGGATGGAAAGGAGTTTCCGAAGTGGGAGAAAAAGAAGTTGGGGGAGTTTTTAAGCATCCCTCCAAAAATGAAACCTAAAATAATTGATAAAGAAAAATTACTAACTGTAAAACTTCATCTAAAAGGAGTTTTGAAGAATGAAAACACTGAAAGTTTATCGATTGGTTCAACTATTTATTATATAAGACACAAAGGGCAGTTTATTTATGGGAAACAGAATTTATTTAACGGTGCATTTGGTATAATCCCCGAAGAATTTGACGGTTTTTTATCTTCAGGTGATGTGCCATCATTAGATATTGATTACAAGAAATGTAATAGTAGTTTCTTATCTTATAGTTTAAGTCGAGAATCATTTTATAAGAAACTAGAGAATATTGCAAGTGGTTCTGGAAGCAAACGAATACATGAAGAAACATTGTTAAATGTGGAGGTCGTTTTCCCTTCTCTTCCCGAACAAACCAAAATCGCCAATTTCCTTTCTTCCATCGACCAAAAAATATCCCATTGCCAACAGCAAATTGAGCAAACTACCCAATGGAAAAAAGGATTGTTACAAAAAATGTTTGTTTAATGGAAGAGTTACTGAACAAACAGATATTAGAATGGTGGCATCTGTTACCCGATAACTTAAAAGGTAATATGCCAACATTCATTCATCCATTAAATATAAATGCAGACATCTTGTTTGTTGGTTTAAATCCATCAGGAGACACTTCAGTTAAAGAACCACTAACTAATATATCAGACATACAGATTCAGGAAAAGATTGAACTTGAAACGAGAGCTATTTTTGGTGAAGGTGCAAGCAGAGAAGGTCAGTATAAAACCTATTATGCTCCTTTATCTGACATAGCAGATACGCTTGGTGTTGCTTTTGAACATTGCGATTTATTTCAAATGAGCTTTCGAACAGCAAGTGTAGTGGTTTCTGAATTGTTTGGTTCAGACAAAAAGCTAAAACCTTGTCATAGTAAACACCTAAGTGTTTTTAAAAAAATATTTGATACCGTTAAGCCACGATTAGTTATTACCAATAATGTAATTTCTGCCAAGATATTAAAGGACTTATATAGTCTTAAGTTTGATGATGTAACAGGCATGTATATATCGGAACAAGGCACATACTTTTTCCTAAATGGAATCATGTCATACGGCAGACAAACAATATTTGATAAGGAAAGACTATTATGGGCAGTTAAGAAAGTATTATGAGCAAACAACCCGAACAAATATTAGAAAACCAGTTAGTAGAACAGCTTCAACAGTTGGGGTATAGTTTAGTGCATATCACAAACGAAACCGAACTAATTGCCAACCTTAAAACCCAGCTAGAAAAACACAATGAGGTAAAGTTTACAGATAGTGAATTTGAAAAAGTGTTGAATATCCTCAGCAAAGGTTCTGTTTTCGAGAAAGCAAAAACACTTCGTGAAAAACAACACATTGTTCGCGATAATGGCAACAACCTGTATTTCGAGTTTATCCAAACCGAGCATTGGTGCCAAAACCAATTTCAGGTTACGCATCAGGTAACAGTCGAAGGAAAATACAAAAACCGTTACGATGTTACCTTGCTCATAAACGGTTTGCCATTGGTTCAAATCGAACTCAAACGCCGAGGATTGGAACTCAAAGAAGCTTTCAATCAAATTAACCGTTACCAAAGGCATTCGTTCGGAGCAAATGCAGCCTTGTTTCAATACATCCAGCTGTTTGTTATCAGCAACGGGGTAAATACAAAATACTACGCCAACAATCGTAACCAGTCATTCAAACAAACCTTTTTCTGGACCGATAAGGAAAATAAACGCCTTACCAATATTCTGAACGGTTTCACCAGCAATTTTCTCGAACCTTGCCATATCTCAAAAATGATATGCAAGTACATCGTGCTAAACGAAACCAATAAAATTTTAATGGTATTGCGCCCTTACCAGTATTATGCCGTCGAGGCATTAATCAACAAGGTAATGCACAGCCGTAAAAACGGTTACGTTTGGCATACCACGGGTTCGGGCAAAACGTTAACCTCATTCAAAGCAAGCCAGATTTTAACCGCTTTGCCCAAGGTTAAAAAGGTGGTGTTTGTGGTCGACCGTAAAGACCTCGATTACCAAACCACCAAGGAGTTTAACAACTTCAGCAAAGGTTGTATCGATGGCACCGACAACACAAAGCAGCTCGTTAAACAGTTTGCCGACGATACCAAGCTCATCGTCACCACCATTCAAAAGCTCAATACGGCTATCAGTAAAAAGCAGTATCAGGGCAAAATGGAGAAAATGCAGGACGAACGGATTGTTTTCATTTTCGATGAGTGCCACCGTTCACAGTTTGGCGATACCCACAACCGCATTAAGCAGTTTTTCAATAATCCGCAAATGTTCGGGTTTACAGGTACGCCCATCTTTGCCGATAATGCAGCAAAAAACGAGTTAGGCAAACGTACCACCAAAGATTTATTTGGCGATTGCCTACATAAGTATGTCATTACCGATGCCATTAAGGACGAGAACGTGCTGAAATTTTCAGTTGAGTATGTAGGTCGATACAAAAAGAAGGATTCTGCCACCGAAATCGATATTGAGGTGGAAGATATCGACACCAAAGAGCTGATGGAATCACCAACCCGTTTGGAGAAGATTTCCAACTACATCCTGGCGCATCACAAGCGCAAAACCCATAATCAGGAATTTACAGGGATGTTTTGCGTAAATGGCGTTGAAACGCTTATCAAGTATTACGACATTCTGCATAAGAAAAAGGAAGCAGGAGAACACAACCTGAAAATAGCAACCATTTTCAGCTTTACAGCCAACGAAGACGATGCCGATGCCAACGGCTTTTTACCCGAAGAACTTTCGGTTGTGGAAGAACCCCGTGCCTTGTATGGTTTGAACAAACACAGTCGCGAAAAGCTCGATGAATACATTGGGCATTACAACCAAATGTTCGGCAGTAGCTTTTCAACCAAAGACAGCCAATCGTTTTACAACTATTACAACGACATTTCTAAAAAAGTTAAGGAACGCAAAGTTGATATTTTACTGGTCGTAAACATGTTCCTGACTGGTTTCGACAGCCCTGCTCTCAACACCTTGTACGTTGACAAAAACCTGAAATACCACGGATTAATTCAAGCCTATTCACGTACCAACCGCATACTGAACGAGCAAAAATCGCAGGGCAACATTGTGGTATTCCGCAATCTTAAAAAGTATACCGATGATGCCATTACCCTCTTTAGCAACAAAGAAGCTATCGAGGAAATCATCATGAAGCCTTACGAGGAATATGTAAACAAATTCAACGAAGCATTTATCGAGCTGCTCAAAATTGCCCCAACGGTAAACAGCGTAAACAATTTACAAACCGAGGAAGACGAGCTTAAATTCATTAAGGCGTTCAGGGAACTCATGCGGCTCAAAAACATGCTTGCCACCTTTGCCGATTTCAAGTGGGAACACTTTGCCATGTCCGAACAGCAGTTCGAAGACTACAAAAGCAAGTACCTCGATTTGTACGACAAGGTAAAATCCGACCATCAGAAAGAAAAGGTTTCCATTTTAGATGATGTCGATTTTGAACTCGAACTCATTCACCGTGATGAAATAAATGTAGCGTACATACTCAAGCTGCTAGCCAACCTGAAAGATGCCAAGAAAGCTGAACAGGAGAAAAAACGAAAAGAAATTCTCGATATACTTTCAGGCGAAGCCCACTTGCGCAGCAAGCGTGAACTGATTGAGAAATTTATCTTGGAAAATCTTCCAGTAATTGAGGACTCTGAAGATGTACCCGAAGCCTTTGAAAAATTCTGGAGCGAGGAGCAAATCAAAGCATTCAACAAGCTGGTAGAAGAGGAGAATCTGGAGGCCAACAAAGCCGAAAAATTAATTGAAAACTACCTATTTGCCGAGCGAGAACCATTACGCGACGAGGTGCTGGCATTAATCCAAGGCGAACAGCCCTCAGTACTCCAACGCAAAAAGGTTGGCGACCGCATCATCAGTAAGATTGTAAAGTTTGTCGACACGTTTATTAATGGGTTAGCTGGTAGTTAATATGATGAATTACATCTACAGGTTATTATTAACATTCAACTCCACATCATTATTATTGGTGGTTTATGCAATAAAAGAACAAACTGTTATTAATTGGGTAAGTATTCATCCAAAACTAGATTTCATTCCCGATTCGGTTTCTTATTGCCTTTTCTTTTTAGTTCCTGTTTTACTAACATTCCTCAGCCTTTTGCTTTCTCGATTTTTGGCCAATGATAATATTGAAAACGGAAAAATCGAGGAAGTTGAACAAGCCAATAATGCTTTTCTCCCAAGTTACCTAGGTTATTTTTTTGTTGCACTAAGTGTTAGTAGTTTTGAAACACTATGGTTTATTTTTGCTATTCTTTTTCTATTTACTTTTTTTTCACAAACACTTTATTTCAACCCGTTATTTTTGCTATTTCGTTATCATTTCTATTATCTGACAACTACAAACAGAGTGAAGATTTTTGTAATTACACGCAAATCATTAAAGAGCCCATCCAATATTGATTTACCTAAACTCAAGAGAATAAATGATTTTACTTTTATCGATAAAGAAAAATAATTATGACAAATTACTTACTTGCCGAAATAAAAAAAAGAGGAAAGGGTGAAAAAACCTTTCGAGTTTTTGATGAAAAAAACGAAATTTATTCATTGCCTAATGATCTTGACCATCCCAAAACATACGATAGTAATTACAAATTAGAAGAGGATGAATGGTTTCACATTCCCAAATTCAGTGAAACTGAATATTGTATTGATATCCTAAAAAAGGATTTTACTTCTGCTGAATACAATCAGATTAATCGTGATAAACTTAAAAACGTTAAATACTTAATTGCTCATCAAGTATGTAATGATAGTGCTTATTTCTTTTTTCAAAAAGTTAATCCATCGCAGGTAGTAAAAAAGCATTGGTTTGTAATGTCTGATGCTCCAACGCTCGAAACTGATAAAACAATAGTTATCATTAACGAAGTTGCCGATGCTATCTTTTCTGTAAATGAAGACATTCTATACTTTAAACGGTTAACATCCTTAACCTCTATCTTTAATGGTATTTCCGAATTATACCGTGTAGCAACACAAACGGAAACAGAAACATTTCTTAATGAAAACTTCATCGATTTAGAGGGAGATTTTTCTGCAAATAATGTTGGAGCAGCCAACAGAAAAAGAATAGCAATGGCTATTGACACCTTTAATAAATTCGAAGAAAATGAAAAAGATGAAATTTATACATATATAAAGGATTATTGTAATGACATCCCTTATGATACGGAGCATAAAAGATTCACCATTAAGGATGAAGAATCTTTAAAACATCTACTTTGGGGCATTGAACAGCGTTATTACACAACCAAAGTTGGTGGTGAAAAACGTGTAGCAAATTCAGTATCAAAAATGTAATTACAATTTGCATATAGCTAAGCTCATATTTCTTATCTAATAATTCGTTATATTTAACATTTGTTTAAAAAAAAGGGTGTAATTTAGAAATCAGTCTATTTCATTCGAAGTAAGAAGCAAAAGGAATATTAACTGTAGCAACATAAATAGAGATGAAGTTTACGTTGAACAGAGTACTTTAAATAATATCAAGGTTAACAATATACATCACTTAAATTAGATAAGCGCAAAACTGCCAAGTTGTCTACCCTACCAGCTTAGGAGCCGATTTCACCAGCTAAGGAGCACAATATAACTGCCAAGGAGTCCGATTTACCGTTTAAGGAGTATATTTTACCATTCAAGGAGTGCAACCAACGGGCTAAGGAATGCATCTTACCGTTTAAGGAGCAGATTTTACCGATTTAGGAACATATTTCACTTAATCTAAGTTACACCCAAACACTAAAAGAGCAAAAACCAACGTTAGTAAATATTTATTAACCGTTTTTTTTAATCAAAATTTTATTAACTAAAACCCAAAATCATGTCATCAAACCTATTAACATCAGAATCTAAGTTTTTAGAACGTTCTCGCATTGCATTAACCAATGCCCAAACCCATGCAGAAATTCAACCAGCCCTTGAAGCCTACGGGATGGATGCTGCAAAAATAGCCGAAGGCTTGGGAGTATATAACAATGCCAAAGAAGTATGGGAACGCAATAAAACCGAAGATGCTGAAAGCAAAATTGCATCCAACAGCTACAAAGCGAGCTACAACCAATTACAGGCTTTATTTAAACGTCACCGCGACCAGGTGCTCATTTTCTTCAAAAAGAATCCCGATGTGCTGAGTAGTTTAGGCGTAAAGGGTCGTTTCCCTGCTAAGTACAATGAGTTTTTCGATAAGGTAAAAATGTTTTATGGTACAATTCAGAAAAACGCCACCATACAAACTGAAATGGATAAGATTAAAATCACTTCGGATGTTGTGACAGATTGCTTATCCAAGCTCGATACGCTTTTAGCCGAAAGGGCTAACTATGATAAAGAATTGGGAGAGTCGCAAGACGTAACAAAATCTAAAAATGCGGCTTTATTAGCACTAAAAGAGTGGATGGATGATTTTGATGCCATTGCAAAAGTTGCATTGTACGACCAACCACAGCTATTAGAAGTACTCGGGATATTTGTACGCAGCTAAGCCCACCCCACTTGCAAGCACTTTGGCAAGTCGCACTAGCCTTGGCACAGCCAAAACTTGCCAAAGAGCTTCCAAGCCCAGCCCAGCTAACCGCCTTTAAGGGCGGTTTAAGGATTTGCCCACGCACAAAAACAAAATTAGGGCCGTTACGTCATCGGGTCGAAAGATACGGCATTCCATACGCCACCTTTCACCCTGTGGACATGAAACACCAGCATACAACATGGGGTGTAGCTAATGGGGGGATGTAAAAGTACACGCAACGGGTACACCCGCACCGTTTCGTTTTCGTCACAGGACGAAAACGTAGGCTACGCACTCCCCCACTAGCCACAACCCCCAACCGTTAGCGCCAATATGATTGGAAAACAGGAAGCCCTTAGCCCGTAGGCGGTCTATCGCCTCCAGATCTTCGGGCAGAGAATTAATTGGCGAAAATTGCTCGTATCACGACTAGAAATGCGTTCGG
>Ga0334893_1001343_pt1 | contig 24072 bp, 21 predicted proteins | sample GraSluR3_MG_5_FD_207218 | JGI IMG/M metagenome (GOLD analysis project Ga0334893, IMG submission 207218) | Sludge microbial communities from methane-producing bioreactor in Wageningen University, Netherlands - Granular Sludge_09_05-R3 | ecosystem: Engineered > Bioreactor > Anaerobic >...
TCTAGTAGATGAAATATTTATAATGCTTCCACCTTGATTAAAGCTATCCTTGAATAGCTTCGTAAGCATAAATGCAGAGCTTACTCCTACTTTTAGTGCATAGTTAAAATCTTCATAAGAGTAATCGTCTAGCCCTCCCATTGGTGGCGCTGCATTGTTGATTAAAAAGTCTATATTGCCATATTCCGCTTTTACTTTATCTGCAAAAGAAATCAAGGTTTTTTCATCAGCTATATCACCAACAAAATAGTCATTATCCTTAATATCTATAATACAAACCTTGGCATTATTTTTTCTTAGCTCATCACAGATGACTTTTCCTATACCACTGGCTCCTCCTGTTACTACTGCAACCTTATCTGTAAACATAAGCATCCTCCTTATTAATCCATATTTTAGTTATGCTCTATTTTTATAGTACTTCCACAGATGCCTGATTTTGCTGGCGTAACTATAAGCTTAACTGGAACTCTTTGCTTTACAGATTCCACATGAGAAATTAATCCTATCTTGAGCTTGTCATTGTGAATTTTTTCAAGTGAGCTCATCAGCACCTCAAGTAAATTATCATCTAAAGTCCCAAAGCCTTCATCTAGGAAAAATAATTCTAAAGGAGCTGTCCCTTTTAGCTGAATCTCTGCTGATAGAGAAAGTGCAAGTGCAAGAGATGCTAGGAAGGTCTCTCCACCTGAAAGAGTTGAGGTATCTCTTAGCACACCTCCATTTTTATTGTCTCTTATTAAAAAAATACCATCGTCATCAGTTTCTAAGCTATAGCCTCCCCCAGTGATATCAAGCAGTCTTTTCGAGGCTTCTCTTGAAACATACTTGAGTCTTTCTGTAGCTACGAACTCTACAAATTTATTTCCTTTAAATAGAGTTTCTAATTCCTTTAATATAGCTTGCTTTTTTTCAATCTTATTTTTCTTATCCAAAATTTCTTTTATCGACTCAAGCTTAAGCTTTAGCTCATCTAATTTCTTGCTTTCCAAAATAAAACTTTTGTTTAAATCAGAAAGTGCTATTTGCTTTTCTTTTGCCTCAATTTCAAGCATTTTAAATTCCTCTTCGTCTACACCTCTACCAGCTAGCTTAGAGTCTAACGTCTGGATAATAGAACTTAGATTAGACACTTTATTTTCATAGGCTTTGATTTCTTTTTCAATAGCATCAAGCTCTATTTGATCTTTGAAATTCAATTTAACAGCTTCAATATTTCCAAAACCTAGCTCAGTCAGTCTAATATTAAGATTCTTATCTATATCTTTAATTCTTAAATCAAGTCCAATAAGCTTTTGGTTTTCTTTGATGAATTCTTCGTTTAAGGAGCTATACTCGTTTTCAGCTTCAGTTTTTAGCTTGCTTTGCTCTTTGTAGTTTGATTGAACATCAGTTATTTTGGACTCTGTATCTTTTAAAACCCCAGCAACTGAATCTAGCTCTCCTACCTTAGAGATTAAAGATGATTTTTGTTCATTGTAGCTAGACTCCCAGCTGTCTTTTCTTGTAGATACAGTATATAGATCGTTACTCGATAGATTTATTTCTGTTTCTATATCTTTTAATAAGTCCTCTGTCATACTGCAAAGCTTATTTTTTTCTGTTAAGTCTTTTTCATAGGCTTCTCTTTTGCTTTCCATCTCAATTATTTTCTTATATTCAAGCTCAAAATCCTCAACCTTTAAATCCTCTTTTAGCTTTGATAGATTATCTTGACTTGAATTTAAAGACTCGAAAAGCTCAGTCATATCTTCTTCTAAAATTTCTAATCTTCTACTACTGGCTTCAAGCTTGGATGTGATTGAAGCATGTTTATTTTCATAGTTAGAAATTTCTTTTAGGCAAGCTTTTTCATTTATCTCTAGCTCTTGCTTCTTCATTTCAAAATCTTTAATTCTAGTATCTAAAGCTTCATACTCTAATTTGATATCGCTAGGAGAAACTGCAAGTAAGCTTTTATCTATGCCAGCTATTTCTGAGGTATCCTCTTCTATTTGCTTGGTTAATATAGCAAGCTCTGTATCTAGCTTATTAATTTTTTCATCATAATTTGTTACTAATTTTGTAGCTTCTTCTATCTTTGATTCATATATAGCTAAATCATCAGAATAAGACTCTAGATTATGAGCTTCATCATGCAGATATGGATGCTCTACTGCCCCACAAACTGGACAGCTTTCCCCATGACTTAAGCTTTTTCTTAGCTCTAGAGCTAGATTTTCTATTTTGGCTTTTTCTAGTTTTTTACACTCTTCTTCCAAAATAAATTTTTGCTCAGCCCTTGCTTTATTTAGCTCCTGCACTTGGTTTCTTAGCTGATTAGCCTTATGATTTGCTTCCTCTATTCGTCTACTTTTTTCTTCATTTAATTTCCATGCCTGAGATACTAAATTAAAACTTTCATTTAATTTGATTAAATCATCCCTATTACCTAGAGGCATTTCTTTTAATTCATCCATTTCTTTCTGAATAAGTAGATCTTTGGCTTTTAATTCTTTTAGCTTAGAATTTATAGCTTCTACTTCCTTATTATCTGCTTCACACTCTTTAGATATATTAGCTTTTTCTATTTCTAGTTTAAGCTTTCTCTCAGCTTCCTTAGTTATATCCTTGCTCAGCTGATATCCTGTCTCCACTTTAGACCTAAACAAAGCACTTACTTTTAACTGAGTAATCACAGAAGTTATCTCTTCAATATCCTTTTTTAAACGTTCTAGCTCTTTGCTCTTATATTCTTTATCTGTATTTAGTTTGTTTAGCTTTTTATTAAGCTCTATTTCCTGAGCCTTGCACTCATCAATTTTTAGCTTAAGGATATCTAGTTCCTTTATTTTTTCTAACGCCTCTATATATTTTCCTCTGCTCGCTAAAAGATTTGGAAGCTCAGTTTCATAGGCTTGCTTTGCCATATCATATTTAGCTTCAATCTCAGTTTTTTTCTCAGCGCAGTCTTTCCTTTTTAAGTCAATTTCAGACAATTTTTTATTACAGCTTTCAAATTCTAATTTAGTTTTTTCAAAATCAGCTATCATATCCTTTAGCTGATTTGCATTTTTAAAAATCGCTAAAGATTTAGCTTTATTTTCCATTTCAGGCTTTTTAGCTAGAGCTTCATCAAGCTGACTTACATAGGTTTTCTTTTCATTTTGTAGCTTAAATACTTCAGTTTGCTTATTAAGCTTTTCTAATATTAGCTCAGCTTCTTTACTTGCTAGCTCATATTCATCTTTTTTTGCTTTGACTAAAATCTCTTGGTTTTGTAAATCATCAGGCTCTACCGCTCCTATACCAGAAAGCTCTCCTTCTAGCCTAGTCAATTTACTTTTTTCTATATCCATACTATTACTTAGCTTTTTTCTCAGCTCATCCCCATATTCATACAGGTTAAAAAGCCTTTCTAGCATATTCCTTCTATCTGCCCCATCTAGCTTTAGAAACTCGCTAAATTTTCCTTGAGGAAGAACCACAGTTCTTAAAAAATCATCTTTTTTTAGACCTATTATAGCCTCGCATTTTTTCGTTATTGCTGTTACACTTTCTTCTAAAATCTCAGGTTCATCATAGGTTACATCTACTAGCTTACACTTATCACTTCTAAGACTTCCTGATTTTTTATCTCTTCTAAATTCTCTGCTGACTCTATATTTTCTATTTTCTGCCCCCGAAATTTGAAACTCAAATTCCACATAGGCTCTATCGCTATTTAGATTGATAAAATTTACCTTACCCCTTGGAATATCTCCATATAGAGCTAGGCAAATCCCATCTAGTATAGTTGATTTTCCACTTCCTGTAGGACCAAAAATACCAAAAAAACCATTTTGAGTAAGCTTCAAAAAATCTATATGCTGCTCTTCTTCAAAGCTATTTAGCCCTTTGATAGATAAACTAATTGGCTTCATTGTCATAGTCCTCCCCGTAGTAAAGTTTATATATCGTCTCCTTAGTTTCCTCTGATGGCTCTACTTTATTTTGTTTTATATAAAATGCTTGAAATAGCTCTTCAAACGACTGGGTTCTATGGTCATTTATCATTTCTTCTCTTTTTATATCTTCAGATGTAATAGGTCTGATGCTAAGAATATCTTTTTTGAGTAGCTTTAACTCCTTTATCTGATCTTCCCTGATATATTCATCAGTTTTTATTTCTAAATAAACCCAACTAGATTCGTCCTTTTTCTTTTCACATTTTGCAAGAGCCTCTGCGTAATTCTCACATTTCCACACCTCTATAGGCTTATATACAGGTAAAGTAATTCTTTCAATTACAGCATCCTTACCTGCTACTACATCAACTAGCTCCACACTTTTAGTAAAATTAATCTCAGTCTTGTTATAGTGGATAGGCGAACCAGAATATCTCGCCTTGCCACCAGTTCCAGGAACTATCTGAGGCTTATGAACATGCCCTAGTGCAATGTATTGAGCCTTCTTTGGGAAGATACTGCTATTGATAAGATAGCTTCCTCCTAGCTGAATACTTCGCTCCGAGCCACTTTCCTCGCTTCCCATAACAAAAATATGAGACACAAGCAGATTTATAGTATCATCTCTATAATTCTTTTCAAGTTCAGTGAATAACTGTATCATCCTAGCTTCATAGCTCTCTAGCTTTTCTTCATCCTCATCTGTTCCTAGATAAAGAACTTCATTGAGTCTTTTCTCGCTAGGAAAAGCAATAGCAGCTATTACAGCTTTCTCTTCTCCTATCATAACTTCAACTATTCCAGGCTCTGACTTTATCACTTCATGTCTACCATAAGTGCCTATAGGTACTGTTGACTTTGGAGTTCCTAGCATAATAATTCCATGTGGCTGAGCTAGTGGCCATGCCGCTACTAATCTATCTGGGCTATCGTGATTGCCAGCTATAACGAGTATCAATCTTTCCCCATCTTTAGATAATCTCTTAAGAGTATTATAAAAAAGAATCTCTGCTTTTGCTGATGGAGTAAAACTATCATAAACGTCTCCAGCTATAATAACTAAATCAGCTCTATTATCCTCTACAATTCTAATAAAATCCTCTAAAAATTCAGCTTGCTCTTCCAATCTGCTCATGCCCTCTAGATTTTTCCCTAGATGCCAATCTGCTGTGTGAATTATCCTCATGATTACCTCCTGCTATAGTCGTTTACTTAATTCTTCCAAGCCTTTTTGTGTTATATATGTTCCTGCTCTGCCTTTTCCCGAATCTACAAAGCCTTGATTTTTTAAATTGGTAAGTATTTTTTTAAGTTCAGCTTCTTTTAATCCTTATATTTAATTATATCATTACTAGAAATTGCTTTAGTATAATTTAAAATATTTATTGCTTCTCTTATACTTCAAAATATTAACTACTAAAAAACAAGCTATAATCTCTTCTGTTCGATATGAGATTATAGCTTGTTTTTTCATACAATCTTAATATATTATCTCTATTCAAAAAATTTACTCAAAGCAATTGCTTCGCATTTGATACTACATTTCACTAATATCATTAATAACTGACTGAACTTGCTGAATCAGCTCTTCTTTATTTGGAATGTAGTAAACATATTTTGATGCAAAAATCTGGTTCTCAAGACCACCAAGTGCATACTCTGCAACAATCTCTGAAGTATCAGCACAAAGAATTATACCTATAGGCTTATCATCGCCCTAGTTCAAGAAGAAATTTCTCAATTTTAATTATCAATGCTTTTTCCAAATCTTTTTCAAGCATAGGTTTATTTTCTGGAATACCTAAAAACTCAAATACATAAGGGTCTTTCAATATATCATTGGGTTTCGAATATTGAACTCCTTGATTTGCTAGCTCAAGGACTTTTTTCTTATTGCTGCTCCCATCGGAAAGTATTAGTCTCTCAAACAATGATGTCTCAATCTGTCTTTTTAATTCCCGTACAGACCAATTTGAATTAATTGATTCCTGTTGATAGAAGCCTCTTGCATTTTTATCTGATATATTTAAAAGCTCACAATAATGAGACCAACTCAATTTAACAGACAGTGTCTGTTGATTTTCGTATGATTCAATAATTGTATACATTTCATCGGAAATCGTTTAAAATTTAGCCTTATAAGTACACTATAACATTACAACTTAACTTCAGAAAGCTCTTGTAAATATTTTTCATCTGTATACTCAGTTTTTAGCTTTTCAAGTAGCTCCCTTGCACTATCTAGCTCTTTTTTAGCCTTTAGATAATACACCTGATTTAATTTTATATGCTTGCCTAGTAGTGAGTGGTTCTGATATAAATCAAACTCTTTTTTATTATCTTCTACTATCTTTATAGCTTCCTTTGTCTCAGCTAATTTAAAATGATAGTATGCAAGATTGCTAAAATACACAACTCTGTTTATTCCTCTTAGTCCTTTTTCTGGAATATTCTTTAGTGCTTCCTTTGATTTTCTATATCTTTTCTTCACTGCATGCCCAGCAGAAATATTGATATAAATAAGTGACTTGTTATATAGATTCTTAGTAGTTTCAAGTAGCTTTGTATTTTCCTCTATATACTTGTCAGGATTATTTTCTGTTATGAGTATAGTCTGCAAAGAGTTGAGCTTCTTTTGGAATGATTTCTGGGAGAGCCAGTTTATAAATAGTATTAAAAATATTGCTAAGATGATTATTTGTATGATGTAGTTCAAGGTAGTTCCTCCAGTCTGTTTATAGAATTCAAGAAATAAAAAAATATTTTCTCAGTTACTTCTTAAATACAAATAAGTATTCATGAGCTAGAAGCAAAAAATTATACTTTATACTATTAGTTTTCCAATATCCAGTAGCTTTGCAATTATGTTGCTCTTTAATAATTATTTCTTTTAATTTGAACCCATTTTGTTCAAAAATCTTCATTACATTAAAACTAAGTGGTATAACATTACCTTTTTGCCTTGTGTCTCCCATTAATATTGCACAATATTTATCTTTTTTTAATACTCTATAAGCTTCTGATGCAACTTTTTGCATTTCAAAATAAAACTCATCTACTTTCAAAAGCGATAAATCTCCAATTATGTCATCACTATACTGAATGATGTTTGCATATGGTGGATGCGTACATATAAAATCAATTTTATCGTTTGGAATAAAGTCTAGATTTCTTGCATCTGCATTTTTTAAATATACTTTACTATCAGTTTTGTAATCAAAATTACATTTATTTCTGCATTTTATTAATGACTCTTTATTTATATCTACGCCTATAATATTTCTATTTAAAAGTTTTGCTTCTATTAATGTTGTTCCTCCGCCAGCAAATTGATCTAATATTAAATCATTTTCTTTTGAATATCTTAAAATTAGATTTCTAGGAATATATGGTGACCAATTACCTCTATATTTCGAATCATGAGTAGCCCAGTTCCCTCTTTCTGGAAAACTCCATACAGAATTTAACTCTAGTTCAAAGTTATCTGGCTCCCATTTCAAAATATTCTTGGTCATTACATATCACTCCTATACAAATATTTTCTTAACTATACCATTTTCTAAATCAGATATATTATAAATATGTTCCATAGAATCAAATGTCTCCTCTAAATTGTTTTTTGCATTCTTCCAACCAATTCCATCTGTAAACCATACAAATGAAAAACCATTTATATTTTTAGATTCTTGTGCTATCATTTTGTAGCTTCTAGCAGTTTCATTTAATTTTGAACCACTACTTGCATAAAAATTAGTTTCTATAGCATATACTTTATCATTTGTTTTAACTACAAAATCAAATCTCTTAGCTGACTTGCCTTGGTTTGATAATGATGATAAATCAATATTCCAATTTCTTTCAATATCAACTAAATACATTTCTTTAAAATAGGTTTTATCTTTAACGAAACCTTCTTCAATAATATATTTTTCTACTAGATTCTCCATCAAATGTCCACCCCTATTTTTTCTGCCATTTGAATCTAGTCCGGTCTCTATCCCAAGAGCAAAATCGAATAAATTATTTACTACATGTTTTGATATCATATCAAACAATCCTGTTTTTTTCATAAATACCTTATACTGCTCAACACTATGATTCATTTTCTTAAAATCATAATCAAATCCACCGTCTTCATCTTGGGCATAAATTTGACTACCTCTAACAGCTAATAGTAATGGTATGCAAGATAGAGTTTCAGGATATCTAGTAACTAATTCTTCAAAATCTTTTTCTACATTATCTGAACCTATTAATGAGTTCAGAATATTTAATTCTATTTTTATTGATTCTGCATTTTTAATAACTTTATCAAAATTTATATAATATTCATAACTTGAAATACTAGATCTAAAATTTGAAATCCAATCATTAAAGCTTCTTATTTCCATTTTATAATTTCTCCATTCGTTTTTTAGTTATTTCTAAGTATTCCTTATTGATATCAATTCCTATAAACTTCCTTTTTTGGCTTATTGCTTCTACTCCTGTTGTCCCTGACCCACAAAAAGGATCTAAAATTACCATATCTTCATTTGTAGATGCAATAATTATTTTTTCAAGAATATATCTAGGTTTTTGAGTAGGATGCTTACCTTCTTTTTTTTCAGAAGGTTTGGTTAAACTACCACTCCATACATCTTTCATTTGCTTTCCTTCATTTAATTCTTTCATTATCTTATAGTTATATAGATATTTAGTATCTTTTTCATTCTTACATGCCCATAATATAGTTTCTGTTGAATGAGTAAAACACTTACATGCTAGGTTTGGTGGTGGATTAGTCTTTTGCCAAGTTATATTATTTATAATTTTATATCCTTCCTGTTCAAGTGCCATCCCAATAGAATAAATATTATGAAAAGTACCTGAAATCCATATACTTCCATTAGGTTTTAAAATTCTTCTACATAACTTTATCCACTTTCTATTAAATTCATGTTTGTTTTCTATACTACTATTTTTATTTGACTCCAGTTTATCCCAAGATCCTTTATTAACAGATACCATTTTACCGCCTTTACAAGTTATTCCATCATTACTCAAAAAATAAGGTGGATCTGCGAATATCATATCTACACTCTCATCATTTATTTTTTCTAGAACTTTAAAAGAATCTCCTAGAATAAGTTTATAATTCATTGAATCATAATAAGTTTCAATTTTATCTTTAAACAAGCTTTTCATTACTTGTCTCCTGTCATTCAGAAAAATTTTTTTATATCAATATCAAGTACATCTGCTATATCAAACAACACATCTAATGAAAAAGTTTTATTACACTTTTCTGCCTCAATTTTGGTTAAATAACTAAGACTAATTCCAACCTTTTCTGATAATTCCTTTTGAGTCATGTTTTTAATTTTTCTATATTTTTTTATATTTTGACTTATAACTTTATATCTTTCAGCATTTTTGTCCATACTTAACCCCCTGTTAAGATCATTTTATATTATATAACTCAAATTATTATTTCACTTATAGTGAAACTTGTGATATAATTATTTTATAATCTAAAATAACCCTTATAATTAATTTACGATATAAAACATAGGAGAAATAAAATGAAAAGTAATGATGCATTGCCTTTTCTAAAATGGGCTGGTGGAAAAAGACAATTATTAAATCAATTTGAAGAACTATATCCTCAAAAACTTAAAGATGGCTTTATCACTACATATATTGAACCTTTCGTGGGTGGAGGAGCTGTTTTTTTTGATTTACAAAAAAAATATAAATTCCAAAAAGTGCTTTTAAATGATATAAACGAAGATCTTATTTTGGCATATAAAGTAATTCAAAGCAACTGTAGTGAATTATTAATTTCTTTAAAGAGATTAGAGGAAAGGTTTATAAATTTACAATCTATAGAGCTTCAAAGTATTATGTTTTATGAAATTAGAAATATATTTAATAAAGAAAAAAAATCTATGGATTATTCAGTATTAGATAGTGCTTGGATTTCTCATGCTTCAAACTTAATATTTCTAAACAAAACATGTTTTAATGGACTCTATAGATTAAATAAATCTGGAGAGTTCAATGTCCCTTTTGGAAAATATAAAAATCCTACTATTTGCAATTCAGAAAATTTGTTAAATGTTTCAGCTGCCTTACAAAATGTAATCTTAACTCATGGTGAATATAAGGATATCGAAAAATATATAGACATAAATGAAGATACTTTTGTATATATAGACCCTCCATATAGACCTCTTACAAATTCTTCTAGCTTTACGAGTTATTCTAAATCTGGATTTAATGATGAAAACCAAGTTGAATTATCTGTATGGTTCAAAAAACTTGTTAAAAAAAATCAAGCTAATGTAATGCTTAGTAACTCTGACCCTGATGATGATTTTTTCTATAATCTATATGAAAATAATGAAGATAAAATAAAAATAAAAAAGGTATCTGCTTCTAGAGCTATCAACTCAAATGCATCTAAGAGAGGAAAAATATCTGAAATAGTAGTTATACATGAATAGGAGAAATAAGCTACTTAAAAAGCTTTTTAAGTAGCTTAAAAATATCAAATGAAGTTTTGTTATATACTTTATTGTATAGATATTTTTCTGGATTTCTAACCCATCCATAGCCTTTTGGCATTTTAAGTCCAGCTCTATGAACTATTTGTCTTTTAATGCTAGTTCTAGCTGAAATTCTTTTCTTTAGGCTTGGTGTTCTCATTCCAAATTTCATCTATTCCCACTCCTTTTGCTCATTATTTCCTCGAGTACTCATCTTCCCCTTCAGCCGCTCTCTCCATCAGTACAAAATCCATCTGATTAATACACATTTTTTCTGCCTGTCTCATTACTGTTTCTAGGGCTTTTTTTGCATGCTCTGGTGGATAGTCGTAGTATTTTAGGAGGCGTTTGATGATTTTTCTCATTCCTGCTTGAGCGCTTTTTCTTACGCTCCAGTCTATTGATATATTTCTTTGGATGGCTCTAGTAAGTTCTTTTGCTATTTTCTTTAGTGTTTCATCTTCCATGAATTCTTTTACTATATCATCTGCTGTGAGTGCATCATAAAATGCTATTTCATCATCAGAAAGGCCTGAGTTTTTTTGCTGGTCTTTCATATGCTTTAACTCATGTGCTAGTCTTATGAGTTCTTCTATTACTTCTGCGTTTGTTATTGCTTGGTTACGATATTTGTTTAGAGATTTTTTTAGTTTTTCTGAGAACATTTCAGATTTTACTAGGTTTGTTCTTTCTACTGCTTTTATGTTGCCTTCTAGGAGTTTTTTGAGCATTTCTACTGCTAGATTTTTATGTTTCATTTCTCTTACTTCTTCTAGGAATTCATCTGATAGTATAGATACTTCTGGTCTTTTGATTCCCATAGCGTCAAAAACATCTATTACTTCCTCTGAGATTATAGACCTCTCTAGCATTTGGTTAATTCTAGCATCTATTTCTCTCTTGCTAAGTTTTGGTCCATCTTTTTCTCCTAGTTTTACTAGGCTTGCTTTTACTGCTTTGAAATAACTTACTTCTAGAGCTTTTGATTTCCCTATTTCTGTAGCTGCACACAGGGAGTGAGCTTTTGATAGTTCTACTGCTATTTTTTTGAACTCTTTTTGATCTTCTTCATCTAGTCCTAGTACAAAATCCATTCCGCCTGTGATTGCTCTTATCCTTTGAACCTGTGAGGTTCCCATATATCCTGAGTAGTCAAATTTATGAAACATATCTTGAAGGATTTCTAGTTTTTCTAGCATTACATTTATTGCTACATCTGTGTTGATTCCTGTAGTTCCCTTATCGCTATCTGTGTATTGTTTTAGGGCAGACTTTAGGCTTTCTAGTATTCCTATATAGTCAACTACTACTCCACCAGATTTTTCTTTGAATACTCTATTTACTCTAGCTATAGCCTGCATCAAGTTATGTCCATGCATAGGCTTGTCAATGTACATAGTATGCATAGACGGAACATCAAATCCAGTCAGCCACATATCTCTAACTATCACTATTTTCAGTTCATCATTATTATCCTTCATGCGTTTTGCTAGGGTATCTCTTCTTTGCTTTCCTCCGATATGACTTTGCAATCTCTCGTTGTCAGCAGCACTTCCAGTCATTACGACTTTTATCTTACCCTTATTATCATCATCGCTATGCCAAGAAGGTCTAAGAGCTACTATCTGCTCATATAGGTCCACGCATATCTTACGGCTCATACACACTACCATGGCTTTACCATCTATAGCTTTTGATTTTTCTTCGTAGTGGTTTACTATATCCTCTGCAAGTTTTTTAATTCTATTTGGTGAGCCTACTATGGCTTCTAATCTAGTCCATTTACCCTTGTTTTTCTCTTTTTCTATATCTTCTTGTCCTTCTGTCAGATCGTCAAATTCCTCATCTATTGCTTTTAATTCCTCTTCATCAGCTTCTAACTTTATGATTCTGTTTTCGTAGTAGATTTTTACAGTTGCTTCATCTTCTACTGCTCTAGTCATATCATAGGTATCTATAGTATGTCCGAATACTGCTGTAGTTGACCTATCCTCTAAATCAATAGGTGTACCTGTAAACCCTATAAATGAAGCATTTGGCAAGGCATCACGCAGGTATTTTGCATAGCCGTACTTGATTTCTCCTGTTTTTGTATCTGCCTGAGCTTCTAGTCCGTACTGGCTTCTATGGGCTTCATCTGCAATTATGATTACATTTTTTCGGTTTGTCAGTACTTGCATCTCGCCATCTTCGGGTTTAAATTTCTGTATGGTAGTAAATATAATTCCGCCTGATTCTCTTTCGTTCAATAAATCAAACAAGCCATTTACTTCCACTGAATTGTTGCCATTCATTGTAGCTTTTTGACTATCTGTCAATTTCCTTATATTTGCTTGTTTTGGAGTTTGTCTTAATATATCTTGGGATTTTGAAAATGTGCTAAATAACTGATCATCCAAATCATTTCTATCAGTGATTACAACTATTGTAGGGTTGTTTAGCTCTCTTACTAATCCTGCTGTGTAAAAAACCATTGAAAAGCTCTTGCCAGATCCTTGGGTATGCCAAATAACACCAATTTTTCTATCTCCGTCTTCCTTGGTGGCTTCTTTGGTTTTTTCTACTGCTTTTTTTACTGCAAAATACTGATGATAAGCTGCCATTATCTTGATTATGGTCTTTTTATCTCCTAGTTTTTTGCCATTTTCATCTTTTTCATCTACGCTTGATTCTTGGAATAAAATAAAGTTTTTTATTATATCTAGAAGTCTGTGTTTTTGGAGCATCCCCCCAAACATAACTTCATACTGAGGATTTGAAAGTGGCTCTACTACCTTGCCATCTATACTTCTCCAGTTCATGTAACGCTCTTCGTTTGATGTGATAGTCCCAGCCTTTGCATTTATTCCATCTGAAAGTATACAAAATGCATTGTAATTGAAAAGACTAGGAATGTCTTTTTTGTAGGTCTGTATTTGATTGTAGGCACTCTCTATTCCTACATTTTCATCACTTGCTGATTTTAGCTCTATGATAACTAGAGGAATCCCGTTTACAAATATAAGCAGGTCAGGTCTTCTCTCTTCGTTTTCAATTATAGTAAATTGATTTACTACTAGAAATTCATTGTTTTTTATTCCTTCTTTGCTAAAATCTACTATCTGAACATTCTTCGTCCTTATATTTCCATCCTCTGCAAATGAAACGTCTATCCCCTCTGTCAGTAATCTATGAAAGCTTCTATTATTTTCCTCTAGCATAGGGCTGTTAAATGTTATGATTCTTCTATATGCTTCTTCTAGTGCCTCAGCAGGTATGCCTTTATTGATTCTAAATAGAGCATCTTTGACTCTGTTTCCTAGTATTACCTCTCTATAATCTAGACGCTCTTCATAATCCCCACCAAGCGATATATCTGGACCAAACACATAATCATATCCCAAGCTTTGTAATATCTCTATAGCTGCTTCTTCTAGCAAATCCTCAGTAAAATTCTCTAAAAAACTCAATACTGATATCCCCCTTTCAACCTCAGATTAGTTTTCCTCTATTGGTACTCGTATCTCTCCTGACATAAGCTTTGGAAGGACAGAGTCACGAAGTTCTTTTAAAATCTTACTTTCATTACTTCTTTTAATAATTGACTCACTCGTTTCATATACAATGTCATTAAATAGTTTAGTAATAATATCATCTTTAGGAAGTGCAATTTTTAATCTATATACATACTCCTTATCTGTATGTGGAATAGCAGATCCAGTAGTATGGCTTTTTATATCTTCTTCATAATACTTCATTAAAATATATAAAAATTGATTAGAAATTTTCTTATTATACAAATCTAACTTTGCTAATGTAGATGCTACAATCCCACTTTGTCCAAAAAAAGTAACTCCTGAACTTGCTCCATCCATAACCATTAGAACATTTTGACTAGTAACTTCTATAACTTTTTCATTTGTACAGTAAAGAAACGAATTATTATTCAATACATCTATTGTTAAGTATTTATATGAACCCTCAAATTTATTTTCCTCAATGATTTTAGGTTTTTTACCTTTTACAAATTTAAAAAATTCTCTAAACTCAAAAATTTCCCATCCCTTAGGAATCATTCCTAGCTCACTTTCGACCATTTCTCCGCCACTGGATTTGTATGGTTCTCCAGCCCCGTTAGGGAATTCAAAATCTACAAACCACTGCTTAAATATTGTTTGTGCGATGTTTTCTAATGTTTTGTTGATTTGGTTGTTTACCTCGATTTTTTCGTCGAGGGTTGATATTATTTTTCCAATTAATATCTGTTCATTTTTTGATGGATATGGAACCATAATATCTCTTAACGCTTTAATTCCTATACTAGGTCTAGTAGAACCAGTCATAAATTTCTTCACTTGATTAAAAAATATTTTTGATCTCAATAAGGCATATAAATAATCATTATCAACTTTATCGTTCCCATTAATAACTGCTAACGTAGGTGACAATGCATATTTATATTTAGAACGTTCTTTGAGTTTAACAACTTTACCTACTGTTCCGACTCGCCCATATCCAATTGAATTTTTATCTATAAAATAATTTTCTATATGATTCAATATAATATTTTCAGATACTTTTCTTGCTTTCTCTATATTAATTTCTCCATACTCATTTATATCTCCAATTCCTGCAAAAGGAAATCCATTTTCGACTTCATTAGGAGCACGATGACTTGGATGAGGATCTAAAACATCAGCAATATCTTCTAGCCTTACTAAATCCCATTTTTCAGGTATTTTCCCTAATTCTGTTTCTTTAAAACTCATACCCTATACCTCCAAGATTTTTTCTTATCTCATCTTCAAGGTGGCGTGATTTTGCGAATAGTTCTGCTAGTTCTGCTGTCATGTTTTCCATTTTTTCTTCAAAAGGTATGCCATCTTGCTCTACATCTTCTATTCCTACATATCTTCCTGGAGTGAGTACGTATTCGTGTTCTCTTATTTCTTCTATTTTGGCTGATTTGCAGAATCCTTTTATATCTTCATAGCTTCCTTCTTTGTTTCTCCACTGGTGGTAGACATTTGCTATTTTTGATACATCGTTGTTTTCGCCTTCGCTAGATAGCTCTCTATGTCTACGGTCTATCATTTGTCCTAGGTTTCTAGCATCTATAAATAGGACTTCGTGTTTTCTATTTCTATAGTTTGGATTGTTTTCTTTGTTTCTATTTAGTATCCACAGTGATACTGGGATTCCTGTAGAGTAAAACAGTCTATCTGGTAGTGCCACTATAGCGTCTACTAGGTCTGCTTCTAGTAGGTTTTTTCTGATTTCGCCTTCGTTTGATGTATTTGAGCTGAGGGAACCATTTGCTAGTACTATCCCAGCAGAGCCATTTGGTCCTAGGTGATATACCATATGCTGTAGCCATGCGTAGTTTGCATTGCCTGCTGGTGGTATTCCATATCTCCATCTCACATCGTCAGTAAGCTGTGAGCCTCCCCAGTCACTTATGTTAAATGGTGGGTTTGCAAGGATATAGTCTGCTTTGAGGGTTTTGTGCATATCGTTGTGGAAGGTGTCTGCGTGATGATCGCCTAGATTTGCATCTAGTCCTCTGATTGCTAGGTTCATCTTGCATAGTTTCCATGTGGTTGAGTTCATTTCTTGTCCGTAGATGGATAGGTTTTCTACTTTTCCTTGATGCTCTTCTACGAATTTTTCGCTTTGAACAAACATTCCCCCCGATCCACAGCAAGGATCATAGATTCTGCCTTTGTATGGCTCTATCATTTCTACTAGGGTTTTTACTATGCTAGTAGGTGTGTAGAATTCTCCCCCACCTTTGCCCTCTACTGATGCAAACTGTCCTAGAAAGTATTCATATACTCTTCCTAGTAGGTCTTTTTCATCGTTATTGTGTAGTTTTATAGTTGATATGAGGTCTATGAGCTCTCCTAGTCTTCTTTTATCTATTTCTGGTCTTGCGTATCTTTTATCTAGTACACCTTTTAGGGTAGGATTTTCTTTTTCTATAAGTATCATGGCATCGTCTATATGCTGTCCTATTTTGATGTCTTTTGCATTGTCCATGATAAAGCCCCATCTTGCTTCTTTTGGAACCCAGAAGATATTTTCTGATTCATATTCATCTCTATCTTCTTCGAATCCCTCTCCTTCAGCTATTAGTGCTTCATATTTTGTTTCGAATTTGTCTGATATGTATTTTAGAAATATTAGTCCTAGTACTACGTGCTTGTATTCGCTAGCATCCATACTTCCTCTTAGCTTGTCGGCTGCTTTCCAGAGTGTCTCTTCGAATCCTATGTTTCCTGTAGTTGCCATTGTCTTTCCTCCTTGGTTTATGTTTATTTATTATGTATGTTATATCTATGAAAGGTTTAATCGTAAAGGAGTCGAATTCGATCCCTTTAAAATCTGTATCAATAATTAATAGTTGTAGTCATCAAATATCTCAAATATTTCTGCTTCATATTCCTCTTGTGCTTCATCTGTTGTTATGTTTTCTGGCAGAACCTCTAAATAGTGTGCTAGAGCCTGTATTGTCTTATGTAGTATTGATTCATGCTGTGATTTTTCCATAAGATGAACTATGAGCTTGTATGTGTCCATGTAGGGATTATTAGGAACTATGTCCATTGCTTCTTTTAGTTTGACTAGGAGTTTTTCTTTTTCTATGTCACTTTCTATTATGTTGATTTCTTCTTTGTCATATATAGGGATATCTATTAGGTCGCTTCCCTCATCTATTTGAAATCTTTTTTCATGTTTTGTTATCACTGGCTGTAGATCTTTTTTTAGCTTTTCTTTTTGAATTTCTAGTTTTTCAAGTTCTGTTAGTTCTCTTGATAAGAGGTCTTTATTTACTTGAAATAGCTCTTCTAGTACTGGAAGGTATTTTTTAGGGATATTTTGCTTTTGCTTGATCCACATATTTATGTTTTGTTTTTTTATTCCTAGTTTTTCTGCTAGTTCTACGTGCTGCATATTGTATAGCACCAGAACAAATTCTAACCCTATCAAGCATTCACCTCCAGTTTTATTGACTTTGACAATTTTATTGTATCTTATTTTATTGACTGAGTCAATATTTAATTATGGATATATTGTCTAGTGAATAATTAGTTGTATATTTAAGATATATAATTGCATAAAAAAAGTCTTATTCTATGATTATTATCTCATATATAAGACTTTGGTTGTAGGTGTATTATTTGAGTTTTCACTATTTATCAAATAAATTCACTGCTTATTATTTATTGCCATTTCTGAAATAGCATCAGTAAGGACTTTAGAAAAATTTATGTCTAGTCTTCGTCCCAAATCGTTAGCCCATTTAGGTATGCTTAAAGTTTTCTTAACAAGGGTCATATCTCTAATATATTTTTCTACATCTACAGTAATCATGTTTACAAATCCATTTTCTACTTTAATGGCTTCTATTGGAGTTGGGTTTGGAATGTCTTCACCGCTTTCTATTAAATCAGCTAAAGTCATACCCAAAACCTCCTCAGCCAATAATATCCCTTGCGATATATTGTTTTCATGAATCTCTGTATAAGCTCCTTGGACATCTACACTTTCAATAAAATATCCTCCGTTATCTTCCTTATGAAAGATAAAAGGATAAGCAACCTGTAATGTTGATTTATACATTATTTACACCTCCAAAATCCACAAGATACAAGGCTATTTTAGCCCTGCATCTCGTAAAATTTTCTGCTCTAACCCTTTTCCTAAAGTTTGGTTTGCATGAACTGGGTCAGTGATTCTAACCCCATCTTTATATAACTGATGATGTGAACCCTCTTGTTTGCGTTCTTCCCAACCATTCTTTTTTAATAGTTGGAGCATCTGTTTTCCTGTAAGTGGCATGTGCACTGTACCTCCTTACATTTATAATTATAATACGTATTTATACGTATCTCAAGAAAGCTTTTTAATACTCTACACTGACGAAAAATTAGTTTCAATGATCTGATATTTGAATTTGAAAAATATAATTTTTAACAATCAAAAAAGTCTTATTATATGATTGCTATCTCATATATAAGACTTTGGCTGTAGGTGTATATAAATTATTCTGCTCGAATACAGGATTCTTTTGGTAAATAGAACAGGAATTAAAGCAATTTCTCCTCTTTTATACATTATTCCATACCTCATTATCAATCTTATTATTCCAAAAATCTGTACTACTCTTACTTGCATATAATAAATCTTTCATATTATTTTTTTCTTTCTCTATTTTTAAATATTCAACGAAATCAATTATCTCTTGAATTTCCTTAATTTCTACTTCATCTATCAATTTATGCAAATCTCTTTTAGAAGTAATCATGCATACCACTCCTTCTTGAAAAAACCTTAGAAATATATTATTAATTATCTATTATAGTCCTTGTATTTATAAAATCTAACCAAATAGCAACATTTCAAGAGATTTATTCAACTTTTTACAAATTTACTTATATTGTTTTATATTTAAGTATATTTGTAAAAAATTAGTTTAATATCTCATATTATTCCCATATACACTAATATAAACAAGAACAATGCTGATAATATAAAGTTCGACACTGCCCATATCAACCCTCTAAAGAATTGCTGTTTATATGTATAAGCAGTTTTTTGAACAAACATAGCAGAAATAAAAGCAATTATTAGAATTATGCATCCATACCAAGGAACTCTACAAATCGCAAATGCTGCCAATAAATTAATAGCTAATATAATTACCATAGGGTAGAAGTATTCATCTTCTCTTACTTTTCTTGAGTAATCTTCATAGCTCATTTCAAAATTATAGACTTTGATGGTTAGATTTATTATATCCAAAAATGGCTTCATCAATATTCCTGCTTCCATCTTATTTTTTTACATATATATTTGTTAATATTTTTTTATATCCTGGTAATTTCTCCAAGTTAGAAAAAGTCAGATACTCACCATAGTTGCCTTTATTAAAAATTGTTTTTGCAAAGCCATTCCTACTTCTTATCCTGTATTATTGCACATGGTTAAAATTTGGGGTATATAAAACTCAGTGTAACTGTTTTTTTTAATAAAAAAGTCTTATCTATGATTATTATCTCATATATAAGACTTTGTTTGTAGGTGTATTACTTAAGATTTCATTTCTCAACAAAGGTCATATCTCCAATATATTTTTATACATCTAAACTTTCAATAAATATCCTCTAGGCTTTAGGTTCTGGAAGATACATTTAGATAATTAAAGCATGTTGACATATTATATATTTTTATACTCATTATTAATTATTTCAATTTGAATTATGTAAACGTTATAACTATAATGACCTTGTAGCATTTGCTATTTATTTAGTATTAATGCAAATTTTTACCATATAAAAAGGAGGGTTATTTTATGAAAAAATTTACTAGTATTTTTCTGATTTTAGCTATGTTAATAGTTACATTATCAGGTTGTAGTCCTAGCACTACTGAAGCCCCTGCGACTACCGAAACCGAAGAATCAACAGAGACAGCCTCTATTGAAGGCACTACTATGACTGTTGTAGCTGCATATGGATTTGCAGAAGAGATTTTTGCGGAATTTACAAAGGATACAGGAGTTAAAGTTGAATTTTTGGATATGTCTTCTGGTGAAGTTCTTACTAGAGCTGAAGCTGAAGGTGGAAAACCTATGGCTGATGTGTGGTTTGGCGGCGGAGCTGACAGTTTCATGGTAGCTGGAGAAAAAGGATTGTTAGAAGATTATGTTTCTGAAGAAGAAAAATCAGTTGACGAGAAGTATAGAGGAGATAATTTCTGGACTGGTATTTCTCTTGTTACTGCAGGTTTTATGGTGAATAATGATATTTTAGCAGAAAAAGGTTTAGAGGCTCCAAAAACATGGAAAGACCTTTTAAAACCTGAGTATAAAGATGAGATTGCAATGTCTGACCCAGCAATTTCTGGTACAAATTATGCAGTTGTAAATTGTATCTTACAATCAATGGGAGAAGAAGAAGGCTGGGCTTACTTAGAAGAGCTTAATAAAAATATCCCATTTTACTTCCAAAGAGGTGGAGAACCTCCAACTAAGGTATCTGCTGGTGAAATGGCTATAGGTGTAATTCCAATGTCAGGTGAATTTATTGCTATGAAGGATAAGTTTCCAGTAACTACAATTTATCCTGAAGATGGTATCCCATGGGTTCCAGCTGGACTAGCAATTTTCAAAAATGCATCAAATTTAGACGCTGCAAAAGCCTTTGTGGACTGGGCTCTTTCAGCAAAAGGTCAGGAAATTATTAGAGATAAAGATCCTAGAGTTATGGTAAGAAGTGATGTAGCTATTCCTGAGCTTATGAATGATATTAATCTTGATAAATTAATGGATATTGATTTATTAAAATTTAGCTCTGAAAGAGAAACTATTTTAGAGCGTTGGTCTACTATGGTAGGTAATTAATTAAATGAAAAGGTTATCAAGGGGCTCTAGAAATCTAGATGCTCCTTTTTACGATATATTTGATTTGTCCACAGTTTTTATTATTTCAGGACTAATTTTGATTTTTATTTTATGGCCAATTACTGAAGTATTGGTTAAGAGCTTTTTTCCTGATAATAAATTTTCTTTTGAAATGTATAGAGATATTTTTACTAATGATAGAAAATTAATTTACAACAGTCTTTTTATTTCTACTTTATCTACAATTGGAACTATTGTTATTTCGACTATTATTGCAATTTATGCTACTTTTTCTAATAGGAAAATTAAAAACATTATATCTGCCATACTTATGATGACAATGATTTCTCCACCTTTTGTGTCATCGCTTTCTTATATTATTTTATTTGGAAGAAGAGGATTAGTTACTCACAGACTTCTGGGCCTTAGCTTTAGTCCTTATGGTTGGCAAGGAATTATGATGATGCAAATAGCCGGCAATGTATCAATTGCTGCACTACTTATAATTGGAATTATGTCTACTATTGATAGAAATTTGATAAACGCTTCATTAGATTTGGGGGAAAGTCCAGCAAGCACTATAAAAAAGGTTGTACTTCCACTTGCTAAGCCGGGTATTGTAGCAGCTAGTTTTTTAACTTTTGTTAAATCTATTGCTGATTTTGGAACGCCTATTATTATTGGTGGCAAGTTTAATGTTCTTGCTACAGAGGCTTATCTGTCTGTTATTGGAAGAGGGAATTTCCCTAGGGCCGCTGCTATTAGTGTTTTAATTCTTATACCGTCTCTTTTTATTTTTCAAATTTATAGATATCATATGGATTCATCACAATTATTATCTACATCTGGAGCAAAGATTCAAAACAATGATTACTATGGCTTTAATATGGGAAAGCCCTTGACTATATTTGTAGGTTTGATTACTTTTTTATTTTTATCATTTTTAGTTATTCAGTATATTGTTATATTTTTGTCTGCAATATCAGATTTTAGAACAGGAAAATTAATATTTACAACAGAATATATTAAATCAGTAAGAGCGTCTTTGATGCCTAGTTTTTTTAGAAGTATAAGGTATTCTTTTATTGCTGGAATTTTGACTAGTATGATTGGCTTGCTTCTTTCGTATTATGTTGAACGAAGAAATTTAAAAATTGGAAAAACAATTGATTTTATTTCTACTTTACCATATATAATGCCTGGACCTTTTTTTGGTATAGCATATATATTAGCATTTAATGGCCATCCTCTTGCACTTACTGGTACTGGTATTATTGTTGTTTTAAACTGTATATTTAGGCAGATACCTATCAGTACTAAGGCAGCAAGTGCATCTTTAAAAAATATAAGTATGGAGCTAGAGTATGCAGCAAGAGATTTGGGTTCTTCTAACCTTAAAGTTATTTTTGGAGTAGTCATGCCACTTTTAAAGCCTGCTTTTCTTGTGAGCTTTATTAATACATTTACTGCTACTATGACAACTGTTGGGGCAATTATTTTTCTTATCACCCCTTCTACTAGAGTGGCTACAGTAGAAATGTTTAACGTCCTAAGAGATGGAAAATATGGTCTAGCCTCGGTACTAGCTTGTATGCTTATTTTTACTACTTTAATTATAAACGTTTCATTTTCATCACTTTTATTAGGCAAAGCAAAAATATCTAAGGAGTAATATAATGTATCTTAAAATACAAAATGTAACTAAAGAATTTGACAATATAGAGGCAGTAAAGGATTTTTCTCTTGAAGTAAGTGAGGGAGAGCTTGTTTCGCTACTAGGTCCTAGTGGATGCGGAAAAACAACCATGCTTCGTATGATTGGAGGTTTTTTGAATCCAAACAAGGGAAGTATATACCTTGAAAATAATGATATTACCAAGATTCCTCCTGAAAAAAGACCTGTGTCTACTGTTTTTCAAAATTATGCATTGTTTCCCCATTTAAATGTGCTTGATAATGTAACTTATGGATTGAAAAACAATAAAGAATTATCAAAAAAGAGTATGATTGATAAAGCTAATGAAATGATAGATATTGTTGGGATGTCTGATTTCAAAAATAGAAGTGTTACAGAGTTATCTGGTGGACAGCAGCAAAGAGTTGCATTGGCAAGGTCATTGGTACTAGGCCCTAAGGTTTTATTAATGGATGAGCCTTTATCTAATCTAGATGCTAAGCTTAGACTCAAAATGAGAGAAGAAATAAAAAAAATACAAAAAGAACTAAAGATAACTATGATTTTTGTTACTCATGATCAAGAAGAAGCTATTAGTATTTCTGATAGAATAGTCGTTATGAACAAAGGCGAAATCAAACAAATAGGTTCCCCTAGGGAAATCTATGAGCATCCAAATAATATTTTTGTTGCTAATTTTATAGGAAGAGCTAATATTTTAAATCTTGCTGATAATAAAATCATTGTTAGGCCTGAGAATGTTGAGCTTGGATATAATGAAATGAAATATAAGGGTCAAATTGTCGAAAAAAATTATTTAGGCTTTTTTACTAGTTATAGTATCAAAACAACTATTTTTGATATGGAATATACTATATTTGCAGATTTGATTGGCACAAATAAGAATTTTGAGATTAACGATGAGGTTTATTTCGATTTCAAATTTATGCATCCAATTAAATAAAGCTCAGCTGCTCAAACGCTGTCTTGTCCTCGAACTCATTAAGATAGCCAAATATTTTATCTGGCTTATGCTCAATTTTATTTTTCTCGCAAAATTCATGGAATATTTTCATGATTTTTGCGTTATTTTTGCTATTTATTATATAGCTATTTCCATATTCTTTAATATACTGCTCTTTGAGCTTTGGAAATTTTTTGTCTAGCTGAGCGTAAAAGTATTCTTTATTTCCATCACGCAGAGTCACTCCTATTCCAAAGCATAGAATTCCATATACTTTTGCTTCTTTGCAATAATTCAGGATTCCTAATAGGTTTTCTTCTGTATCATTTATATAAGGTAGCAGTGGTGTAAGCCATACTACTGTAGGTATTCCTGCATCTCTTAATGTTAATAGGGCTTCGAATCGTTCTTTTGTAGTTGATACGTTTGGTTCTATTTTTTTGCATAGCTCTTCATCGTAGGTCGTGAGTGTCATTTGAACTACGAATTTAGTTTTTTGATTTATTTCTTTTAGTAAATCCAAATCCCTAAGTACTCTATTTGACTTAGTTATAAGGGTAATTCCAAATCCATATTTTCTAATTACTTCTAAA
>Ga0334893_1001358_pt1 | contig 23894 bp, 15 predicted proteins | sample GraSluR3_MG_5_FD_207218 | JGI IMG/M metagenome (GOLD analysis project Ga0334893, IMG submission 207218) | Sludge microbial communities from methane-producing bioreactor in Wageningen University, Netherlands - Granular Sludge_09_05-R3 | ecosystem: Engineered > Bioreactor > Anaerobic >...
AGGGGCTCAAATTATTTTTTATAACAAAACAATATTAAGAAATGAGGTTAAGAATATTCGTAAATAACTTATGAACTATTTCTAACCTAATTATACAAGGAGGATGTTATGAAAGTATCTGTTGTTATGGGTTCAGTATCTGATTTTGACACTCTAAAAGAAATGCTAGATTTTTTCAAAGAAATGGATATCGAGGTAAGTCTTAGAGCACTATCTGCTCACAGAACACCAGGGGAGCTTGTAGAATATTTAGCTGAAATGGAAAATGAAGTGGAAGTATTTATCGCAGCAGCAGGAAAAGCAGCTCATCTTCCAGGCGTAGTAGCATCAAAAACCCTAAAACCAGTGATAGGAATTCCAGTAAAAGCTTCAACACTTGATGGACTAGATGCACTGCTTTCGATAGTGCAAATGCCAAAGGGAGTACCAGTAGCAACAGTTGCAATAGATGGTTCACTTAATGCAGGAATCCTAGCAGCTCAGATTATAGCGCTAAAGGATGAAAAAACAGCTGCAAAATTAAAAGAATACAAAAACAAAATGAGACTAGAAGTTCTTTCTAAAGAACAGGACCTTTTAAAAAGCAAAGGGTACTAAAACTATATAATTACGAAATTGAGCGAGATTATTAATCTTTTAAATTATATTTTAAAATTATAATACTGGAGGAATATATTATGAAAATGTTATATGAAGGAAAAGCTAAACAGGTATTTTTAACAGAAAATCCAAATGAGTATATAGTTCACTATAAAGACGATGCAACAGCATTTAACGGAGAGAAAAAAGACCAGCTTGCAGGAAAAGGACAGCTTAACAATGCGATATCTAGTCACATTTTCACTATGCTTAATGAAAAAGGCATCAAAACTCACTTCATAAAGCAAATCGACGAAAGAGATATGCTAGTAAAAAAAGTAACTATTCTTCCACTAGAGGTTATAATTAGAAATATAAGCGCAGGATCTATGGCAAAAAGATTGGATATGAAAGAAGGTATTGTATTTGAAACACCTATCTTTGAATTCTGCTACAAAAGAGATGACCTAGGTGATCCACTAATAAATGATGATCATGCTATTGCATTAGGAATAGTTACTAGAGAAGAAGTAGAGTTTATCAAGCAAGAGACATTTAAAATAAATGAAATTCTTAAAGGCTTTTTTATGAAAGCAAACCTAAAGCTTGTTGATTTCAAAATCGAGTACGGAAAAACAGAAGAAGGTGAAATTATTCTTGCAGATGAGATTTCTCCTGATACTTGCAGATTGTGGGATAAGGATACAGATAAAAAGCTTGATAAGGATAGATTTAGAAGAGATTTAGGTTCTGTTATTGAAGGCTACCAAGAAGTCTTAGAAAGGATTAAATAATTATGTGCGGAATCGTAGGGGTATATTCTAACGAACCAGTAGTAAGAGATTTATTTTATGCACTTAACACTCTTCAGCATAGAGGACAGGAAAGCTGTGGAATCGCAGTATCAGATGATAAGGATATCAGCTGTCACAAAGGAATGGGACTAGTTCAAGAGGTATTTAGAGAAGAAAATATTCAAAATATGAACGGCAATATAGGAATAGGACATGTACGCTACTCTACAGCAGGAGGAAGCTACGAATATAACACTCAGCCACTGCTTGGATTTTCAAAAGGCAAGAGAATAGCAATAGCTCATAACGGAAACTTAATAAATAATCAACTACTTAAGACAAGGCTAGAAGAAGATGGAATGATGTTCCAGACTACTATAGATTCAGAGGTTATTCTTTATCTTATATCTAGATACTACAACGGAAATATGCTAGATGCGGTTAAAAAAACCATGGATCTCATAAAAGGAGCGTACTCTCTTGTAGTAATGCTAAAAGACAAAATGGTAGCAGTAAGAGACCCATACGGATTTAGACCACTAGTTATGGGAAGACGTGGAGATGACTATATCTTCGCTTCAGAAACAGGGGTAATAGATGTACTAGGCGGAGAATATATCAGAGATTTAGAGCCTGGAGAGATAGTAATAGTAAAGGATAATAAAATGGAGTCTCATATGTACGAGCACAAGGCTCCTATGTCGACTTGTATATTTGAGCATATTTATTTTGCTAGACCAGATGCAACAATAGATGGACTAAATGCTTACTCATTCAGAGTAAAAACAGGAGAAATCCTAGCAAAAGAAAGCCCAGTCGATGCAGATGTAATCGTTCCAGTTCCAGACTCAGGCTGGCCAGGAGCTATAGGTTTTTCAAGTAAATCTGGCATCCCTATAATGGAAGGGCTAGTAAAAAATCGCTACATGGGAAGAACCTTTATCAAGCCGACTCAAAGAGAACGTGAAATAGCAGTAAAACTAAAGCTAAACCCTATAGTAGATGTGGTAAAAGGAAAAAAAGTAGTACTAGTTGATGACTCAATAGTAAGAGGAACTACTTCTAAAAGATTAATAGAGAGCCTAAGAGCAGCAGGAGCAAAAGAGGTTCATATGAGAATCACATCTCCTCCAGTTACTCACTCATGCTATTTTGGAATAGATACTCCTAGAAGAAAAAACTTAATAGCAGCTCACAGCACAGTGCAGGAAATCTGTGACAATATAGGCGCTGATTCACTAGGCTTTATATCTATAGATGCACTAAGAGAAGCGGCAGGACCAGAGTTCAAATTTTGCAAGGCTTGTTTTGATGGAGATTATCCACTTGACCCTTGCGTACTATAAATAATATTAAAAATACCCATTAAAAAATTGGAGGATGTCATGGAAAAGTTAACCTATGCAGCATCAGGAGTCGATATTGACGAAGGCAATCGCGCCGTACAGCTAATGAAAAGCAAGGTAGCATCCACCTACACTAGCGCAGTAGTAGGAGATTTGGGAGCTTTTTCTGGAGGATTTTCATTAAAAGATTTTAAGCATATGGAAGAGCCTGTGCTACTTGCAGCTACAGACGGTGTGGGAACAAAGCTCATCATAGCTCAGATGATGGATAAACACACTAGCGTAGGACAAGACCTAGTTGCTATGTGTGTCAATGACCTTATTTGCCAAGGTGCAAAGCCACTGTTTTTCTTAGATTATGTAGCTACAGGCAAAGTAAATGCAGAAAAAATAGCAAATATAGTTGGGGGCATAGCTGATGGCTGTAAGATGGCAGACTGCTCTCTAATAGGTGGAGAAACTGCAGAAATGCCTGATATGTATACAGAAGATGAATATGACCTAGCTGGATTTGCAGTAGGAATAGCAGACAAAGCAAAAATTTTAGATGGCTCTAGAGTAAAAGAAGGAGATGTAGTTATAGGACTTGCATCTAGCGGACTTCACAGCAATGGCTACTCGCTGGCAAGAAAGCTTTTCTTTGACCATTTAGGACTAGGAATAAACGATAAGATAAATACTAGCATCAGAACCATAGGTGATTTACTGCTAGTACCTACTAAAATCTATGTAAAAACGATTATGGACATATTAGAAAAATATGATATCAAGGCTATAGCTCATATCACAGGTGGAGGACTCCTTGAAAACGTACCTAGAGTACTGCCAGATGACCTAGATGTATACATCAATAAAGGCTCATGGAATATGCCAGAGATATACAAAGAAATTCTAGCTCTAGACAAAATAGAAGAAAAAGAACTCTACAAAAGCTTTAACATGGGTATAGGAATGGTAGTAGTAGTAAACAAGGAAGAAGCAAACACTATACTTGACCATATCAATGAAAATAGCTGGGACGACGCTTTTATCATCGGAACTGTAGAAAAAGGCAGTAAAAAGGTGATTCTAAATGGAAACATCTAAAGACCAGATGCAAAAATTAAAGCTAGCAGTTTTAGTCTCTGGCTCAGGGACTAACCTTCAGTCTCTTATAGATGCCCAGAAGGAAGGCTACTTTAATTCTGAAATAGCACTAGTCGTATCAAATAAAGCCTCAGCCTATGGACTGACAAGAGCTAAAAACGCTGGAATAAAAGCGCTAGTTATAAAGTCAGATAAAGAGCTGCTAGATACTCTGCTAGAAAATAAAATAGACCTAATAGTACTAGCTGGATATCTAAAAGTAATTAGCCCAGAGCTTATAAACGCTTACGAAAATAAAATAATAAACATCCATCCATCCCTGCTTCCAGAATATGGAGGTCATGGGATGTATGGGCTTTATGTTCACGAAAAAGTATTTGCTGACAAAAAACACCAAACAGGAGCGACAGTTCACTATGTGACAGCCCAGGTAGATGAAGGTCCAATTATAATTCAGAAAAACCTAACTGTAGACTATGACACAATTAAATCTCCTGAAGAGCTTCAGAGAGCAGTGCTAGTAATAGAACATGAAATATTAAAAGAAGCTATCAAAATAGTTGAAACTTAAACATAAATATTAAATAATTATTTAAAATAAAACAACTTATAATGAACAATAGCCTAATGAAAAACTTAAATATAATAAAAAATGTTATTTTAAAAAACAGATCTTAATAATTAAGTTTATAATTTTATATATAAAGTTATAAGCTGTGTAACTCTTGGAAATAAGTAAACTGTGTTAATTTATATAAATCTATATCAAAAATTTAAAATATACAATGAGGTGAGATATGAAGGCTCTAATAAGTGTAACTAACAAGACCGGAATTGCAGACTTTGCCCTTGGACTAGAAAAATTTGGCTATGAAATAGTATCTACTGGTGGAACTTTGAAAGTTTTACTAGATGCTGGAGTAAAAGCTATATCAATAGATGAGCTTACTGGATTTCCAGAAATGCTAGACGGAAGAGTTAAGACCCTTCACCCAAAGGTTCATGGAGGAATCCTACATATCAGAGCAAATGAAACCCATGTTGCTACAGTAAAAGAGCATGGAATCGACCCGATTGACATGGTGGTAGTAAACCTATACGACTTCGAAGGCACCCTAAAATCAGGCAAGCCTCACGATGAAATAGTAGAAAATATAGATATCGGTGGCCCATCAATGATTAGATCAGCTGCTAAAAACTATAAAGATGTAGCAGTAGTAACAGACCCAAAAGATTATGCAGAAATATTGGAAAGACTATCAAACAAAACTCTAGATGAAGCCTATAAAAGAAAACTAGCTTACAAAGCATTCTCGCTTACTGGATACTATGATGCTATGATAGGCAGATATTTTGCTGGGCTAGAAAATGAAATCTTCCCAGAAAGAACAGCTATAGGCTTACTAAAGGAATCATCTCTTCGCTACGGAGAAAACCCTCACCAAAATGCAGCAGTTTATGAGGATGCTATGACTACTAGCCTTATGACAGGCATGACTCAGCTTCATGGCAAGGAGCTTTCATTTAACAACCTAAATGACCTAAACACTGCGCTAGAGCTAGCTAGTGAATTTGAAGAGCCAGCAGTAGCAGTAATCAAACATGCAACTCCGTGTGCAGCAGCTATAGGAAGCACTATTTACGAAGCCTTTGTAAGAGCTTATGAAGCAGATAAAATGTCTATATTTGGTGGAATAGTAGCTATGAACAAAGAAATGGATGCAGAAACTGCAACTGCCATGGATGAAATCTTCCTAGAAATAGTTGCGGCGCCTTCATATAGTGAGCAGGCCTTAGAAATACTTAAGAAAAAGAAAAATTTAAGAATCCTAGTTATAAACTTTAACAATAAAAAATCAGCACTAGATGTAAAATTCACTAGCGGAAAAGTATTAATCCAAGAAACTGACAATCTAAACTACGAAAAACTAGAGACAGTTACAACTACTGCTCCTACGAAAGCTCAGCTAGATGATATGAAATTTGCCATGATAGTATGTAAACATGTGAAATCTAATGCTATAGTAATAGCAAAGGACGGAGCAACGGTAGCTATCAGTGGTGGACAGACATCTAGAATCTGGGCACTTCAAAATGCAATCAGAAATAATCCTGACAAAAACTTTGCAGGATGCAGTCTAGCATCTGATGCCTTCTTCCCATTTGATGACTGTGTGACCTTGTCAGCAGAGCATGGCATAGCGGCTATAATGCAGCCAGGTGGAGCAGGAAGAGATCAAGATAGTATAGATGCCTGCAACAAATCAGGAATAGCCATGGTATTTACAGGAACACGTCACTTTAAGCACTAGAATAAAAAAACCCATTGATGCAAAATTTAGTGTCAATGGGCACTTATAATCTTGTCATATTCACAATAAAAACAGGAGGATAACCTATGAATATCCTAGTAATCGGGGGCGGAGCTAGAGAGCACGCTATCATCTACAAACTAAGTCAAAGCAGCAGAGCAGAAAAAATCTACGCAGCTCCAGGCAATGCAGGAATAGCTGAGATAGCTAGATGCATAGACATTTCAGCAACAGATGTAGAGGGCTTAGTAGAATTTGCAAAAAATAACAGCATAGACCTTGTAATAGTTGGACCTGAAGATCCTCTTTGTATGGGAGTAGTAGATAGACTCACAGCAGAGGGGATAAAGGTTTTTGGACCAGAAAAAGCTTCAGCTCAGCTAGAGGGTAGCAAAGCCTTTGCAAAAGAGTTCATGTTAAGAAATGACATACCTACAGCTAGGTACATAAAGACTTCAGATATAAATCAAGCTATGCAGGCATTTGAAATGATGTTTACTAGCTCACCTTACGGCAAGGCAGTAATAAAAGCTGATGGACTCTGCGCAGGCAAAGGAGTAGTAGTAGCTGAGAGCCTAGAACAAGGCTTTGAATTTATAACTGAGGTACTTGAAAGTAAAATATTTGGAGAAACTGAGCTAGTACTAGAAGAATATATCGAAGGCATCGAGGCATCCCTACTTTGCTTTGTAGACCATAACACCATAGTGGCTATGCCTACAGCAAAAGACCACAAGAGAATCTACGAAGCTGAAAGAGGTCCAAATACTGGTGGAATGGGAACTTACTCGCCAAACCCTATAGCCCTAGCCTATCATGATGAGATGATAAAAGAGGTAGCTCAGGCATATCATAAGGGACTACAAAAAGAAGGGCTTAGCTATAGAGGAATCATATTCTTTGGCTTCATGATTACTCCAGAGGGTATCAAGGTACTTGAATTTAACACTAGATTCGGAGATCCAGAAACTCAGTCCATATTAGTTAGATTAGAGACGGATTTACTAGAGATATTTGACATGGCAACCCAGGATAAACTAAATGAGCTAGATATAAAATGGAGTGATGATGAGGCAGTAACCTTAGTACTTGCATCAAAAGGCTATCCAGGAGCATATGAAAAAGGAAAGCCTATAACTATAAAAGATAAAGCAAAGTTAGATAGCCTAGGAGTAGTATTTCACGCAGGAACGAAGCTTGATTGTGATGCTCCTGTGACAAATGGAGGCAGAGTACTTAGCCTTACAGCAAAAGCCCCTACTCTAGATGAAGCTATGGAAAAAGCATATAAAATGGCAGAGCTTATTGATTTTGAAGGAAAAACCTACAGGAAGGATATCGGACCTATGGTAAAAAGAATCTATGTTCAGAAAAAAGCTGAGTTTGACATTGAAGGAGCTTCACTTGCAGCTCAGATTAAGGAAAGCCTAGGAATACACCTAGACTCAGTAAGCCCATATCAGCGCTACGATATGCAAAATATAACTATAGATGAGATAAACAAAATATCAAAAACCATCCTCAGCGAACCACCTGTAGATGATATATATATCCAAGAAGAGGCATTTGAAACTGAAAAATCTATGACTAGCCCTATTGTTGTAGAGCTTCATAGAGGACAGTACGACCAAAGAGAAGATGGCCTACTTCAGTCACTAGCAGTAGTGCTAGGAAAAGAAGATGTAAAAATCAGATGTGCTAGAGTCTACGATATCAAAGGGGAAGTTACAGCTGAAGAGCTAGAAAAAATCAAAGCCTACCTTATAAACCCAGTAGACCAGCAAGAAGGCAGTATGAAGCTTCCGAATCTATTAGAAGACGAGCAGCCTATCATCCAGACAAAATCTGTGATAGATGGCTTTATAGCTATGGATGAGTCAGCACTGTCAGATTTTCATGCAAAAAACGGCCTAGCTATGAAGCTAGAGGACCTGAAATATTTCCAAGATTATTTCAAAACTAAAGAAAATCGTGACCCTAGTGAAGTAGAGCTTGCAATGGTGGATACTTACTGGTCAGATCACTGTAGACATACTACATTTAACACAGTGTTAAAAAACGTAAGCTTTATATCCTCAGCAAATAAAGCTATTCAGTTAGCAGTGCTTCAGGCATACAAGGACTACCTAGACCTAAGAGAAAAAGCGCATAGCAACGAAAAACCACTCACTCTTATGGATATGGCTACCATAATGGCTAGATACATGAGAAAAAATGGCCAGCTAGATGACCTAGAGGTATCTGATGAAATCAATGCTTGCTCAGTAAAAATAAAAGTAAAAGTAAACGGTGAAGACCAAGATTACCTATTGATGTTCAAAAACGAAACTCACAACCACCCTACAGAGATAGAGCCTTTTGGTGGAGCTTCTACTTGCCTAGGCGGAGCAATAAGAGACCCATTATCTGGACGTTCGTACGTATATCAGGCTATGAGAGTAACAGGCTCAGCAGATCCTAGAGAAGCAATAAGCGAAACCCTAGAGGGCAAATTGCCACAGAGAAAAATCACTCAAGAAGCAGCTAGAGGCTACAGTGCATATGGAAACCAAATAGGACTTTGCACAGGCTTTGTAGATGAAGTTTATCACCCAGGCTTTAAAGCTAAAAGAATGGAAGTAGGAGCAGTAATAGGAGCGGCTCCTGCAGAAAACGTAATACGTAAACAACCAGAATCAGGAGATATTATAGTATTAATAGGCGGAAGAACAGGAAGAGATGGAGTAGGTGGAGCTACAGGCTCGTCAAAAGAGCAAACAGAAAAATCCATAGAGCTATCTTCAGCTGAGGTTCAAAAAGGTAATGCACCATCTGAACGTAAACTTCAAAGACTATTTAGAAACCCAAAAGCAGCTTCTCTTATTAAAAAGTGTAATGACTTTGGAGCAGGTGGAGTATCAGTAGCAATAGGAGAGCTAGCAGATGGATTAGATATCAAGCTAGATAAAGTTCCACTAAAATACGCTGGACTTACACCAAAAGAAATAGCAATCTCAGAATCACAAGAGCGTATGGCTTGTGTGATATCGCCAGCTGATTTAGATGCATTTATGAAGCTGTGCCACGAGGAAAACATAGAAGCTACAGTAGTAGCTACAGTAACAGATACAAATAGACTAGTTATGACTTACAACGATGAAATCATGGTAGATATAGATAGAACCTTCCTAGATAGTGCAGGAGTTACCTCATCTCAAGAAGTAGAGGTAGAAATTCCTTACACTCTAGATATGTTTGCAGAGACAGAAATTAAAGATATAGAAGCAGAGCTAAAATCTAGACTAGCAGACCTGAATGTATGTAGCAAAAAAGGTCTAATTCAAAGATTTGACAACACTATAGGAGCAGCTAGCGTGCTTATTCCTCTAGGTGGAGACTATCAGCTTACACCAGCTCAAGGTATGGCATGCAACATTCCATCTCTAGATGGAGATACATCTACTGCTTCAGTTATGACCTATGGCTACAACCCATATCTTTCTGAGCAGAGCCCTTTTCATGGAGCTTACTATGCAGTGATAGAGTCAGTGAGCAAGATAGCAGCCCTAGGAGCACCAGTAGAAAAAACTAGACTTTCATTCCAGGAATACTTTGAAAAGCTAGGAGAAGACAAGCGTAAATGGGGCAAGCCTCTATCAGCCCTTATAGGAGCATTAAAAGTACAAAGAGAGCTGAGCCTTCCTGCTATAGGTGGCAAGGACTCTATGTCAGGCACCTACAAAGACCTAAATGTACCACCTACCTTGATATCCTTTGCAGTATCATATCAAGACAGCGAAAAAATCTTATCACAGGAGCTAAAAGAAGCAGGAAACACCATAGGCTTACTTTTCACTCCAGCTACAGAGGACAACCTGCTAGATATGGAAATGTACAAAGACAACCTAAATACACTAAAAGCTTTAGCCTTAGAGAATAAAATAAAAGCAGCCTATGCAGTTACTCACGAAGGTATATTAGCTGGACTTACTAAAATGGCATTTGGAAACAACCTAGGAGTAAATCTAAACTCAGACTTAAAAGCATATATGCTGTTTAAACCTCTATACGGCTCATTTGTAGTAGAGCTAGCTGAGGAAGATGCAAGAGTTATGACTCTAGGAAAAGTAGAAAAAGCTCCAGTTCTAAAAGTAGGAACTAGTGTAGCTATAGAGCTAAAAGACCTTCTAACAAGCTATGAAGAGCCACTAGAGTCTGTATTTGGAACCAAAAATCCAGCTCAAGAAACAGTAAAAACTGTATTTGAAGCTCAGTCAAAGCTAGAGCTAAAACCTAGCAAGGCAAAAATGAGCATTGCTCAGCCAAAGGTAGTAATCCCAGTATTTCCAGGAACAAACTGCGAATACGATAGTGCCTTTGCCTTTGAAAAAGCTGGAGCAAAAGCAACCATTCAGGTTCTTAGAAACCTAACCCTAAAAGATATAGATGAATCTCTAAAGGAACTAGAAAAAACCATCAGAGAATCTCAGATTCTTATGATACCTGGAGGCTTTAGCTTAGGGGATGAGCCAGATGGCTCAGGTAAATTCATAGCGGCAGTGCTTAGCTCACCTAGAATCAGCGATGCAATAGCTCAGCTACTAGAAAAAAATGACGGTCTGATACTTGGAGTTTGTAACGGCTTCCAAGCACTTATAAAAACTGGACTTCTTCCATACGGAGAGATTAAGACACTTGATTCAGATGCACCTACACTTACTCATAACGCTATAGGAAGACATATGGCTCAGTTTATAAAAACAAAGGTAGTGGCTACAAACTCACCTTGGACTAGCCTATTAACTGAAGGAGATATCCATCAGATACCAGTATCTCATGGAGAAGGTAGACTAATCGGAAGTGAAGCAGTAATAAAACAGCTGTATGACAACCATCAGGTAGCCTTCCAGTATGTAGATGACTCTGGAAATCCTACGATGAAGCTACCATATAACCCAAATGGCTCTTACGGAGCAATAGAAGGCCTAGTAAGCCCATGCGGCAGAATCCTAGGCAAAATGGGACATACAGAAAGAGTTCAAAAAGGCCTCTTCAACAACTACAAAATAACTTCAAAACAACTACTATTTGAGGGCGGCGTAACCTACTACAAATAACAAAATCATTAGGGACGGTTCTTTTTGATTTCCTCGCAGGAATCAAAAGGGACGGTTCTTTTTGATTCTAAAAAATTCAAGAAAACAATAAAATTAAATCAGAGTGGTCAAAAAGAACCGTCCCTCGTGATTTTTAAAATATAGTTTGAAATTAATATAAATTACACATATAATAAAAATTATAAGAGCGTTTATTGAAAATTATGATAATATGGTAAAAAGTTTTTCTAAAGTTTGCCATATGAAAGCTAATAGTTTAAACTTGTTAATATAACTTAATGATATGTAACTAAGCTTAGGGAGGTATTTCATGGGATTATTTGGTGGCAGTAAGATTACGGATGAACATATCAGAGCGTCTAGGGAAATTAAAAAAAGAAATCTAACTCAAACTTTAGCTAGTGATTTAGGAGAATTTGCTGAAAATATCAATAACTTTATCGTTGATATCAGAACTAATCTAGGTCAGTTTTATGCACTTTCTCAAAAAATGTCAGAAGAATCTGAGCTGCTATCTAGTAGCCTAGAAGAAGCCAATGAAACCTTTTCCATGGTAGATAAAAGAGTGGATGACTTTGCAGAGCAAATGCATGAAAGAAGCGAAAGAATCTCAGAGCTAAAAGAATCATTAGAGCAGTTTGTTGATAGCTCGAAAGAATCTGAGACAGGGGCAAAGGAAGTAACAGATGCCCTAAATCAAATGCATAGCGCAATCATAAATGGACAAGATGATTTTCTAAAAGTTGTTAATCTACTAACTACTACAAAAGATACAGGCCTAGATTTAGCTAGTAATATGACCTCACTAGCAGGAGAAATACAAAATATAAACAAAATCATAGAAGAAGTGCAAAGTATAGCAAACAAAACCAACCTCCTATCGCTAAATGCATCAATAGAAGCAGCTAGAGCAGGAGAATCGGGAAAAGGCTTTGCAGTGGTAGCTCAAGAAATAGGGAAATTGGCCATGCAGTCTCAAGAGGCAGTAGAAAAAATAGATTCTACCCTTTCTGATCTCGCAAATAGAATCATAACGATAACAGAAAATGTCACAAGTCAAATGAACCATGTAGAAGAAGAATCTAAAGTAGCAGACAATTCTATAGCATCTATGAAACTCATAGATGAAGAAGCAAGAAAAGCAGCCTCAAAAATGAAAAACCTAGAAAAAAACACCCAAATTCAGAAAAAACTAGGTGAGAAAGTAGAGCTTGTATCTGCTGATTTTATTCAGCTTATGGAGGATGTAACTAGCCTGTCTGAAGATATGAGGGCAGGAAGTCAGAATTACTATGCAAAGTCTCAAAACATCACAGCAATGCTATTAGAAACAGAAAAAAGAACTCAGGAAATCTTTGGATTTATCCGTTCTTATACTGAGAGTCTACCTCTTACTGATAAAATGAAAACCTGCATAGCAAATGCCAAGTCAGCACTTGCAAATAAGCAGACAGACACTTCTCTTTTAAAAAGAGAAAATAATAAAGCAGCAAGAGAAGAGCTAAAAAAATTGGCAAAAGCCTATCCATCATTTGAAGTAATCTGTATACTAGATGCTAGTGGATTAAGCTTAGTGTCGAGCATAGATGAAGAAGACTACAAACTTAACTTCTCTCATGCAGAGTATTTTAAATCAGCTATTGCAGGAAATACTTATGAATCAAAGCCATACATATCTACAGATACAGGGAACTATTGCGTTGCAGTATCTCTTCCGATAAAAGAAAATGGAAATATTGTAGGGGTTATAATGGCTGACGTATCACTTGCGTAAAAATAAAATAAAAAGGAACCTGATATGAAAATAAATATAGTAGGACTCGGTCCAGGAAGTCTTGATAATATTAGTTACAAAGTATATGAACTAGTGACAGCTTCAAAGCTTCCACTTTATATTAGAACAAAAAAACACCCAGTAATAGGTACTCTAGAGCAAAGAGGGATGAAGGCAGAATATCTTGATAGATTTTATGAAACTGGAGAGGTATTTGAGCAGGTATATGAAGCTATTGTAGCTTACTTGATTGATGAAGTGAAAAAACGTGATGAAATCATATACGCTGTACCCGGGCATCCTTATGTAGCGGAGCAAACAGTGGCTATTCTTCATGAAAAATGCAAAGAGCAAAATATAGAAATAGTAGCCTATCCATCCATGAGCTTTATTGATGCTTTATTTGCAGCAGTAAAAAGAGACCCTTCAGATGGATTTGAGCTAAAGGATGCATTTAACATAGATGCTCTTAGCCTAGATACGGAGCATGATTTAGTAATAACTCAGGTATATGACAACCTCATAGCCTCTGAAACAAAGTTAAAGCTACTAGAAGCCTATCCAGATGAGCATGAGGCATATATAGTCAAAAACGCTGGAATAACATGTACAGAAGAAATAACCGTATGTAAAATCTATGAGCTTGACCAGATGGGAATATGCTACGATTACTTAACTAGCCTCTATATTCCAAGAGTAATTCACAAAACCTACAGCAATCTTTCTGACCTTATAAACATAGTTAGAAAGCTAAGAGGACCAGATGGCTGCCCTTGGGATGCTAAGCAGACTCATGAATCACTTAAGGACCATATAGTTGAAGAAGCTACAGAAGTAAAAGAAGCAATAGAAAATGACGACCTAGATAACCTAATAGAAGAGCTTGGAGACGTACTGCTTCACATAGTGTTTCACAGCGAGCTAGGCAGAGAATCTGGCTACTTCAACCTTCTAGACATTACAGATGGGATTTCCAAGAAGCTCACATTTAGACATCCACACGTGTTTTCAGACTTAGAAATTGATGAAAAAGACCTACCAGAAATGTGGGAAAGATTGAAACAGATTGAAAAAAACAATAAAAATACTGATAAATAGCGAATTAGAGGTTGACGAAACATAAATATTGAATATACAATAGGAATTAGGACAAGACAATACATCCCGATGATAAATTAAATGGGAAGCTTAGTAAGACTAAGCTAAAACGTAGCACAGCTACATAAAAATAAGGAGGTATATAACAAATGAACAAAGCTGAATTAGTTGCAAAAATGGCTGAGAAGAGTGGCATGACTAAAAAAGATACAGAGGTAGCTTTAAACTCTTTCATGGCATCAGTTGAAGAAGCATTAGTAGCTGGAGAAAAAGTTCAACTTGTTGGATTTGGAACATTCGAGACAAGAGAAAGAGCAGCAAGAGAAGGAAGAAATCCAAGAGATCCAGAAAAGAAAATTAAAATACCTGCTTCAAAAGCTCCAGTATTCAAAGCTGGAAAAGGCTTAAAAGAAAAAGTTAACGCTACAAAAGCTGCAAAATCATCTAAAAAGAAATAAAGACAATAAAAGGACTACAGGGCTTTTGCCATGTAGTCTTTTCAAATAAGGAGAACTATCATGAGATTAGATAAATACCTTAAGGTATCGCGTATAATAAAAAGAAGAACAGTTGCAAAGGACGCTTCAGATGCTGGAGTAGTGTTCATAAACGGCAAGGAAGCCAAAGCCTCAACTAAAGTTAAAATAGGAGACATCCTAGAACTTCATTTCGGAGAAAAAATTTTAAGAGTTAAAGTACTGGATTTAAAAGAACACGTAGGCAAGGACGAAGCAGCTTCCTTGTATGAGGTGATTGAGTAGTGAAAGACAAAAATCAGGATGAAACAAAATCAAGTAAAGTTGTAGAGCTGGATTTTAAGAGCGATAAACCTAAAAAAACTAAAAAGAAGCTTGATAGCTTTGATGTTGCATCTGCAGTAGTGATTGGACTATTGATTTGGGCAGGGATATCTTTGTCATTTACATTTATAGAGCAACAAATGGAAATCTCTGTCCTAAAGGAAAGAAAACTAGCCTTAGAAACTCAGATAAAACAAGAAGAAAAAGAGCTTAAAAAAGTAAAAAATACACTTAATCAGATGGATACCTTAGAGTTTATAGAAAAACAGGCTAGAGAAAAACTTGGAATGATAAAACCGGGTGAAACCGTATATATAGATTTGACAAAAAAGAAAAACTAAGGGGTGAAATAATTGAAACTAGCATCGATAGATATTGGGACAAACTCTATGAGGCTACTTATTACCGATTATGAAAATGGATTTTCTAAGAGAAAAAAGTATACAAACATAACCAGAATAGGTAGAGGCGTAGATGAATTTGGATATATATCCAAAGAAGCCATAGACCGTAACATACATGCACTCAAGGAATTTGTTGAAATAGCCAAACACGAAGATTGCGAGGAAATATATGTCATGGGAACATCAGCTCTGAGAGATAGTAAAAACAAAGAGGAATTCATAGAAAGAGCAAAAAACGAAGCCGGAGTAAATGTAGACATTATATCTGGAAATGATGAGGCCTCACTTGGATTTTATGGAGTAACAGCTGACCTAAAAGAAGAAGGCCAAGTTCTTATCCTAGATATAGGAGGAGGCTCAACAGAGTTTATCCTAGGGGATAAAACAGGAGGAATAGTTTTTAGCAAAAGTGAAAACATCGGCTCAGTAAGACTTACAGAAAAATTCATAAAATCAGACCCAGTAGATGAAATCGAGCTAGAAAACATGGATGCCTATATCAAGGCAGTAACAGAAAACACCATATCAATCCTCAAAACCTACCCTATTACAAAGCTCATAGGTATCGGGGGAACGGCTACTACTATCTCTGCTATGGTACAGCAACTAGATGTCTACGATATGGAAAAAGTCCACCAAAGCCTAGTAATGTATGAAGAGGTAGAAGCAATATTCAAAGACTTAAAATACAAAACCCTAGATGAAAAGCGAATGATAAAAGGCCTACAGCCTCAAAGAGCGGACGTAATAACAGCAGGAGTAAACATCCTAAAAAATCTAATGTCCTACCTAGAAATGAAAGACATACTTATAAGTGAATACGATAACCTAGAAGGCCTAGTATACACAAAAAACAAAAACTAGAATCAAGAGGGACGGTTCTTGGTGAATTCAAAAATCACCAAGAACCGTCCCTTTTAATTGAATATGTTTATCTTGCGTCAGAAATTGTATCTCTTAATCTACCATCGTATTCAAATTCATGAAGTACAGAAGGTCTATTTCTCATCTTGTCTTTATATACATTGATTGTAATATCGGAATTCTTAAATTGCTTAGATGCTTCAATAGCTATATCTTCTATAAAATCATCAAAATATCCAGCTTCTCTGCTAGTTTTTAAAGCTGTAAGCATAGTAGAAGTAATTTCTGTATCTGGGTACATATCGATTTCGATATCTCCTCTATATTCATCTACTTCGTAAGTGAAATATAAAGTCCCTACTCCAGAACCACCAGAATATCTATTTAAGCTTCTAGTGTCGTTTAAAGTATCTTCTAAGTTTTGTAAATCCTTGCTTGAGACAGAAGTACTGCTTGATGAGGTATTCTTTAGTTTGTCAACTTCAGCTTCCAATCTAGCTTTATCTGCCTTAAGTGTTGTGATCTCAGAATCTTTAGCTTGTAGCTGTGTATTAAGAGCTGCTAGCTGTTGCTGATATAGAGCAACCTCTCCACTAGCTGTACCACCTTTTGGACTTACTGCTAGAGATGCGGCTTGTCCACTTGCTGCTGGAGTCCACTGCACATTAGCTATTCCTAAATTTTGAAGAGTAGCTATAGGTACATAAACTCTGCTGTTTGCTATAAATGGCTTAAGAGCTGTATCAGAAATGAATTGCTCAGTTCCATTTACCACTAATTTAAAAGTATCATAATATGCATCTTGCTTGATAGGTGTAGCAGCATAAGCAATAGTTCCGGCTAACATAGTAGTAAGCATAGTACCAATTATTGCTATTTTTTTCTTTGAACTAAATAACTTCACAAAAAACTCCTCCTTTATAATTATCACTACTTGCATTATAACCTGTTTAAATTACAACACAATTACAGAATATTTACAAGCATATAGCATCAATGTCACCAAAAGATTAAAAAAATATTACAATTATATCTCGTTTTAGTACAAAAGCTAAAACCATACAGTATAATAGACGATATATAAAGAGATTGTAGTGTTGATTCTTATAGTCAATATAACTTTAATTAAACTAATGAACTTATGACGATTCTAAATCTAACAAAATAATGAAAATTAAATAAGGATGGTTACATTAGAAATAAACTAGAAAATAAATTTGGAAAAAGAAAGGGATGGGCATGATTAAAACTACACTCAAAACAGAACCGAGGAATTTGAAAAAAAGTTATAAAACTAATAGCATAAGGAAATCCATGACTTCATGGTTACTACTTTTTGCTTTTATTTTTACATCTTTACCACTAGAAGTTTTTGCAGCTGTTGATATATCAGTAGATAATTTCTTTTATAAAAAAATTGATTTAGACGGAACTACAACTGAAAGGAATATTGAGATTATTGGAAGCAACTTCACGGAGTATATTAATGGAAAAGAAACCAACGTTATAAGTGATATAGTTATAGTGACATCAACAGGAGGATTTGATAGAGCTAAAATAGAAAGTAATGGTGGAGATATTAATATAAGTGGTAGTATGATTATTATTGAGCTACCAGAAAGCTTTCCTTCGTCAATTCTAAGTATTGAATTAAAAACAATTTATGGTAATAACATAAAATTCAATCCAGGACTTGCTACACAACCTACTGTAGAAGAATGGAAAAGTGAAAGAATACTATATGCAGGAGACCCTTTTGTTATTGAAGGAAAATATTTTGATGGAGTTGATATAGTAAATATTGCTGGTGGAGATAATATACCTGACCCGATTGAATCAACGTCTACAACAATCAAAGTTAATAGCATAAAAGATTCTGATCTTGGTGGAGAAGATTTTAAAAGTGTATCATTAATCAAAGAAAATATTATTCCAGGAGCATCTGTTACGGGTCAAGCTAATGATATATTAACGACTTTAGTAGTTGAGTATCAAAAGAAAGTAAAAGTGTTCTCTAAGTTACCAGGACTGGATAATTTAAGAGTGCTTCCTTCATTTGGGCCTAAAGAAGGAGGTAGTTTGATAACGGTAGAAGCTTTAGATTCTAGCAATCAGATTTTAAGAGATGTTTTAAAATCTAATATGGGAATATACCTTAGAGACCCAGAAGGTGATAAGAAAGATATTGCATTAACGAATATACAACTAGTAAAGGAAAATGACCGTAGCATAGCAATAAAAGGATATACGCCTAAAAACAACCCCGATATTGAATTGTATGACGATGACAATCAAACACCTAAAAAGTATCATGTAGTAATAAAGGAATTGAATAGTAGTAATTCAGAACCAACCAATAGAGAAGCTAGCAAAAATAATGCATATAATTTCGTAAATGATTTTCCGAATCCAGTAATTACAAGTCTTTCTCCGTCCTCGGGTCCAGATACGGGTAAAACTACTGTAACGATTGTGGGTAAGAATATAATTAATGTAAATACACCTGGAATATTAAAAAATAACTCTACTATTATAGCAAAAGACACTGTTTTGCATGCCGATACGGATAATACTTTAATAGTTGATTATGATATTTCAGGAAATCCAACATACAGTAATCAGAATAATATAATTACAAATATTCAAAGAAAAATTAAAACAAGAATAGTCTACCCAGCAACATTTAAAAAGACTGAAACTGGAAATCCTTTAAACCTTGAAAAAACAGATATACTGGAAGCAAATTATGGAGAAGCTCACTTTACTACTCAAGGGAAGGATGGAATTGTAACTATAACACCTTTTGTTAGTAACCCTGGAAATCAGACAGTATTTTTAGAAATAGAAACTTTAATAACTTATACTGATGAAGAAGGTGACGAAAATACTATAATTATTCCAGAAGGTACAAGATATGATTCTTTTAAGTATATAGAAAGTTCTCCAACTCCTATAATAAGCTCAATAGAACCTATTTATGGATTTTATCACAATGTTGAATCTAATATAAAACCTTTAATGCTTAGAATAAATGGCTCTAATTTTCAAGCGCTTAGAGATAGTGATAATAAAATTTTGTATCCAGAGATAAGATTTTATGATAGCAAATTAGAACAAGAACTTGATGTTGAGGTTTCGTATAATTTGAATGACATAAAAATCTTAAGAGATGGTGTGAAAATTGACGGGAAAGACATTACAATCGGAAATACTTTAATTATTTCCTTAACACCGAAAGCGAATGGCGATTTAAAACCTCAAGTTTTAACTGGTTCAGAAGTGGGTGGAGAATATTTTAAAAGAGATGTTCGGATTTCTATTAAAAATCCTGATGGTAGAGAAAAAACTACAGATACAGGTTTATTTCATTTTAGACATCCGGTAGATTCTAACAATGAGACTACTTTTAATCCTCATACTAGACAACCTAAAATTTCAGCAGTTCTAATAGATGGAGTCAAAGATAAGCAAAAAATAAGTTCGCTTAAAGAAAATTTAGTCGAAATTAGAGTGGATAGAGAATCTGGATTCTCAGAAAAGGATGCAAAATTAGTTAAAGTTACAATTGACGGTAAAGATTTGACTGACAAGGCAATAGCAACAAATGATGGAGCTACTGCAGTAATTAAAGTAAAAGTGCCCCCTATTTTTGCAGGAAAAACTAGACTTCAAGTTATAGCCAATGAAGGACTTATGGATTCCTATGATTTGATATTTGATAGTTTACAAGGTCCAGAGATAGAATCTATCAACCCTAATGTAGGAGTAGCTGGAACTTTTATGGTTATAAAAAGAGACCAAACGGGAGCCATATTTAAGCTCCCAGATATAAACGGGGATACTGAGGCTGAACGTTTGGGAAGTAGAGTGATAATTAATGGTCAGGATATAAATGATGTATTTGGAGGATATCAAAAGAATCCTGATGGTTCTGTACAGTTTATAGACAATGAAATTTTTGATCCAAATCCTGACTCTGAGCTATTGTTACCTTCTAAATATGTTTATGTAGTGGATAGAGACACAATATATCTTAAAATGCCGGAATCAATAACTAAAGGAATATATAATATTCAGATTAATAATCCAGATGGTGGAGAGAGTTCTAGAGTTGTAAATATAGAAATTAAGCCTCCGGCAGCACCTTTAAAAATAGGTGAGATAAATCCAGATAAAGATGGTAAGGATGGAGGAATAATAGCTACCATAAAAGCAGGAGAGGGCACTAACTTTAATGGAGGGATAGATGTTTATATAGGTTCTCAAAAAGCTGAAATTATAGGATATAATTTAACTTTTACAGAAGTATATATAAAAGTTCCACCACTAAAAGATTTTACATTTCCTAGTAATCCTGACTCTGAAATAACATCGTTTTCTCTTCCTGTAACCATACAACGTACTACTACTGGAGCATCTGATACAAAAATTGATGGGTTTACTTATACTAACCAGGGAACTAGTAGGAACACTTTAGTTATATATAAAGATGGAATGAAAGCTACTGATCCAAAAGCCAATAACGTTAAATCAGGAGACTATATTTGGATAGAAAGTTCTAAGGCTGTATTTAAAGGAGTCTTGAACGAACAAGGAGAAGTAGATAAAGAAAAAAATCCAAGAGTATTGATTGGAAATGAAGTGTTAGAAATAGATAGCTATGTTATAGAAAATAAATTTCAAGATATAGTTGAATTTAAAAAAATCAAAGTAAAAGTTCCACCTAAGCCACTTACTGCAAATGATGATGGTTCAGTTGATATAATGGTTTTAAACTATGATGGTTCGAAAGAAACTAAAGAAAAAGGCATTATTTATTTAACAAACGAACCTAAAATAGATGAAGATAAATCTGTACTACAAGCAAGAAGGACTGGAGAATTAGTAGAAGTTTTTGCTGAAAACATAGTTAATGATAATCTTATAGCGGCATTTGGAGATAGAATTTACACAGAAGAACTTCAATCTACTTCAACCCAGATAGAAACCAATAAAAAAAATGAGCTTGAAACGGTTGTAGTTAAATTTAATCCCAACAACGAAAAAAATATAGAAGTATACTATAAAAAAACAAATGGGGAACTATTGTTGATGGAGGATTTGACTATATTAAATCTGAATACGGGAGTAGAAACTAATACCTCTGGCATGTTGGATATTGGAGATAAAGCTGGGAATACAGTTGTAGTAGGCATCAATTGGAAAAATCCAATATATCATGAATCTACTGAGGCTGCATCAAATCCTGAATTATTAAAATCTTACAATAAAGAATATATGTATATTAAAACAATTCAAGAAAATTCTAATAATTATTTTGAAGTTAGGAGAGGATTGGGTAAAGTAGATAGGTACAAAGATTTGGGAGCCGATAATTCTGTTATAAGTATTCAAACACCATATTTCGACGATTCTAGACCTACCAAGAGCACTATAACTTTAATAAACTCTGATGGCTCATCAGCAACAGCTCCATTTGAATTCCACGGTGGACTAGATGCGCCAGTGATTACTGATTTAGAAGGCAGCAAAGACAGAAATGTAATGATAGATGGAGCTCAGCAAAAAGTAAAGGTTAAAACCCAAGACTATACAGTAGACGGAACGCTGAAAGTATTAGGAAAGAATTTTAAAGATGTTCAGTCTGTAAAAATAGGAACTAAGGAAGTGAAAGTAGAGTCAGTTTCTCAAGACTACACTTATATGATAGTATCGGTTCCTAAAGGTACTCCAGAAGAAGTAGGACAGCCTCTTCAAGTAACGGTTGTAACTAAAGAAGGAAATGCCTTTTCATCTAGAACTGAGCCGCCTGTATACTTCATGTATATAGCAGCAGACTCTAAACCCATAATAGAAACTATAACTCCAGTTCAGGGACCTCGTACAGGAGGAACTCTGGTAAGCATAACTGGAAAAGGATTTAGAGAAAAAGACGAGTTTGGAAAAGTAGATAGGATTACTGTAACAGTAAACGGATCTGCACCAGCTGGATTAAAAAGCACTGTTAAAAACGAGCAAGGCGAAATTGTGGAGTTAAAAGTAATAATGCCACCATCTGTAACTGGAAAAGCAAAGCTACAAGTCATAAACGCAGATGGAGGAACATCAGAACCAAAAGACTTCACCTATATATCACAACCAGAGATTTCCCAAACAGAAGGCTCGATTTTCTTCAATGATACAGAGTCAGAAGTGAAATTGTTTGGAGTGGATTTCCAATCTGGAGCAAAAGTTGTAATAGGAGCTGAACAAACTCTAGGTAAAAAACCTACAGATGCAAAAATTTCTGGTATGGTGGGGGTAACGCCAGAAGGGATAAATCAAGAAGGGTATCTTGTAGGTGGAGTAGAAGCAACAGGAGTGAAGGTTACGGGAACTAACCAAATAACTTTTAAAATGCCAGAGGGAATTGAATCTTTGGACAATGTAGATATTATAATAGTAAACCCTGATACTGGTATGTCTAAACCTAAACCAGGCAACATCAAGCCACCAGTACCAGACGTCCCAAATATCGAGGCTATACCAGGCTTTGAAAGAACCATGATACTAAGATGGACAGTAGATAAAGACGTACTAAACGCAGCAGAAAAATTTGAAATCTACGTAAGAGAGCGTAGAAGCGGAGACTATACCTTCGTAGGAGATACAAAGCAAGACACAACTGATCAGTCCTACGTAATCAAAGGCCTAAAATACGACACAACCTACGATATACTAGTTAGAGTGCTAAATAAATACGGTGAAGCAGAAGATTTTGGAAGTGTGAGAGAAACTACCTTGAAACAAAATCAAGACTACAAAGAAAAAGAAAAGGTAGAAGCAGTGGACAAAGCAGTTACTCAGATAGAAACTCAAGGCAAGCAGGAAGTAATAGGAGATACCTTGTATTACACAGTAGGAACTAGAGAGTCTACTATCAATCTTTCAAACACTACTGCAAAAAATAAAACAAAATACGTTCAGATTCCTGTAAGAGATATAAAAGTAGGAAACAAAACTATAACAATAACAGACAAAGATCTGAGCCTGACAGTAAGCTACAGCTCACTTAATACACCAGAGCTTAGAAATGCACCAGATGATGCGGTATTTAGATTTAAGATATCAGCGGCAGAAAAACAAGTGGAAGAAAGCCTGACTAGAGCTATACCTAGGGCCTATAAAAAAGCCTCTAACGTATATGGAATCTATTTTGAGCTGGCACAGCCAAAACTAGTAACACCTATAGCTATGCTATCAGGAAGCGCCACTATAAACATAAACGCCCCAGCATATCCTAAATATCACGCAGTATATATAGAAAGTGCAGATACATTCTCAATACTGCAGTCAAACATCATCACGCAAGGAGGTAACTAACAGTTACAAATAAGTTATTAATTATATACTACATTATTATGTGGATATAATATGTTTTAACTTAGAAAATTGTTGACAACCTCCCATGTTCGTAAAGAGCATGGAGCGATAGCCAAACATTAAACAGGCTATCCAAAATCCCTTGAATTGCTGGAAACCCCTAAAGCTAATCAAACTACAACATAATGTCCTAATGGGACATAGGTGTGAACGTTACGAAAGTAGAAAAAATTGATTAGATGGAATATGGTTAAATCCTAAGTTCTTAATAATGGGCAATCAGCAGCTAAGACCGTAAGGTAAAGTTCAACGACTATCTCGTAATGAGAGTACACTCAAGTGGGTGGAAGTGGGGGACACCGAGTAGGTGATGATATAG
>Ga0334893_1001363_pt1 | contig 23825 bp, 16 predicted proteins | sample GraSluR3_MG_5_FD_207218 | JGI IMG/M metagenome (GOLD analysis project Ga0334893, IMG submission 207218) | Sludge microbial communities from methane-producing bioreactor in Wageningen University, Netherlands - Granular Sludge_09_05-R3 | ecosystem: Engineered > Bioreactor > Anaerobic >...
CGAGTGAGGCGGTAGGCCAGGCAGTATCCCCAAAGCAGGAACCCGTCGGGTGCGAGGGGGGCGAACGACTCGGGCACGTAGTATCCGGTGGTGCTTTCCTTCCACCGGATCAACGTTCCGTCGGTCATCCGGGCGGGGAACTCGCCCGCGGCCGGGTCGTAGCACCGGCGGGCGTAGGTCTTCAGGTCGTCGGAGGCCCAGTCGAGCAGTGCGCGCCCGACCGGGCCTCGCTCGCCGCCCGACTCGAGGAGCGATTCGGCGGCCTGCATCTGGGCCAGGGGCAAGGTGTGGTAGCGGCTGCTCTGGTGATAGGTGGCGACGATCATGGCCTCGTTGATCTGGGGATGGACGTGTCCCAACGCCTCCTGGGCCCGGTCCTGCTCGCGATAGCTGAGCTGCCCGCCGGACAGGCCGGTCGCCGGATGGCGCGCCTGCTGCCACCGCCGCGCCAGGCGGCGGGTCCACAGCAGGGCGCCGCCATCGTCGCCGAGGACGGCCAGCATCGCGCCGGCGTGCATCAGCGGCGGCGTGACGTTGGCAAAGGAGAGGTTCGAGCCGCGGGTCGGGAACGGGACGTCGACCCCCTCGTCGAACGCATGGTCCCACCGCGGACGGGCCTCTTTGCCCGCGTTGGCGTGGCGGTTGTAGTCGAGCAGCGTCCAGTCGACGACGTGGGTGGCCCAGATCGTTTCGAGAAGCCGTCGCGTGGCGGCCGGGTCGACGCGCCACATGAGCCGGTAATGCGGCTGGTGGTTCTTCAACTCGTGCACGAGCGTGCCTTGCCCGACCGGCTTGTCGCGATCGAGATCCCAGGCGAGGTGTCCGCCCCAGTAGAGCATGCCGTTGGGGGTGCGGAGCTTTTCGAGCGCGCAGCGGGCGGCCTCCTCGGCGGCCCGGCGATATTCGGGCTCGCCGGTCATCGCGGTCAGGCCGTCGAGCAAGCGCAGCAGGGGTTGCTGGCTGGCGAAGTTCGACAGCACCCAGGTTTCGCCGCCCTTTTTCCACGTCGCCGGCGCGAGCGTCGTCGCGTGCAGCCCGTCGACGAACAACGGACCGGCCTGCTCGCCGTACACGTCGCGCCCGCGCTCGACGACGACGTCGGCGAAGCGGCGTGCGGCTTCGAGGTATTTCTCAGCGCTGGAATCGGATGCGGCACGGCAAGGCGTCGCCAGAAGCGCCGTGACAATCACAAGGGTCCACGGCCGGAAGTCACGCGAGATTCGGTTCATCGGTTCCTCTCCTGGGTTACCCGCTTCGATCGAGTCGCGAGCCGAGGTTCTCTTCGGGCGTGCAGACGGCCAGCAGCTCGTGCTTGAGTTGCCGATGCACGGGCAGGTGGAGCACGAATTGCGTCGCCCGGGAGCCGGGGCGCTCGGGATCGGCCGGCTTGCCCCAAAGCCTGCGAATCAGGCGGCCCAGGCTCCACGGCCGGCGCCTGCGCGAGGCCGTCCCGTCGAGACGTTTCGGAAAGCCGTCGAGAAATCGGTGGATTCCGCCGAAAAACGCCTCGCCGACCGGCGGCTTGCATGCGATCGCGAAAAGGAAGTCGGGCGACTCGTTCGGGCCCTGCCAGCCGATGAGGGTCGCCTCGAACGGGGCCAGCAGCCTCTGGAACGCCCGTGGCGTGGGCTGCCAGTAGCGCGGAAGCGAACGGTCTTTGGCGTTCGCCGCCGAGCCAATCAAGAGCAGGCCGCCGGGGGCGAGGATGCGCGTCAATTCGGCGGCGGCCCGTTGCGGCTCGAACGCGTGCTCGAGGGCGCCGACGGCCACGACGGTGCGGGCGGCGGCGTCGGCATAAGGCAAAGACGTTATGTTTTCGAGGCGGTCGAGGGCCGAGGCGGCCGGCCCCTCGAACGCGGCATCCCAGGAGGCGACCCCGCCGGAGCCGGGCGCTTCGTCGGGCAGGTCCTCGGCGGGCGAGTATCCCACCTCGTAGATCGGGCCCTGCGGCTCGAACGACTCGGCGGCGCACTCAACGAACGCGTCGATCGGCTCGTGCATCTGGGCTTTCTTCTCTCGCAAGTGCCAAAACGGACCGTTGCCGCGCGACCCACCGCCGGAACCGCTCGGGCTGCCACCGGTAGACCACGACCTGCTGCCTGCCGCCCTCGGCGGCAGGCCAAGCGACCAGGGGCTCGGCGGCGACCTCAAGCAGGTGGGCCAGCGTTCGGCTGCGGTTGCTGTCGTACTCGAGCTCGCGACGTTCGATCACCACGTAGGCCAGTTGCGGATGGGCAAAGGCCGCCCGGGCGTCGCCGTAACGCAACGTGGGGCGCCCCGAGTATAGCCCGGTCCAACCCCGCGAGTCGAGCACCACCGCCGAAGCCCCCGGTTGCCGGGCAAGCCACTCGGCAGCCCGGCGGTGGCCGAGTTGCGCCGCGTGCAGCGGCTTGATCAGGTTCATGGCCAGACAGACCGATCCGGCCAGCAGAACGACGCTCCAGTCGGTGGGAAAGGCGAACCGGCCGGACGCCGTCGACGCTACCCATCCCGCCGACTCGTCGCAGTTGGGGCGTAGGCGCCGGGCGAGCCCGCGGCTCGCCTCCAACAGGCCGTAGCCGGCCGCACCCAGGCCCAAGACGACCAGGGGCAAAAGGTGCCGGGCGGCAAGGTAGCCCTCGTTTGCGGTGAAGCAGACCACGGCCACCGCAAACAGCAGGCAATAGGTTTGGGCAAACCGGTCGACCGGCCGATCGAGCCGGTCTCGCAGCCGATAGAGGCCCAGCAAGCCGAACGGGCCGATGACGTATCCGAACGCGGCGGCCAGCTCTTCGGCAAACTGGGCGAGCGCCGCCCGATAGCCGCGGCGGCGGATACTGACGGTCGTGTCTTTCGGCCCGAACGACATGGATTCCTCGTCGGAAAGCCGCCACACCGCGTCCTCCGGGGCCAGCGGCTGACCGCCAAGAAACGTCGTATTGGACCCAATCGTGGGGGTATAGCGTCCCAGTAATCGCTGGGCAGCCTCGCCGAGCGTTGCGGGTCGGATGGCCCCAAGATAGGGGGCGAAGACCATCCCGACGCCCAATGCCAGGCAGCTCAGGGCGCGGACCGTTCGAGGCCAACCCTGGCGCAGGCGGGGTGATCGCTCGAACGCGGCCAGCACGGCCGCCAGAGTCGCGGGCAGCAGCAGGGCCTCGGTGCGCACCAGCGATGCCAAGGCCGCCCCCGCCCCCGCCGCCAGCAGCCAAAGCGGATTGCGCCTTTCGGCCGAATCGAGATACGCCACCATGGCTGCCAGGGCCGACGCGAAGAAGAGCAGGTGCACGCCGTCGCCGATTCCGTCGGCTCCCAGCCGAGCCGCCTTGGGCAGCAGGCAAAACAGCCCGGTACCGGCCAGACCGGCCGCCGCCCCGAACAACCGGACCGAGACGAGATAGATCGGCACGACGGCCAGCACCAGGGGCACGGCGGCGGCCAGTTGGGCACTATGTGCCCAGTCGGACCGCGACTCGCCCCGCGTGCGGGTCAGCACCTCGTGGACGACCCAAATCCACGCCGGGAACACCACCGGCTCGCGCTCGGATCGGGCCGTCGCCGCAAACCCGTGCCGGTCGATCTGTCGGGCCGTCTCGACGAAGCCCACGGCATCCAGCGCCGGCACGGTCGCCCGACGAACCAGGGCGACCTGCACGACGCAGGCCAGCGCAAGCAGCCCGGCAATCCACAGGCCGTGACGCCTCCAATCCATCCGTGGTCGCCTTGTCGTGGTGTGGTCGGGGAACGGTGACGGGTGGAAAGAGTATCCCCAACGGGCGCCAGGGTCAATGCGATCTTGGGCGTCCCAAGGGTCGGGGCGGGGGCGACAAGGGCGTCGGCCAACTCCTTATCGCGGCGCCAGGGCCAGGGAGGTCTGGATCGAGTAGTAGCAGGTGCAGCCCGAGCTGGCCTCGGGAATGAGAATCAGGCCGCCGGCCGGAAGGATGTTGATCCAGCAGCCGGGCCGGGTGACGCTCGTCAGGGCCCTTGCCTCGCCCGATCGGAGATCGAACATCATCGGGTTCGAGAAACGGCTGAAGCCGCATCGCGCCGAGGCCGAGAGCACGCCGCACTTGTCGCTCTTTTGCCACTTCCAGCCTTCGAAGGGCTCGCCCGTGCGCAGTTTCAGGGCGAAACCCGTGTTGTAGATCACGTCGCCCACGATCGCCGAATGCTGCACCTGCTCGCCGTGGGGGCCTTGCAGGATGTGGTCGGGCACGGGCACCTGGGTCGTCTTCCAGAGCCGCTCGCCCGACGCGGCGTCCCATGCGCACAGATCGTAGCGCACCCGGGGCTTGTCGCCGGTGGGCACGTTCTTGCTGCCCGTGATGACCAGGGTCTCGTCGGCGTAGCTGAGGAACACCACGTGCTGGAGGGCTTCGAGCTCGGCGGGGCGTTTCCAGAGGACCTTGCCGGTCGCCGCGTCGAGAGCGACGAGGCTCGCCCCCTTGCCCAGGAGCACGTCGAGCGTGACCCGGCCGTCGGGCACGTCGCGCGATTCGGGATTGGTGCTTTCGACGCAGTAGACCCGCCCGCCCCCTACGGCGATCGTGGGATTGGCGATCGCGCCCGACGCGGGCCGATAGGTCCAGCGGGTTTCGCCCGTGTGGCGATCGAGGGCGAACAGGGCGTCGCTGGTCACGACCGGCTGGAAGTCGCGCCAGATGAGCGTTTGGGTGGGAACGTCCTGGATGCGGAAGGTCGCCCCCGGCTTGGTGGCGCTGCCGAACAGGGCGTCGCCGACGGCGGCCACGTAGCCCCACTCGGTCTTCTCGCCGGCCGGGGCCACCGGCATCGAGAACGTGTGCCGCCGCTGGCCCGTGGCCGCGTCGAAAGCGACGCACGACCCCGCGGCCGCTACGTACAGGGACTCCTCGGTGGCGGCCATGCTGCCCGCGTTCTTGAAGGCCCCGAGACGAATCGAATCGGGCAGATCCTGCTCCCAGAGGATCGTGCCGTTGTAGGCGTCGATGGCCACGATGTAGTTGTCGCCGGAGACGAACAACCGCCCGTCCTTATAGAGCGGGGCCACGTTCTTCTCGTGGCGATCGACCATCTTGCGCGGGCCGGGCCGGCCGAACCACTGGACGTCGACGGGGCCGGGCTCGAGGGCGTCGCCGCTGCACGCCGTGTTGCCGCCGTCGGCGTGAAAGTGGGTCCACTCGCCCGCACCCGGCAGGGGCCCGCGCCGCGCGATCAGCACGCGCTCACCCGACGGAAGTCGCTCGACCGTCGCGCCCGGCAGCGCATCGCCAGCCCAGCGACGAAGGTCCTCGGCGCCGGCCCTGCCGGGCGGTTGAACCAGCACGGCCACGCCCCCGCTGGGCCGCAGAAGCCGCTCGACTTCCGCCGCCGGAGTGCGCGACCCGGGCTCGGCGGTCGTCTCGTCGCATAGGATCAGATTGGCGAACCACTTCTGATAGGGCAGCTTGTCGAGGGGGGCGTGGTGGATGACGGCGCGGCTTCCGTACAAGCCCGCTTCGCGCAGGCGCGTTCGCGCGGCGGCGGCCCTGCCCGCGTCGGGCTCGACGCCGATCACGCGGAACGGCGACTGCCGGGCGATCTCGCCGACGAGTTCGCCGGTGCCTGCCCCCAAGACGAGACAATATCCCTTGGCCGCCTCGGCGGCCGCGAGCGCCTTCTCGGCGACCCGACGAGCCGGGCCGTTCGACTCGCCGGGATGCGGCGGGGCGGGTTCTTGCTCCGACTCGGCGGTGACAGCCGGGCCGGCCCCGGCCGCGGGTTGGAAGCAGTGAATCGTTCCCTGATCCGTTCCGACCAGGAGATGCCCGGCAGCCACGGCCAGGGAATAAGCCTTGCCCGCGACCGGCCCGGTCCAGAGTTGTTTTCCGTCGGCGAGGTCGTAGGCGACCACCCGGTTTTCGCCCCCGGCAACGAGCACGTCGCCGGCGAGGATCAACTCGTAGGGGGTCGAGCAGGCGACCTCCCACTTCAGCCACGCGCGACGGTCGCCTCCCAGCTCGGCGATCCGTTTTTCGTCGTCGGGGGTCTTCTTCTGCTTCTGTTGGAGGCGGGTCAGCTCGACGTAGTGGCTTCGGTCGAGCGCGCAAAGCCGATTCGAATCGAGGATGTAGGCGATCGAGCCACGCACGATCACGCGGCTGCCGAACGCGGTGACGACTTTCTCGCGCGACTGGGCGTCGGTGATCTGGATTCCGCCCTTCTCGCCGGCGGCGTGCAAGAGCTGGTCGCCCACGAGCACGGCGAAGCAGCCGCCGCCCTCGGGCGTGCCCGATCGCTGCTGCCCCATGCCGGGAAACGGCGCGACCTGTTCTCCGTCGGCGCGCAGGTAGATGTGCGGCGGGGTCCGGCCCGTGGGAACGAACAGGCGCTGGGGCGAGGCGACGAGATATCCCTGGGCCGAAATGTCGACGCGCCGTTTCCAGACCTCTTCGCCCGTCGCGGCGTCGAGGGCGCACAGATAGGCGCCCTGCGAGGGAAACAGCCCGGCGCACGCATAGACGGTTCCGTCGTCGACGACGAGGCCGCAACGGACGGGCCAGAGCGACATCATGCGGCCGTTGCCCGGCAGGCGGCGGTCTTCGGGGGCGACGTGGCGTTTCCAGACGAGTTCGCCCGCGCCGGCGTCGAGGCAGTAGACGCAGCCGTCGTCGGAGCCGGCATAGACCTTGCCGCCGGCAAGGGCCGGGGCCAGGCGCACGGGTCCCTCGGTCGTGAAGCACCACCGCACGTCGCCCGTGCCCGCGTCGAGACAGTAGACCGCGTCGTCGGCCGACGAGCCGTAGTACACCCGATCGCCCTGAGCCACCACGTGAAAGGCGCGATCGAACACGACCGTCGGGCCCAGCGGCACCTTGCGGTAGACGTCGATTCGGGCGGGCGCCTCGGGCCAGGCGGGCTGCGGCGGCAGGGAGGCCCGGTGCGTCCAACGTTCGGCCAGGGGCAACGCGGTCCGCGCGTCGGTCATGCCGCTGCGCCGATGGTCGCCCCGATACGTGGGCCAGTCGGCGCGGGCCGGCGTCAGCGAGAGGGCTCCAACGGTCACAACGACAAGAAGGGCCGTTTTCGCCGCGGTTGTCGTGGAATCGTTCATGGCCGCCTTTCCGTGGTTGCGCGTTGCAGGACGATACGTGGCCCGATTTTGCCACCCGAAGCGCGGACATCTCGCCCGCTTGTCGCCGACGAGCCAAACGCCCGCGCTCGGGAAGATCAACCGTCGATTCTCTTGCGGCGTCTCATGCCGATCGCCGGGCGGCGGCTCTCAGCGCTCGACGATCTTGGGCTCGTGGACCCGCTTGCGCTCGAGGTCCTTGAGTTCGCGGACCCAGATGTTGCGGAAGCGGACCGGGTTGCCGTGGTACTGCAGCATGATCGGGCCCTTGTCGGGATGGGCCTGATAGCTCGGGGCACGGTTGTAGGGCGTGTCGCCTTCGAGCTCGAAGTGGTTCTGGATGACCACGCCGTTGTGCAGCACGGTGATATAGGCTGGGCTGACCAGCTCGCCGGCGTCGTCGAAGCGGGGCGCCTTCCAGATGATGTCGTAGGTCTGCCACGCGCCCGGCTTGCGGCAGGCGTTCACCAGGGGCGGATGCTGCTTGTAGATCGCCCCGCACTGGCCATCGAAGTACGTGGTGTTTTCGTAGGAATCGAGGATCTGGACTTCGTATCGATCCATGAGGAACACGCCGCTGTTGCTGCGCCCCTGTCCTTTGCCGGTAACCTCGGCGGCCGCGGCCCACTCGAGGTGCACCTGGCAGTCGCCGAACTCGGCCTTGCTGCGCACGTTGCCGGGCCCGGCGGTCACCGCCCCGTCGGCGACGACCCACTGGTCGGCCCCGGTCCACTGGGACATGTCGGTCCCGTCGAAAAGGACCACGGCGTCGGAGGGCGCCTTGTCGGGTCCGCCCGGATCGACGACGGCCGGCTCGGCCCACTCGATGCCGCTGAGATACTCGGCCGCCTCGACGGCCGCGTTCGAAGCCAGGGCCGCCGCCGCGACGCCCAGGGCGCATAGGATGGTTCTCGTCATCGTCGATGTACTCCTGGAGTGCTGGTCAAGACTTTCTGCCGCTTTCCCCCGCGGATTGTGTCCCCGTGCCTTGGGTCCCCACCCAACGGAGACATTGTGATCGTCGCGAGGTGCCTTGTCAAACCGATCGACATCGTGGATGCGCAACGCCGCGGCCGGCATCGCCTTCGGCGCGCCGGCGCGGGACGGGCCCGTCGCCGTGGGCGTTTTCGGCCGGCGCCGCCGGGGGTACAATGGCCGCATGCCGCCCACGCGCCCCTCGCCGCCGTGGGAGAGCGGCCCGTGTGCGCAATCCCGGGGAAACCAAGATGCCATTCGTACGATTTCGCGACCATTTTCCCAAGATCGCCGAACAGGAGACGCGCACCGTCAACGTCTACGATCGGGCGGCGACCGGACTTCCCCCGGATGACTACGCATTCGAAGAGCTGTTCTGCGACGAGCCCGACTGCGACTGCCGGCGGGTGTTCTTTCACGTGACGTCGTCGGAGCGGACCGACGTGCTGGCCGTGGTCGCCTACGGGTGGGAGAGTTGGGATTTCTACGCGGAGTGGTCGGGGGAGGAGGACGCGGAAATCGTCACCGACCTGAAAGGCCCGACGTTGGATCTGAGCAGCCCCCAGTCGGACCTGGCCCCCGCGATCCTTCGGCTCGTCAAAGACGCGCTGCACGACGAGGGGTACGTCGAGCAGATCCGCCGCCACTACCGGATGTTTCGGCAGCGGATCGGCCAAACACCTTAGACGACCGCGACTTGCGAAACCGCATCGAGAACGATCCGCGTCATCGAGCGGTCGGCGGCAGGCGAGACGCCCGCACCACAACGATTCGTCCAAGCTATTTGTGAGCGCCCTCGCTTGAGTCGGCGTGCGAGGGTGATTATACATAGCCGTCATGGGGAAGTCATCGGCCCAAAGCGATCGGCGACGGCCCCGCGCCGTGCGCTACCACCCGCTGGTCATCGTGCTGGCGGCGGTGTGCACCGGGATCGCGGGCGACCGCCTGGCGGGGGCGCCGACCTCGGTCTGGCTGCTGGCCACGGCGACGGCCGGCATGCTGTGGCTGCCGCTACGGTGGCGCCGTTGGGACCGCCTTGCCGGGATCGTGCTGCTGGCGGCCGTCGCCTCGTGGGGCGCCGCGTGGCATCACCTGCACTGGAACGCCTTCCGCGACGACGATTTGGGGCACTTCGGCCGAAGGGAGCCCCAACCCGTCTGCCTCGAGGCCGTCGCCATCAAGGGGCCCCGGCGGCTCCCGGCGCCCCGATTCGACCCGATGCGGATCATCCCTCAGGGCGATCGCACGCAGGTCGAAATCGAGGTGCTTGCGATCCGCGACGGCGCCGATTGGCGCCCCGCGTCGGGCAAGACCCGCTTGACTGTCGAGGGCCACCTGCTCGGGGTTCGCGCGGGCGACCGGCTCGAGGTGTTCGGACACGTGTCGGCGAATCCGCCGGCCGTGAATCCCGGAGGCTTCGACTACGCGGCGCGCGAGCGCTCCGATCGACGACTCTGCCAAGTTCGCAGCGCGTATCCCGACTGCGTTACGGTGACGCGCCGGGCCAAGCTGGGCACGCCGCGCGTATGGGTGCAATGGGCGCGCTCGGCCGGCGACCGCATCCTCGGACGGTTCATCGGCCGCGATCGAGCGGGTCTGGCCGCGGCCGTGCTGCTCGGCGCCCGGGAGGAAGTCGAGCTCGAACAGGCGCGGGCCTTCATGGAGACGGGGACGGTCCACCTCCTGGCGATCTCGGGACTTCACGTGGGCATCGTGGCCGCCGCGCTGGGCGTGGCGCTGCGATTCCTGTTGGTCCGTCCGTCGCGGACCGCAGTGACCGTGGCCCTGGTGACGACGCTTTATGCGCTGTTGGCCGATGCGCGGCCCTCCGCCGTTCGGGCGGCCGTGCTCGTCGTGGTCTTCTGTGCGGCCACCTGTCTGGGCCGCCCGCGCCTCGACTTCAATTCGCTTGCCGCCGCGGGATTGGCGATTCTCGCGTGGAATCCCACGCACCTATTCGGCACGGGGGCCCAGCTTTCCTTTCTGTCGGTGGCCGGGCTGATGTGGTTCGCACCGTACTGGTTCGCCACGTCGCCCGAGGAAGAACGCTTGCGACGGCTGATCTGGGAAAGCCGCGACTGGCCTGACCGGCTTCTATGGTTGTGTTTGCGCAGTCTCCGTTCCTTGACCCTCGTCAGTGCCGTGCTCTGGATGCTCAACCTGCCCTTGGTGACGGCCCGATTTCATCTGTTGCCGCCGGGGGCCATTTTGCTGAACACGCTGCTTTGGATCCCCATGGCCGCGGCCCTGGCGAGCGGATTGGGCGTGCTGTTGTTCGGCTGGTTCGTGCCCCCGGTAGCTGCGGTGTTCGGCTGGTGCTGCGATGCCTCGCTCTGGGTGGTGGAATCGGGGGTCGAACTGGCCCGAGTCGCTCCATGCAGCCATTTCTGGGTGCCGGGGCCGGCCGACTGGTGGATTCTCGGATTCTATGGGGGGCTGGGCCTGGCGGCCGCGTGTCCGGCGATTCGCCCGCCAAGGCGGTGGTGTCTCGCCCTGCTGGCTGGCTGGATGGCGGTGGGCTTGGTGCCCTCGATGCTTCGAGAGCGCGAAGGTCGCTTGCAGTGCACCGTTCTCTCGGTGGGACACGGCTGCGCGGTCGTCCTCGAGTTGCCCTCGGGCCAAACCATGCTCTACGACGCGGGCCAGTTCGGGTCGCCCTCGTTCGGCGCCAGGTCGATTGCCCGACATCTCTGGTCGCGGGGACGCACCCATCTCGACGCGGTGGTTCTCTCGCACGCCGATGCCGACCACTACAACGCCCTGCCCGAACTGTTCGACTACGTTTCGGTCGGCGTGGTGTACGTCAGCGAGGTGATGTTTCAGAGGAACAACGCCGCATTGGACGCCCTTGCCGAGGCCATCGACGCGAGGCAGGTGCCCTTGCTCGCGGTTCGTGCGGGCGACCGGCTCGAGGGGGGCGAGGGATGCCTGGTCGAGGTCGCCCATCCGCCCGACCGGTGGGTGCTTGGAAGCGACAACGCGAACAGCGTCGTGTTGGCCGTCGAGTACCGAGGCCGCCGGATTCTGCTTCCGGGCGATCTCGAGCCGCCGGGGCTCGACAGCCTCCTGGCCGAAGAGCCGTGGGACTGCGACGTGCTGCTTGCCCCCCATCACGGGAGCCGCGGCAGCAATCCGCCAGGATTGGCTGCCTGGGCATCCCCTGAGTGGGTGGTTGCAAGCGGCGGTTTCGACGACTGTCAGCCCGCGACCACCCAGGCCTATCGAGCGATCGGAGCCGAGGTGCTGCACACCGCCGAGACCGGCGCGGTCTCGGTGAGCATCGACGGAAGCCGTTTCGTTGTAACCTCCTTTCTGAAAAGCCGTTAGGTGTTGGTGGACCGGGCCGATCGCTCGTTCTGCCGATCGGTCCGGAACGGTAAGTGAATCGACAGCGAAGGAAGCGGTCGGGCAACGATGCGTCGAATGAGGGAAAATTGGCCCCCTCGTACGTGTTGCTCTTCGTGTCTTTTCTGGTTCATCCGGAATTCGCGTAGGTGGTCGCACGGGACGGAGTACCGGAGCCTCTTCTTGGTTTTTGCTTTCGCGGCGATTCCGCTCTGTAAGCGGCGGCAACCCCCGTTGCAAAAGCGGCGGCAACTGCTACACTTATCGTTCTGGTGGTTGGTAATTGTCAGTTTTGGGTAGAGTTCTTTTCTGGACACGGTGGGAGGAGCGTGCTTCGCTGGAAGCACGGTGAGCCGGCTGGACTGGAGGAAACGCGGTAACCGATGACTATCACCAAAGAGCGGAAACAGGAACTGATCGGACAGTTCAAGCGTGGCGAGCACGACACCGGCTCCGCGGAAGTGCAGATCGCGATTCTCACGAACCGGATCAACGGACTGACCGAGCATTTGCGGACCCACTCGAAGGATTTCGCCGGCCGACGGGGTCTGCTGATGTTGGTGGGCCGTCGTCGCCGCCTGTTGGACTACCTCCGAAGGGTCGATCCGAACCGCTATCTGGACGTGATCCGGCGTCTTGAGATTCGCAAATAGTCGCATCGTCTCCTCTTTGCTCCCCCCGGTCGGCTCCGTGCGCGGCACGACGTCGGCAATGGTACACGCGTTGGGCATCGCCGCCAGGGGCCCACGCACTCTTCGTCGGAGTGCGGCCAACGGGTTTGCGCGCCGCGATCGCTCGGTTTTTCGCGCCGGTTTCGGGAAGGAGCTTGCATTGCAGGTGAAGGGAAGAAATTGAAAGTACGTGTTGAGAAAACCATTGGAGCGGGGACTCTTTGGCTTGAGACCGGAGAGCTGGCAAAGCAGGCCGCGGGCAGTTGTTTGATCGGTTACGCCGAAACGGTCGTCCTGTGTGCGGCCGCCACGGGGCCGCCGCGCGTGGGCATTGACTTCTTTCCCCTGACGTGCGACTACCGCGAGCGGGTGGCCGCCGCGGGCAAGTTTCCCGGGGGGTTTCTCAAACGGGAAGGCCGGCCCACCCTCAAGGAAACCCTGACGGCCCGGCTGATCGACCGGCCCATCCGTCCCCTGTTCCCCGACGGGTTCAACGACGAGGTCCAGGTCCAGGCATTCGTCATGGCCAGCGACCGCCAGAACGATGGCGACGTGCTGGCGATGAACGGGGCCTCGGCGGCTCTGAGCGTCTCCCCCATGCCCTTTCAAGGGCCCATTAGTTCGGTGCGGCTGGGGTACATCGACGGGCAGTTCATCCCCCTGCCGACCCACGACCAGCTCGAGGAGAGCGATCTGGACTTGATCGTCTCGGGCTCAAAAGAGGCGATCCTGATGATCGAGGGCTTCGCGCGCGAGATGCCCGAGGACCTCATGGCCGAGGCCATCATGACGGCGCACGGTTACATCCGCGAGCTGTGCGACCTCCAGTTGGAGTTGATGGAAAAGGCCCATGTGGTCAAGGCGGCGTTCCAGCCGCCCGAATCGACCGGCCTCTACGACCGGCTCAAGGATCGGTATGCCGAGGCGTTTCGCGAAGCGAAGCGGACCGAGGGCAAGCAGGCTCGGGCCGAGGCGTGCGCCGCGTTGAAAGAGCGCGTCGCCGCCGAGATGTTCCCCGGCGCCGAAGGCGAGGGACCCGTGGTTCCCGACGAGTTCCACAAGGCGTGGCACGATCTCGAAAAGCACGTCGTGCGGGACTTGATCCTCTCGGGCACGCGTGCCGACGGCCGGGGCTGCAAGGACCTTCGCGAAATCGTGTGCCGGGTCGACGTTCTGCCCCGCGTGCACGGGTCGGCCCTGTTTCAGCGGGGCGAGACCCAGGCCATGATCACCGTCACGCTCGGCACGCCCCGCGACGAGCAGCGGGTCGACGGACTCGTCGAGGAGTATACGAAGAAGTTCATGCTCGACTACTACTTTCCGCCGTTCTCCGTGGGCGAGTGCCGGCCCATTCGAGGCCCCGGGCGGCGCGAGTTCGGCCATGGCGCCCTGGCCGAGCGGAGCGTCAAGCCCGTGCTGCCCGACGCCGACAATTTTCCCTATACGATCCGCATCATCTCCGACATCCTCGAGTCGAACGGGTCGAGCTCGATGGCGAGCGTCTGCGGAGCGACCCTGGGATTGATGTCGGCGGGCGTGCCGATCAGCAACCCGGTGGCGGGCATTTCGGTGGGCCTGGTCAAGGAAACCGACCGGTGGGTCCTGCTGACCGACATTCTCGGCGAGGAGGACCATTACGGCGACATGGATTTCAAAATCGCCGGCACCCAGAACGGCATCACCGGCATCCAGCTCGATCTGAAGATCGACGGCATCAGCGAAGAGATCCTGCGGGCGACGTTGGTCCAGTCGCGGGAGGCGCGGATCGAGATCCTGCGGAAGATGCTGAGCACGATTCCGCGGCCGCGGGCCGACATCTCCGCCTGGGCGCCGCGCCTGCTGCGCACCCAGATCGACCCCGAGAAGATCGGCCTGTTGATCGGCCCGGGCGGAAAGACGATCCGCGCGATCCAGGAGAGCACCGGCGCCCTGATCGAAGTCGACGACGACGGGACCGTGACCGTCGCCTCGTACAACATGGAGGGGGCGAACGAGGCCTTGCGCCAGGTCGAGGCCCTGACCGCCTCGGTCGAGGTGGGGAAGATCTACGAGGGCCGGGTCACCAGCGTCAAGGACTTCGGCGCCTTCGTCGAGATCCTTCCCGGCAAGGACGGCCTCTGCCACATCAGCGAGCTTTCGGAGAGCTACGTCGCCAGCGTGTCGGACGTCTGCAAGGTGGGCGACCGCATGCAGGTCAAGGTCATCGCCATCGACGACCAAGACCGCGTCAAGCTCAGCCGCAAGATCGCCATGCGGGAGATGGCGGCCCCGGAATAGCCGCCGGCTCGCCCACGATGGCAACCGGGGTGGCCGCGGCCGATGTCGCAAGCCCGCCCAGTCGGGCCGCGGGCCTCGACCGCGGCCGGCCCCAAGCGGTGGATGCTGACTCGGCTCCAGGCGTCGTGCACGGCCGTTCGGGAGCCCCGGGCGACGTGCGGGCAGACACGTCTTCCTCCCGACTCGATTGGCATCGGGCTCATGAATGCACCGTCGAACGGATCGGCTGGCGAGGTCAACCAGAGGCTGGTCGACCAGTACACCGAGATCGCGCGCCTGGCGGGCGGACTGGCCCACGAGATCAAGAACCCGCTCTCCACGATCCGCTTGAACATGGAGCTTCTCGCCGAGGACTTCCGCGACTCGGAGAACCCGCGCGACCGCCGCGCGCTGTCGAAGGTCCGGGTCGTCGAGCGGGAATGCCAGCGCTTGCAGGAGCTGCTCGACGACTTCCTCAATTTCGCCAAGGTGCGCAAGCTGAACCTCGAGCCGGCCGACCTGAATCAGCAGGTCCGACAGTTGCTCGACTTCTACCACCCCAAGGCGAAGGAGGCCCGCATCGAGCTGATCGACTACCTGGCGAGCGATCTTCCCACCGTGCTTCTGGATCGCGAGTCGTTTCGGGCGGCGCTGTTGAACCTCGTGCTCAACGCCGAGCAGGCCATGCCCGACGGCGGGCAGTTGGTGGCCCGCACGCGCGTCACCGGCGAGGGCGTGGCGCTGGATCTGATCGACACGGGCTGCGGGATGGACGAGTCCACCCAGACCCACGTGTTCGACGCTTTCTTCTCGACGAAGCGAGGCGGATCGGGGCTGGGGCTGCCCACGACCCGCAAGATCATCGAGGCCCACGGCGGGCAAATCGAGGTGCAGAGCGAGATCGGGCGCGGCACGCAGTTCACGATTCGGCTGCCCGTCCCGGCCCGCCTCGCCGCGACGCCCCCGGCACCCCCCGATTCTCCCGCGAAAGGAACGTCGCAACGATAGGACCGTTTTCATGGCGAAACCGGATAGCTCCTCCTCCGACGAACGTTCGGGTCCGCCCGTCGAAGTGCTGATCGTCGACAACGACGAGGCCCACGCCGAAGTCGTGGCCGAAAGCCTCGATCGGGTCGGATTCTCGTGCCACACGGCCGCCTCCGGCACCCGGGGGGCCGAGATGATCGCCGAGGGCGACTACCACGTCGTGATCACCGACCTGGTGATGGACGACGTCGACGGGTTCGCCCTGCTCGCCCAGGCCCGAAAAGACCTGCCCGAGGCCGAGGTCATCTTGATGACCGGCCACGGGACGGTTCCCTCGGCGGTGACGGCCATGCAGCAGGGGGCTTTCAACTATCTGCTCAAGCCGCTCGACCTCGGCCAGCTTCGCGCGATCACCGCGAAGGCCGCCGAGAGCTCCCGGCTCCGCCGGGCGAACGTCGAATTGAACCGGCGCCTCGACGAGCGGTTCGGCTTCGAAGGGGTCGTGGGCGACAGCCCCCAGATGCGCGACGTGATCGAGCGGCTCAAACGAATCGCCCCCACGAACGCGAGCGTGCTCATCCAGGGCGAGACGGGCACGGGCAAGGAACTCGTCGCCCAGGCCATCCACCAGAACAGCCCCCGCAAGAACAAGCCCTTCGTGGGCCTCAACTGCGCCGCCTTGAGCGAAAACATCCTCGAGAGCGAGCTTTTCGGCCACGTGAAGGGGGCGTTTACCGACGCCTCGGCCGATCGGGTGGGAAAATTCGAGTACGCCCACGGCGGCACGCTCTTTCTCGACGAAGTGGGCGACATGCCCCTGGCCACCCAGATCAAGCTGCTCCGCGTGCTCGAGAACGGCGAGATCACCCGCGTCGGCTCGAACGATCCCGTCAAGGTCAACGTGCGGATCCTCTCGGCGACGAACCGCAACCTGGAAGACGCCGTCGAGGCGGGCACCTTTCGCGAAGACCTCTATCACCGGCTCAAGGTGATCACCGTGCGCCTGCCGACGCTGCGCGAGCGGGGCGCCGACATGCCCGTGCTCATCGACCACTTCATGAAGCTCTTCGCCAGGAAGCACGGCAAGCAGGTCAAGGGAGTCTCGCCCGCCGCCCGGCGCCGAATCCTCTCATACGAGTGGCCGGGCAACGTGCGGCAGTTGCGCAACGTGGTCGAGAGCATGGTCGTGGTCGACTACGATGGGCTGCTCGACGTCGACGACCTGCCCGAGGAGCTCGCCGAGCCCGCCGAACCCGAAACCCAACCCGCCCGCGCGTCGTTGACGGCTTTGGTGGGCAAGCCTCTGCATGAGCTCGAACGGCTGTTCATCGCCGAGACGCTCCGCGTCAGCGGCGGCAACCGCGAAGAGGCGGCCAACATGCTGGAAATCGGCGAGCGCACGCTGTACCGGAAGATCAAGGAGTACGGGTTGTAGGAGGCCCGGTCCAGCCGTACACTGCCCCCGGACGCGCGGCGCTGCGGCGCGCGAGCCGCCGGCCGGGGCGTCTTTGCCATGCAGGAGGCAGAGTCCATGCCCTCGGAGCGGAAGGTCATGAGTTCGCGGCAATCGGAGGGCCCGTGGCGTCAGAAGCGTCCCTTCCCGCACCCGTCGCGCGTGCCCGGCTCGTCGCTTGCGCGACGAGAGGCGTTTCGCCCGTGGTTACCGAAGTGTGCGTTCAATACGTCGAGGCCGCTCGCTTTCGAGTCGGCGATCGGGAATTGTCGATGCGGGAGTGGCTGCGTTTCGAATGGCAGCGCACCGGGCTTCCCTTTCGCTTGGCGAACGAAGCCTGCGGGGTCGCCAACGCGGCCACGCGCAAGTATCTTACGGCCGACCACCTCGGGTACGATCCGCCGGTGGAGGCTTTCGTCAGCCTGGCCGAGTACGCGAATCGACACGGGAAGCCGGAAGGACGGCCGTACTTCAGCAGCGACGGCAAGCGGCCGATCCCGGGCGCGGAGTGGGCCAAAATGGGGGCCGAATTCCGGTGCGAGGTCGGCGTGACAAACGTCTGGCGCGAGCCGCAGCTCGGTGGTTTCGAGCGAATGCAAGGCGATCGCAACCACCCGACGCCACCGAGGATTGCGAACAGCGCAACCGGCTCCGAAAAAGGCCGAGGGTCGTTGACGCCCGGGGGTGCCTGCCGTTACTATGGGGGAGCCTCGGGCCGCCGCGTTCGCCTCCGTTGGAGGGCTCGCTTCGCCCGGCGTCATAGGGGGCCCGTGGCAAAGCAGTTTGGGTTACGGCCCGTCGACATGCAGCCGGCAGGTTCTGAGCAATGAGTTCCTCCGAGTCAAACGACCACCCACGGTTCATCGAGATGACCGGCAAGACGCTGTTCCGCGTGCTGAGCGATCAGTGTCCCACGCCCACCGAGTTGGCGGAGGTGGGGGTCAACGACGAAAGCATCATCCGCGTCAACCCCCAGGGCGACATCGAGATCCGCCGCCCGGGACGCTGGGACGTGATCGGTGGTCTGCTGGGCGACTTCGAGGAACGGATCCGCCGCGAGACGGGGCTCGACTGGTCGTGACAAGGGATCGCGTCGCCCAAGGGTTTTTCGAGTTCTATCGGAAGATGGCCGCGCGGTTTGCGCCCGGTCGGCGCGAGCCCGGCGCGCCCTGACGTCAAGGCACCGTTGCCCCCACCTGTTTGCGCCAGGCATCGAGCTTTTTGCGCAGGCCGGCCGCGACGTCGGGCCGCGCGCCCGCCAGGTCGCGCTGCTCGCCTGGGTCGTCGCCGAGGCGGTAGAGTTCGACCTTCGCCGTGTCGAAGAACTCGATGAGCTTCCAGTCGCCTTGGCGGACCGCGCCGGCCGAGCGCCCCCCGAGGAAGTGCGGCTTTTCGAGCGGATAATGCCAGTAGAGCGCGTCGCGCGCCAGCCGCGCCCCCGGGTCCTTCCACAGCGCGAGGATCGACACCCCGTCGAGCGTGTGCGCCGGGTCGGGGGCGATGCGGGCCGCCTCAAGCAACGTGGGGTAGAAGTCGACGGTGCACACGGGCGTGTCGCAAACCGTACCGGGCGGCACCACGCCCGGCCAGCGCACCACGAGCGGCTCGCGAATGCCGCCCTCGTAGAGCGTCGACTTGCCCGCGCGGAGCGGGGCGTTCGAGGTCACGCGATCCTCGCCGCCGTTGTCCGAGGTGAACACGACGAGGGTCCGCCCGTCGAGGCCGAGTTCTCGCAGCTTGTCGAGAATCCTCCCCACGCCTTGATCGATCGATTCGAGTTGGGCGGCCAGATGCGGGTTGTTTCGCGGGGCTTTCGGTCCCTTGCCGGCCCCCGGCTTCGCCTCGTACTTGGCCACGATCTCGGGCTTGCCCACCAGGGTCGTATGGACGGCGTAATGGCTCAGGTAAAGAAAGAAAGGCCGCGCCCGATTCCGCTCGATGAACTCGACCGCCTCGAGGCTCAGGCGATCGACGAGGTATTCGTCGGGCAGTCGCGGGGCAATGTCGGGGTTGAAGTGGTAGGGGGGGTAGTAGCTGCCTCCGGCGATCCCTCGCTTCTCGGAACAGATCACCTCATCGAACCCGTGCCGCGAAGGCGGCACTTCGACGGCGCCGTGATGCGCGTAGCCGGTCAGATGCCACTTGCCGATCAGCCCGGTCGCATACCCTGCCCCCCGAAACCCTTCGGCGAGCGTCACGTGCTCGGTCGACAGGTGCTTCGGATCATTCGGCCTGAGGTAGTCGGTGATTCCCACCCGGGCGGGATACTGCCCCGACATCAGGCTGGCTCGATAGGGCGAGCAGACGGGGGCGGCCGCATAGGCGTGGGTGAAGCGCATGCCCTCGGCGGCCATCCGGTCGAGCCACGGCGTTTCGTGGAAGCGATTGCCGTAGCAGCCCAACTCGGCCCATCCGAGATCGTCCGCAAGGATCAGCACGATGTTGGGCCTGTGGCCCGGTCCCGCCACGGCGTCGCATTCTGCCGCAACGATCGACGCGACCGCAGCAAGGACGGCAAGCATCCGCGCCGCGATTCCCGGCGGCCATGGTCCCGGCAAGTCAAAGGGCGCTCGTGGCCCGATACCGGATACACCTCGCATCGCATCATCTCCAACAAACTCTGGCCTTTCCGGGGAACGGCCGGACTCCGCCAAGAACGACGCATCGGGATCCATGGCCGGCCGTCGACTCGACGCGAAGCTCCATGTCTTCAACGTGCTCGAGCAGCTCCCGATGGGCCTCTTCCAGACTGCGGACAACCTTTCCTCCGACGCGATCGTTCACGATATACGACACGAAATGCAGCGTTTTGCCGGCACGGGTCGCCTTCATCACCCGCCTTTCGTCAACAAGTATTTCGCCATCCACACAACGACCGAATCGAATCTCTCCGGTGCAAAAGAACGGATTCATCCATCCATCGGCCTGAAGCACCCGTCGACCCTGGCTGGCATGGACGCTCACGCGCGAGTCCCAGAAGAAATCTCCATGACCCTCGATGCGGTCTAATTCCCGATGACGAACTCACGAAGCGGTCGGTATCCCGCCTTTTCCATCAGCGCATCCCAGTTGGCCGGCAGTCGTATTTCCTCGATCGCCGCTCCCATACCGCCGGCCAGCGTCTGCACTTTGTTCCGATTCGGGTCGCCACAGACCACGATCTGCAGCTTTCCACGTGTGACGGCCGGGGTGGTCACAATGTCTTCCCATCCCGGGAATCTCGGGTACCATGGCGGCAGTCTTCCCTTCTCGGCTCCGGGTGCCCTCATGGACCTTGCGAGCTCCTGCTCAAAGGACCCCAGCACCCGGCCGAACGAGCCGTACACTTTCGAAAAGACCCATTCGTACGTGATCCTTCTCGCGCTGCTCGTCAGATCGTCGATGAGGCCTCGTTTGGTATAGCCTCCGGCCGCAAGCAGCTCGGCGACTCCCGGCGTCAGCAGAAGATACCGGCGCGAATCGATCATTCCGCTGGCAAACATTTCCCCGCGCGTGACACCATAGGCCATGAGTTGCATGACCATTTCGGGATCGGACGTCGCCGGAATGAGGTTTTGGCCCCAGATGGTACTATTGGCGGCGGCAATGGTGCTCGCGTCTCTCGAGAAGCCTTTTTCCACGTGAAAGGGAGCCCATCCGATCCGATCCAATGCCTCTTCATCTTCCGCCAGGATCCAGGATTGCGTCTTACCGAAGGTGCCCATCTGGGTTTCCTTGATTCGGTAACCCGCAATATTCCTCTCGATGAGACCCAAGGCGCGGCCGATGACCTGGTTCGTGGAGTGAGTGATCAGGCCTTGGCCATGATCGATCTGAAGCTGCCTGGCCAGCGGCCCGTTCACCAGATAGAAATGCACAAACGAGTGGGTGCTGCCGCCCGACATGGATAATCGGAACGCGGGGTTGCCCATCGCCTTGACCGCCGCGATCAAGACGGGCATATGCTCCGGCCGGCAGCCGGCCATCACGCCATTCGCCGCGATGTTCCATGGCGTTGCCCTCAGATTTGCCGCCGGGAGGACGGCGATCTCCTCGTCCGGGGAATAATCGGTGTACTTGAGAAACTCCTGGATTCTTCCCACCGTCGGCGGCACAATGGCCAGCCCGTCACTCCAATTGCATTCGGCGAAGTACCGATGGATTGCATCGATCGAACCGGTGAATACGATTTCCTTTCCTCTCTCAACGGTGGTGTCGGTCGCGGGAATGGGCGTGGTTAGCGCTTGGATGATTTGAGGGACAACGACCAATCTGCTGTATTGCTGGAGTTGCGCGTTCGAGTGAAGATCAAACGGGCCCGGATGGACGGCGACCTGGATCGAGGGCACGCCATGATCGATTCCCACGGCGCGCGCCTGCTTGTCGAATCCGGGAGCGGTCACAACGACCCCCGGAATACCCAGCTTCTCCGCTGCGATGACCGCGCGACACGCGCGGGGCGTGCAGGTCCCTCATCCGCCGTTTCCGCTGATCACCGCGTCGCAACCCTTTTCCTTGAAGACGGCCTGCAGCGTTGCGGGGTCTGGCGAAGCGTCGTCATGACCCGCCGCCCGCATCGCGTCGTCGATCTCCGCGTAAGAAATGATCTTGAGATCGGGATACTTCTTCTTCAGCGACTCACCAATTACGGGAAGGGTAATATCGGCCTTGAACGCACGATTCCATACCAGGCAAACCGTCTTGCCCGCCAGGGTATCGAGGCGCGGAGCCATCGTGATCATCGTCACCGTGGGATCGCCGAGAGGACTCACCACGCTGTAGACCGGTTCAGCCGAGTTGTCCGGAGCCGCTGCAGTGGTAGCGGCCTCTTGCGCCGATGCCCGGGCGCCGAAAAAATCGGCTGGAACCGGCGCCATGCCGCCAAGACCGGCCATCAGCAAAACGGCGAGCCCCGTCGACAAACCGAGCAGGGATCGAAGCGAAGGCGTGTGGACTTCTCTCTGGTTCATTGTGCTTTCCTTCATTCGACTCGAGGGGTCGGGGTACCGACCATGGAATATGGGATGGTTCGCGCGGGTCCGTTTGCTTCCGCTCGGCATGCCTACGGCTCGCCCTTGCCCGTCTCCACGGCCTCTGCGGGGTGCGCCGCGAGGTACTCGGCGGCCAGATCCTTGCCCGCCAGCAGGCCGTCAAGCCCCCTCACTTTCGCGAGTTTCCTGTTTGCCGAGAAAGCCGTCAAGCATCCTGCCCACTTCCTCGCACACTTGGATGATTGAAACCCCAGAAGCACGTGCAAGTTCCGCGGCCGGCCTCTCGCGGTGGTTTGCTTTCGCCTCGGATCAAACGACGCCGTCGCAAGGCCTTCGGCACCACGAAGCCCCGCGACCACGCCCCGAAGTGTTCCAACCACTCCAGCCGCCGTCAGGCCCGCCACTTCGTGCCATCCACGCAACGATTTCCAGAAACGTCTGCCGCAGAAGCTCGGTCGGCTCCGTCGACGCCACCGATCCTCCCGATGAGGCGCTCGCGGGGTGATTGCGTAGCCCCGAAAAGCCCGCCTCCGTACCAAGGAAGTGCCGATCTGGTCGGTCCATTCGACGGTCCCCGCATGGGGCGACAAAACCGCCGGCATTCTCGCGGAATCGCCGCGGTATCGTGCCCTTGGAGCGGGGTTGCCTTGCACCCGGTCTGGGGCCTTGGCGCCGGGCGTCCGATGGTTGCTCCAGGAACCGAGGCCCACACCCCGGAATGCCGCTCAACAAGATTGCCGAGGACGGATACAATAATTCCGATGGCGCTGCCGTTGCGACCATGCCGAAAATGGCCCCCGCTGATCGCCGGCTCCACCCGAAAGCCCCGGCTGTGCCCTCGGATGGGGGAGCGGCCAATTCCCGAAACATCCCTACAAGAAGCGCGCCCCCGATACAAAGCATTGCCCTTCCCGTAGACGCGGCATCCTGCCGCGCTCTCGAAAAAGCCGCAGGATGCCATTCCTTCTTGCCTCGAACAACAAAGGGGGCCCTTCGCCCCCGATCGTTTGCGGGCTGGACCAAGGTTGCCTGCTGGCTTGCATGATCCAGAAGCCGTGGAGCGGCGCCATGAAAACTCTGCTGATGGGAGCCATCCTTCTCGTTCCCGTCGCGCACTGCGGGTGTGAGGCTTCGCAGGACGAACGTCTCGAGCCGGTGGTCCAGTTGGGACACACCAGGGCGATGCGGACGCTCCGCTTCAGTGCCGGCGGGCGATGGCTGATCACTTCCGCGCACGACGGCCGGGTGCTCCAGTGGGACGCTGAGCGCGGAAACCTGGTTCGTTCTTTCGCGGCTTCCGGGTTCGAGGTCGGCCCGGATGGCCGGTCGATGCTCGTGCTCGTTCGGCAGGGCGCCGCGATCACGCCGACGTGGATCGATCTGGACACCGGCCGAGTGATGCAGCGCGTGGACGAAGCGGCCCACGCCCCCGCATTTCAGGCGGCCTCGCTGACGATCGACGGCCGGTACGCGCTCCTTCTTGCTGGCGGTGGCAGAGACTTGTTGGAGCGATTGTGGCTGTGGGATTGTCGGGCGGAGCGATTCGCGTGGCGCCCGGGAATGCCTCTTCCGTTCGAAACGCAAGACGACGAGGGGCACGCCGATTTCGCCGAGGGGAACGCCTGGGTTACGCAATACTTGCAGGCAGACCGCCGGGCGGTGCTCTTCTGCCGCTCGGTTCGACCCGACGGCCGTTTGCTCGCCACGCAAAGCCCCGTGGGCGACATCGCCTTTACCCCCGACGGCCGGCACATGCTGACCCGGCATTGGGACGACACCGGCTCGGCCACCGACGTAACCCTGCTTTGGGACATCGAGTCGGCCGAACCGCTGGCCACCTTCTTCGAGCCGTTCGCCGAACCCCAGCCCTTCTGCTACAGCCCGGACGGCAGGCTCTTCGTCCGCGGCATCGGCCACCCGACGGCGGCCATCTGCGAGGTCGCCACCGGCAAAACCCGGCACGCGTTGGAGGGCCACGAGGGGAAGATCACGTCCCTCGCGTTCTCGCCCGACGGGAAGACGGTGCTCACCGGGTCGCGCGAGGATTCGGTGATCTTCTGGGATGCCGCCACCGGCCGACGACTGCGCCAAGTAAC
>Ga0334893_1001374_pt1 | contig 23681 bp, 21 predicted proteins | sample GraSluR3_MG_5_FD_207218 | JGI IMG/M metagenome (GOLD analysis project Ga0334893, IMG submission 207218) | Sludge microbial communities from methane-producing bioreactor in Wageningen University, Netherlands - Granular Sludge_09_05-R3 | ecosystem: Engineered > Bioreactor > Anaerobic >...
GGATATAACCCCCACAGGAGAAGAATCTCCCGAGGAAGTAGAATCTGTTTTGATTTTCTCTTCTATCTCTTTATTCATCCTTTAATGCCAATCCTATTGCAATAGAGTAGGAGGGTCCACTCTTTTCTACAATATCTTTAAATTTATTACCTACAGAGATATTTCTCCAAGGATTTGCTACAGAAGCTTGGACTCCTAAACTCTTAGAAACATACTCAGCAAGACCTGGAAGGAGGGCTCCATCTCCACTCAGAAGATAATCTGAAGGGGAGACTGAAAGGGTTCTGTTCTTATAGAACTCAACACCTCTCCTTACTTCCACCAAAACTGATTCTATGATTGGAGCAAGGACACTATATATCTTTCCTTCAAGGACACCTTCTGCAACACCGTAATTTCTCTTAAATTCTTCAGCCCTTTGGTACTGGAAACCAAATTTATTCATTATTGACTGAGTTAAAGCGTCTGAACCAATAGCAATACTTTGGGAGAAAACAAGATACCCCTCAGATAGGATACTCATACCTGTACTGTTTGCCCCAAAGTCTAGCATTACAATGTTCTTCTTCCCTGTAGATTTATACATTGTCCTACCAACGGCAACAGATTCTGTTTCTATGGCTATCAAATCCAAACCAGCATCCATAGCAACATTTATATAGATATCTATAACTTTACGAGGAGCAGCAACTACTAAGACTCTAGGAGCGTTTTTCTCAGCATTAAAACCTATCGGCACATAACGAAGTTGGACCTCATTAAGAGGCATGGGAATATACTGTTTAGCTTCAAAATAAACAGCATCTTTTAATTCTTCTCTCTTAACCCCTGGGAATTCTAGAAACCTAGTAAAAACAGAAAATTCTGGAAGACCCATAACGACGTTTTTATTCCTAATCCTGGAGGACTCGTATAGCTTCTTAAGGACATCGGCTAGTTTTTTCTGATCTTTTTTCTCCTCACTATTTATAACTCCCTTAGGAGTAATTTGTGATCCGAGGTTGACTAGGGAAGGCCTATCTGAAGTTATCCTTGATAACTCAACGGCTTTTACAGAGTGTGTCCCAAAGTCAATTCCGACATGGTCAGGCAGGTTTGCCATTTTGTGAGCAGTTTAAATTAATACACTTAATATATAATATAGCAGAAAAGAGAAGAGTTTCAAACAATTCGTAGTTTAAATTTACTATGTATACTTGGCTAATTCTTCTGCAAGTCCACCTTTCTCTATCTGGCTTTTCAACAAGTAAGAAGAAGCGCCATCTTCAAAAGCCTCCTTTATTATCCCCTCGCTTGCAACAGTTGTAAGGATAATAACAGTAAGTTCCCCATACTTTGAAGGGTTTTCTTTTATTGCTCTGAGGACATCTAGGCCGTCTAATCCGTCCATAAAGAGATCTAGCACTACAATATCTATAACACCTTTGTTTTTTGAAAGATATTCTAAGCCTTTTTGACCATTAGCAAATTTTATACAGAAATATCCTCCTGCTTCAATAATCTTTGAATGTTTTTCTAATAGGTCCTTTTCATCTTCTATTATTAAAACTGCATTAGAATCCTTGGACATTTTTATGTTAGAGAGTTTATCTTAATTTACCAAACAATACCTTCAGTTGAAACTACTCCTCGTCTATGAACCTCCCTATCTATTATAGCTTGTGGACCTAGGTACCAGTGCATTGGTTCGGAAATGATATCGAAGGTGATTATGTAGTTACCATCTGCAGATTTCATATAGGAAATACCGAAGTCTTTAATGTTAATGTAATCAGAGTTAAGTAGCATTAAATAACTGGAGGGACTATCTGGAGCAAAGCAAGTCTCATGGTTGTCTCTTAAGTCGTAACCAGAGGTCCACAGGATATAACCTTTCTCTGGGTCAGTGAAATCTCTGAAGAACCCTAGACAAAGCCAGTTGGAGAACCCATAAGGTCGGAATTGAATCTCATTCCCAACCTCTCCTTCAGGTAAACCATTAGCATAAACAGCTTCATCTACAACCCCCTTAACTACATCATTTTCAAGATCATAAGTTCTTGCTTCTCCAGCACCTTCGGGGACATGAGATCTAAATACATAGACATCCGAAGGGTCAGAATTCCTTATAGTTCTTCTGAGAAGTTCTAAAACAAACTCCGATTCATTTCTAGCTCTAATCTTATTACTAGCAACGGTAGATACCCTTATTAGGGTAGAGAGGACTGTCGAGGAAATTATCATTACAGTACCCATTATTGCAATAGTTATTAGCATCTCAACCAAACTAAAACCTTCGTATTTTTCTTTTCTTGTCTTGATCATAATTTGACTATTGTTCTATATACATAATCCTTAGCAAGATTGCCTTTTGTTATCGCACCACTTCCGTGTCTTTGACCAACTATAATCTCTGTCGTAACATAGGCCGGTTCCCCTGCAGTAACTCCTCCCATAGGAGTATCGAAACAAATAAGCCTAAAAAGTTCATCATCATCATTTAATATAGCTTCATCTTTATAAATATCTCTCTCATCAACAGTATATTTTATCCAATCTCCTTCATCATTCTTTGCTAGCACTATATCTTCACCATCTAACTCAAATTTAAAACAATTTTTTCCTAAAGGATCCGCTTCATACTCTGCAACAAGAGGGAAGAATCCACCACCAGCCGCATGATTCCTATTTGCAATGTCTTGAATAACTTCCGATCCCTCTATCGCGTACTGCGTTAAATCATCTATCGCCTCGTTCTGTAAAATATCTTGCATAACATTAACAGCGATGTGCATTAAAACAACAGAGGACATACCAAGAACCACTATTGCTATCATTGATTCTACAAATCCTAGTGCTTTATATTTTTTGTTTTTTTTATCTATCTTCATATTTATTTTATTCTCCTACAATAGCCTCTATCCTCCCCGAAAGATGGTGTACCCTCATAGTCCTAGGAGCAGCTGCGCCAAGAGATGTTATTGTAAAATCTAATTCCTCTATTGAATTGGGATCATTCTCTATAACAACTTGATTTTCAACTATGGAATAATTTAAGAGATTGCCTCCAGTATCATAAAAGAAAGCGCGTCCAGTAACAGATTCAAAAACAACATATCGTACATCAGAATTATACTGAACTGTGGATTTTGGCATTGTTAACTCCGTAGTATATCCTAATAGAGTCTTTAGTGTATCTCCGGCTTCAGTACACAAACCACTCTCAATACTTCCTACTGGCAACTTCGCTCCATTAAGGTTCCCCTCACCGCTTTTGTAACCTGGAACTTTAGACCTAGTCGTTTCGTCACCATAGTCTGGAAAAGGATTACACCATTTAAATGTCATATATTTACCATCTGGATCTAGTTGGGAGAAATCGATACCTAGACCATACAACCAATTCTCTTCTGTATTTCTTTCTAAAAGCATAGAGGCCCGCTGAACAGCTCTAATGTCTTGCTCCATGTTAAGCATGTATTCATTCATCTTTACGGTATCTTGCAGACCTGAGAACGATGTAAACGTCATACCCATTAAAATCATCATAATGGACATAACAATAAGCATCTCTACAAGGGTAAAGGCAGTATATTTATTTCCCATTCTTTAATTTACCATATTTCCACAAAGTTAAGAAGGTAATAATAGATCTGTTCGCCATACAGAACTGTAATAACAAAGGATATTGAAAAAAACGGAATCATTGGAACTTTAGCTCCTTTTAGACTTATCTTCTTACTAGCAAGAAGTACTAAGGAGTAGAGTAGGGCTATGATTATCCCGAGCCAAAACATTACCAGATATTGTTGCCAAGAAATTAGTATTCCCAAACCAAAAAGTATTAAGAGGTCTCCAGTACCAAAAGACTTTTTGATAAGGTTGAGGATTATTATCAAGACAGCAAAGATAGCAGGAAGTATTATGTTGGAGATATCAAAAGCAAAGAGGAAGTAAAAGATTAGGGTTGCTGCAAGAAAGGCATGGATTAGGTCTTTATATACTGCCTGTTCTTTAATATCAAAGTACGAGAGGATGAAAAGAAACATAACTACTAGCCATAGATACCAGGGCATGGCGTAAACAAAAAATAGAACAAATATAGTACCAAGAAATAATTCAGAGAGAGGGTAATACAAATTTACTTTCTCCCCACACTTAGGACATTTTCCTCGGATGAGAAGATAACCAATGATTGGTATAAGCTCCCACCATTTAAGAATCTTTTTACAATTTTCACAATGTGAACCTTGTTTTATTATTTCTGGATATTTATATCCTTTTTCTAAGCGATAAAGGGTAGCATTTAAAAAGCTTGCCACCGCCGCGCCGAAAAAGAACATCCAAATATTTATTAGAATCATAGATATATAATAGCAGAAAATAAAAACCCCTCTCTAGGGTGAGAGGGGTTCGTTTACTATCTAAACATTATTTCTTGTTAATCAAGATTACTGCCATGCACCATTATCCCAGTTTGAAGTTGACTGATAAGGATTAGTCGTTGCAGCAAAGTAAGTCATCCAAGGAGAACCCGGCTCCGCTGATTTCTCTATCAATGGGGAGTCTAGAGTTAGCGTAACTCCACCTGCATCCTTCACTCCAGCGTTAAAACCATTCCCAGCACAATAGACAGCACTATCGTCCCTTGCGACATTGGTTTCCCAAATACCGCGCATAGTTACACATACCAAGACCGCCTGGTCATCATTTGCTCCTCCAACAAAGTACATATATGTCGCCCCAGAACCTCCATTGAAAGCTCCCAAATCCATATACTCACCTAGCATATCAGGATCTTGCATCAATGTGGCTGGAGTACAAGTAACAGCTGCTCCACCTGCATCTTTACAATCAGTTGGCAGAGGGTATTTCATATTATCAACATAGTATGCCTGCAATCCTTCATATAGCTGGTCCGCACCAGTTCTGTGAGCAACATCTGATGCTCTGTTTAGTGCAAAACTACCTGCAGCGATACCTACAACCATAAGGATTATGAGGATACCCATAACTACGAGCATTTCCACTAGTGTAAACGCTCCATATACTCTCTTTTTCATAAAATTAGACAGTTTAAAAATTTATTTTTATATATATGTATACAAGTTACACAAAAGAGACAAGTGTGTCAAGAGCTTATCCCATAACAGCAGACAGTTGGAACATAGGCATATATACCCCCAAAGCTATAAAACCAATTGCCACACCCATAACTACAAGGAATACAGGTTCAAGTATAGTAGAAAGGTTTCCAGTTGCTGTATCTACCTCACTTTTATAGTATTCTGCGACCTTAGCTAGAACAGTATCCATCTCCCCCGTTTCCTCTCCAACAGCAACCATACTGCTGACGAGTAGGGGATAGTATTCGCTTCTTGCTATTGGAATAGCCAAAGGGCCTCCCTTTTCAACTTCATCTTTTGCCTCCATTAGGGTTTCCCTAAACATTGTATTACTTAATGAATCTGCTGTAAGTTCAATTGCTTTAATAATTGACAAACCACTTCCTAAAAGTAATGAAAGAATTCTAGTAAACTGAGAAATCTGCATTTTAGCTACTATATCCCCTATAACAGGAATTTTTAAAACAAGCTTATCAAAAGTTCGTTTTCCCCCAGGAGAATCAAGATAAAATTTCCCACCTATAAACAGTACCAAACCTCCTACGACAAGTGCCCACCAGTAATTAATAAAGAAATCACTCATACTCATAAGGAACCTAGTTATAAATGGCAACTCTGCATCAAAGTCATCATAGATATCTGCCATAGCAGGAACTAAAACAAACATCATAAGCACAAGAACAGCAACAATAATTACAAGAATAATTGCAGGATATATCATTGCAGATTTAATCTTGCTTCCAAGTTCATCTTTCTCCTCCAACTCAGTTGCCAATCTCTCAAGAACAATCTCTAAATTACCACTTTCCTCTCCAGCTTCAATTAAGTTAATCGTTATGTTGTCGAAAACCTCTTCCTCCTGCCTAAAAGAATCTGCTAAAGTCTTACCAGATTGGACTGAATCTAAAACATTCTTCAGAACTCTTCTAAATAGTGGATTCTCTGTCTGTTGGGTCATAATTTCCAATGAACGAGAAAGGGGTAATCCTGCTCCTACCATCGTGGCCATCTGCCTCATGAAGACAACCTTCTCTTTCATTGGAACTCCACCAATATTTATCTCATTAAGCCTCTCTAGATTAATACCCGTAGCTTCCTTAACTGATACAACTAGTAAACCTCGGTCGTGGAGGATATCTGCTACTGCTTGTGGGTCTTTTGCCTCAACCTCTCCTGTTACAGGTTTACCCTTAGCATCTCTTGCAGAATATTTAAATTTTTTCATATTCTTAGTTCTTTAATAATCTTAAAACTTCTTCTGGATGTACTGCATATTCCTGAGCCTTCTGGACAGAAATCACACCTTCCCTAACTAGATTCACAAGAGATTTCTCGAGATAAATCATCCCTATGTCAGAACTTGTTCTAATCACATTATCTACCTGATGCATTTTCCCTTCTCTAATCATATTACTCACTGCAGAATTATTTAACATGACTTCCGAAACAGCCCTTCTACCACCAGAATCCATAGGAACAAGCCTCTGAGCAATAACAGCCTCCAGAGTGTTTGCAACCTGTGTTCTAACCTGTTGTTGTTGGTTTTCTGGAAACACATCAATTATTCTGTCAAGAGTCTGAGATGCACTGTTAGTATGAAGAGTAGCGAATACTAAGTGACCAGTTTCTGCTAAAGTAATAGCGAAAGCAATAGTCTCAAAGTCTCTCATCTCTCCAACCAGTATGACATCTGGATCTTGTCTTAATGCACTTCTTAAAGCTATATTCCAAGAGTGGGTGTCGTCATTCATTTCTCTTTGATCAATTAAAGCCCTCTTCCCATCAAACACATATTCTATTGGATCCTCAATGGTAACTATATGACAAAACCTAGTCCTGTTTATTGCTTCTAAAATTGCAGCTATTGTCGTACTTTTACCATGTCCAGTTGGACCAGTAACAAGAATTAAGCCTTGTTTTAATTTAGCAAATTGATTATATATCTGTGGCAACATTAATTCTTCTATAGTTCTTATTCGAGAGGGGATTAACCTCAATGCCGCTGAAAGATTCTTCATAGAATAATATGCATTTATTCTGAACCTCGCATTCATCGCCCCCTCATAAGTGTATGCAAAATCTATTTCTCTATTGACCTCCAGAAGTTCCTTTTTCTCATCATTTAATATTGAATATATTAATCTCTCTGTATCTTCCGAACTTAATAAGTTCTCATCCAGATTAATTAATTCACCATCTATTCTTAATATTGGAGGATAACCAACAGAAAGATGTAGGTCTGAAGCATTCCTATTAACAGCCTCTGATAACAATTGGTGCATTGTCAATTCGCCAGGAGTTCCAGTCGTCATCTGAATTCCTCCCTGACTACGCTGATCCTCTATATCTTTTTGCTTCTGCACAGCATCTTGTTGTGCTTTCTGTCCTTTCTCTTTTGAGTCCCTAGCTTTCTCTTCCACACTTGGCATTATTTTATCCAAGGTCTCATTGAATTTTGGCAAGTCAGAAGGAAGAGGGTCAAAACCTTCTCCTATCGGTGTTGGAACAACTGGATTCACTTGAGCAGTTTGATCAGGAGCAAGCTTCTGTCCTTTCCCTGGCAAAGGAGTTGGCTTTGGAACATATGTACCACTCGATTCAGAAACACTCTCTTCTGTTTCAGGAAGTGGTGGTGGGGTAAATTGCTCAGTAGAACTAGGAACATTTGCTACACCAGTCTGTGTAGCTTGAGTATTTGGTACTGATTGAGAATTATCTTGAACTAATTGGTCTAAATTCTTTTTAAGTTCTTCTACTTTCTTATCTTCATCCTGCTGGCTTCCAGAAGTTACTGGAGTAGGGGAGTTTGAAACTCCATCTGCTGGAGTATTATTCGAACTGAAGTCCGGATAAGAAAATTGTGGATTGTCTTTTGGGGCAGTATTTTGATCCATATATATTTATAATACCAAAAATTTATTCTTTTGAAACCCTTAGAACTTCTTCCAATGTAGTTATACCTTCTAAGGCCTTTAAATAACCATCTTGTAGCATTGTCACCATTCCTTCTTCAACAGCAACATTCTTTATTTCATCCGCTGAAACATTATCCATAATCATCCTACTTATTTTCTCTGAGACATCTAACACTTCAAAAATACCAATTCTCCCAGAATAGCCCATACCTCCACATCTATCACAACCAGTTCCTCTGTAAAGATAGATTACAGGCTCTCCATCGGCACCTACTTCTGGAGGCCTCATAGTTATTGGCTCTCCATTAGAACTTGCCTCTTTTGAAGCGTAAACTCTTTGGAGATAAGGGACAATGTCAAACTCCTGTTTGCCTGCTAAAACCTCTTTAATATTCTTAACTACTTCTGGAGGGGCAGGGTATGCTTCCATACAATCCTTACAAATTCTTCTAGGCAATCTCTGAGCAGCAATGCAACGGAGTGTAGAAGCAAGAAGATAAGATTCTACACCCATATCTAGAAGCCTCGGGATAGCTGCAGCAGCACTGTTTGTGTGTAAAGTAGATAGTACCAAGTGACCAGTAAGAGAAGCTTGCACAGCAAGTTCTGCAGTTTCTTCATCTCTAATCTCTCCAACCATTACTATGTCCGGGTCCTGTCTCAATACAGATCTCAAACCGTTAGCAAATGTAAGACCAATATCTGGATTAATCTGGATCTGAGTTACACCAGGGATTCTAATTTCAACAGGGTTTTCAAGAGAGATAATATTTACCTTAGGATCGTTAACCTTAATAAGGGAAGATGCTAAAGTTCTAGTTTTACCACTACCAGTAGGACCAGTAATCAATGAGATACCATTTGTAACACTCAAAGCGTCTATAAAAGTTTTATAAGCATTGCCCCTCAACCCCGTTGTCTCAAGAGTTATCTCACTAGACTCAGACTCAAGAAGTCTCATAACAACCTTCTCTCCATGAATTGTAGGCATGACAGAAACACGCAAGTCTATCTTGGTATCTTCTATTTTAATAGGAAATCTACCATCCTGTGGCAACCTTCTTTCATCTATTTTAAGGTTGGACAGTATCTTAATTCTAGAAACAATTGCAGGGGCAAGATTCTTTGGCAATGTAAGTCTTTCTGTCATAACACCGTGGATTCTAAACCTAACCCTAACTCTTTTTTCCAAAGGTTCTATATGAATATCTGAGGCCTTCGAGGTAACAGCATACTGCAACATCGAGTTAACAATTCTAGCAACAGGGGCTGAAGACAAATCTGAACTAGAAAAAAGGTTAGGATCCTCACTAATTTCGGTAATAGGGACATCCACATCTTCGAGAGCTTCAGAAACCTCTGAACTCATAACATCTCCAACCCTTCTGTCTAGGATAGAATTTATTGCCTCTCTAGTAGCAATATAAACCTGTATCCTAGTCCCTGGAGGATATTTTCTCTGCAAAGCCTGTGTCGCTTGCACATCAAAGGGATCCTGCATTGCAATCTTTACAAAATCCTTTCCTCTTTCAAAAGGAACAGCTCTATACTTGTTCAAACTATCTACATTAACCTCCCCCAAAACACTTTCTGTTACACTAGCTTCTCCTAGATCAACAAAGGGGATTCCGAAAATTTCTGCCTTACTCTTAGCAATGTCTACTTCTGTAGCCAAACCAAGCTCTTGCAATATAACCTCTTCTGGTTTCTGCGAACGGCTTTTCTCAAGGACAATCTTACTTACGTCATTGTCATCTATTAATCCACTATTTTGAAGATGCCTCAGTAGTGAAGTTACGGCAGCCATTGGGCAGATTTTGTACAAATATTATCTCTTTTCAGTTTAAGTCAATCCCGAAGGATAGTCAACTATCCGAGAATATCTCTGAATTCTGAACCTCCTTATGTGGTAGAATTTAGAATGACTTATATAATTGCAAACAAAAAAGAACGCCTGCAAAAACAAGAGCTAAAAAGGCTTCTTATCAAATTATTCGGTAAGGAAATCTCAGATTCTCCAGACATACACATATTAAATCCTGAAGATAAAAACTCAATAGGGATAGAGGAAGTAAAAGAGCTACAACAATCAATGAGGTTTAAACCCTTCCAAGAGGAGGTTCAGGCAGGAATAATACTGAATGCTCAGAAGCTGACACATCAGGCGCAAAATTCAATGCTAAAAAGCCTCGAGGATTCCTCAGAAACCTCTGTATACATCCTTTGCGTAGACAATGAAAAAAATCTGTTACCCACAATAAGATCCAGAGGGGTGGTTCTTTACCCCAAGAAAGAAACGGAAAAGGAGGGAGACACCACAGCAGACAAGAGCGAGATCGAAAATGTTATGGAAACTTTTTTCGAACTATCCTCAATAGAACAATTCAACATAATTGAAGAATATTCTGAGAATAAAGAGAATTCCCTCACCTTCATAAACGGCATAGAGGAGAGCCTCAGAGAACAACTTGAATTAGATATAAAAAATGGTAACATTGATAGTTCCCAGAGGAACTTAGAATTTCTCAAGGTAGTGGAAAAGAGTAGAGAAAAAATCTCTTCAAACTGCAATAGAAAGCTCACTCTGGAAGCCATGATTATGCAGCTTAAGACTTAACATTCAGGCTAAAAACAGGTAAAATGTAAAGTTCAAGGTGCGAGATTTAAATTACATACTCTAGATAGAATATGGCCGAAAAATCCGGATACAAAGTTTCAGATATCCAAGTTTTAAAAGGTTTAGAAGCAGTCAGAAAAAGACCTGCTATGTATATCGGTTCTACCGACAAGCATGGGCTTCATCACATCTTTACAGAGATTTTAGACAACTCTGTAGACGAGGCTATCGCAGGATACTGTAAAAACATCTGGGTTATCCTAAACAAAGATGGCTCCTTAACCGTTAAAGATAATGGTAGAGGTATTCCAGTAGATAAGCATCCCGAAACAAAGGTCTCAACATTAGAGACAGTTATGACTAATCTTCACGCAGGAGGTAAGTTTGAGAAAGGCGCTTACAAAGTGTCTGGTGGTTTACATGGAGTAGGTATGAAGTGTACAAACGCCCTTTCTGAATGGATGCAAACAACAGTTCACTTTGACGGAGGAATATATACACAAAGATATGAAAGAGGAGTCCCTGTAGCACCCGTTAAAAGGATAGGGGATACCAAAGAGACAGGAACGGAGCACACCTTTGCACCAGATCCAACAATATTTTCTGAAACAGAATTCGACTTTGACGCAATAGTTAAGAAATGTAGACAACATGCATACTTAACTGCTGGGTTAAGAATATCTGTAATAGATCAAACCGAAGAGGAAGAGAAAAGATATGACCTCTATTTTGAAGATGGAATTAAATCTTATGTTCAGTTCTTAAACATAGATAGCAAATTAATCGGAGAAGAACCTCTTTACATTAATAAGACGGACGAGGATGTCGTAGTTGAAGTAGCGATGCAATATACCGATGGAATGGAAGAGGATGTTAGATGCTACACAAACAACATTGTAAACCCAGAAGGAGGTACACATCTAGCCGGTTTCAGAACTGCTGTAACTAGTGCTTTTAACAATTACGCTCAAAAGGAGGAGCTATTAAGAGGTGTAGACGGGAATCTTAATGGAGATGACGTGAGAGAGGGCCTAACTGCCGTCGTATCTGTTAAGGTTGCAGACCCGCAATTTGAAGGTCAGACAAAAATAAAGCTTAATAACCCAGAGGTAAAGAGTGTTGTAGCAAGAGTTGTAAGAGACGAAATAACAACATACTTAGAGGAAAATCCTAGAGAAGCAAAAGATATTGTTGGTAAAGCTGTTCTGGCAAATAAAGCAAAAGCAGCAGCAAAAGCCGCAAGAGATGCTGTGATTAGAAAGAGTGCACTAGAATCCACAACACTACCAGGAAAACTAGCCGACTGTACCAGTAATGATCCTGCCGTTAGTGAGCTATTCATAGTAGAGGGAGACTCTGCAGGTGGCTCAGCAAAACAAGGAAGAGACAGACATACTCAGGCCATTCTGCCATTGAGAGGTAAAATCATGAACACACAAAAATATAGGGTAGACAGAGTCCTTTCTAACAACGAATTCAATGATGTAACAACGGCCTTAGGTGTTGGTATTGGCGAAACTCTAGATATCTCCAAATTGAGATACCACAAGATAATTATAATGAGTGACGCTGACGTAGATGGTCTGCACATTACAACCTTGGTTTTAACTTTGCTATTTAGATTCTTCAAACCTCTTATTAAAGAAGGTTATGTATATGTAGCACAGCCTCCTTTACATAAGGTAGAAATAGGTAAAAAGAAATACTATTTCATAAACGACGCAGACAAAGATACTTTCGTCAAGAAAGCGAAACAGGAAGGAAGTGTCCCAGTAGAAAACAGATTTAAAGGACTAGGAGAGATGAATCCTGAGCAACTATGGGAAACAACCATGAACCCTGAGACAAGAGTACTAAAGAGAGTAGAGATACAGGATGCGGAAGAGGCAGAAAAAACATTTGAAATGCTCATGGGAGCAGAAGTTCCACCAAGAAGAAGATTTATACAAACTTATGCAGCTAGTGCTAATTTAGACGTTTAAAACAATGACTGACGAAAAAGATATAAAAAAGGAAGAAAATAACAATTTAGATGTAGATTTGACATTTAAGCCAGGAACTACGGTCGCAAGGTCAATCGTTGACGAAATGAAAGCTAACTATCTTGACTACTCTATGTCTGTTATTGTTTCAAGAGCCTTACCAGAAGTAAAGGATGGACTTAAGCCTTCACAAAGAAGGATTTTGGTCGCAATGAATGACCTAAACCTTCATCCTAATGCACACTACAGAAAGTCTGCAAAAATAGCTGGAGATACATCTGGTAACTACCACCCACACGGAGAATCTGTCGTTTATCCAACATTGGTAAAAATGGCACAGGATTTCTCCACAAGATATCCTCTTGTAGATGGACAAGGAAACTTTGGTTCCATAGATGGTGACTCACCAGCAGCAATGAGATATACCGAGGCTAGGATGGCAAAGATTACACCTGCCTTGTTAGATGACCTAAGTAAAGGAACAGTTACATATGTATCTAACTATGATGGTACTAGATTAGAACCTACTGTATTACCAGCACTATTTCCAAATGTCTTGGCAAATGGTAGTGATGGTATTGCCGTAGGTATGGCAACAAAGATTCCTCCTCATAACTTAACAGAGTTAATAGATGCTCTACAAAAAATGATAGAGCAGGGCAACAAATGGGAAGGGAAAGCGGTATACAACGACTTGAGAAAGAAAAAGGAAGCTAAGGAAGAGATTCCAGAAACACTAAATTCCAAGCCAATAGACTACTTAGAGAACTATATCGGTAAAGACGACTTAAATCTTCAACTTCATATTGATGAACTTAGGGCAGAATTAAAAAAGAAAGAAGAGGTTCTCTACCCAGAATTCAAATCTGACATAACACCTTCCGAACTAATAGAGATAATTCCAGGACCAGACTTCCCAACAGGGAGCACAATATACAACCAAAAAGAAATCTTAAATGCTTATGCCACCGGTAGAGGAAGAATCCTACAGAGAGCTAAGGCCTCTATTGTAGAAGGCAAGAAGAATAGGTACCACATAGTGGTTACTGAAATCCCTTACCAAGTTAACAAGGCTCACATGACAGAGAAGATTGCGGATCTTGTTAAAGATAAGAAAATAAAGGGTATTGCAGATATTCGAGACGAATCAAGTAGAGAAGGAATGAGATTAGTCATTATTCTCAAAAAGGATGCACAGCCAAAAGCAGTACTAAACAAACTCTATAAGTATACAGAGATGCAGAAGGTGTTTAATGCCAACATGATTGCACTTGTAGAGCAAGAGCCAAAAACACTACCTTTAAGAAGGTTCCTAGAGTTATTCCTATCCTTCAGACTAGTAGTAACAATAAGGAGATATGAATTTGATCTTGCAGAAGCAAGATATCGAGGACATATCTTAGAAGGGTTACTTAAAGCCTTAGATATGCTAGACGAGGTTATTGCAACTATTAGAAAATCTAAATCCCAAGACACAGCTAAAACTAACCTTATGGATAAATTTGACTTCACTGAGGTTCAGGCACAAGCAATCTTGGACATGCAGTTAAGAAGATTGGCAGCTTTAGAAAGAATGAAATTACAGAACGAACATAAAGAGATTAAAGAGAAGATTAAGGAATACAACGAAATTCTCGAAAATCAAGACAGAATCTTAGAGATTGTAAACAGCGACTTAGAAGGGATTAAAGAAAAGTATGGAGATGAGAGAAGAACAAAAGTTGTAAAGGGTAAAATTGACGAGATCTCAGAGGAGGACATGATAGCTTCTGAAGATACTCTTGTCACAATAACACACTCAGGATATATAAAGAGATTACCACCTAATACATACAGAGCTCAGAATAGGGGAGGAAAGGGAGTCTCTGGAGGAGAAACAAAAGAAGGTGACTTCATAGAACATGCATTCCTCTGTAATACCCACGACGAGCTCTTACTCTTCACAAATGAAGGAAAAGTATTCAACTTAAGAATCTTTGAAATTCCTGAATTAGGAAGAACAGCAAAGGGATTGCCTTTGGTTAACTTGATACAGTTAGGCCCAGATGAAATTGTAACTTCAGTTTTAACAAGAGATCCTAAGGGAGCTATCTCCAAAGAGGAGAACAAGGAGAAGGTTTACAAGTACTTCTTAATGGCAACTGAGAACGGAACTGTAAAGAAAACAGAATTAAAGGAATTTGCAAAGATAAGAAGCAATGGACTTACAGCTATCAATCTAGAAGAAGGAGATAACTTAAGTTGGGTTAGACCTACAACAGGAGAAGACGAAGTAATCGTAATAACCAAGCATGGTAAATCCATAAGGTTTAAAGAGACAGATGTCAGACCAATGGGTAGAAACACAAAGGGTGTAAAGGGTATCAGTTTCAAGAGAGAGGATGACTGTGTAATAGGTATGGGAATAGTAGAGAGCGAGAAACAGAGACTTCTTACATTATCAGAGTTTGGTTATGGAAAGATGTCACTTCTTGAAGAATACAGTACACAAAAGAGGGGTGGAACCGGGATCTTCACCTTTAGGGTAACAAAGAAAACAGGGGATGTTTCTTCTGCAAGGTTACTTACGGAGAAGGAAGAAGAGATTGTTGTAATATCTGAGAAATCAAAAGTTATAAGAGCAGATCTTAAGGCTGTTCCTGTCCAAGGAAGACAAACTTCTGGAGTAAAGGTTATGAATATAAACGGAGGAGATAAGGTTGCTACTGTTGCAGTACTCTAAAGTAATATCTCTAGCAATTATTCTATCCTCTCTATCCTTATTTCTCTAAAATACTCTTCCCCAGAAATCTCTTTAATATTTTTAGCTAATTCATCATACGTAAGCCCCATATCTCGATTCCCCTTTGCCATTTCCTTATTAACCTCCTTTAAGTCATTTGCTAAATTAGCATTCACATACTTTACATACAAAGTCATTATTTCATTAATAATCTCCATTTTTTTCTTTGTTAAACTCATTTTTATTCCCCCTCTAAATTTATTAATTTATTCTAATACAAAGGGGAATATACTTCCTGACCTAGATAACCATAAAGAAAGCTTGTAAGGATATTACTATTGAAACAGCCCTATATGTTGTAATATATAGGTATGAGTAAAATAATAAGCGCAATAATTGCCTTCATACTCTCTGCAAACACATATACCGTTGTATACACACAAGAGAGTAGGGAGGAGATAGAACAAACAGCAATAGTCACAGAAGATATCGTACAAGAGACACCAGAGGAGGAGATATCTCCGGTCAAAGCCGTTACTAGAAGTCCTGTGGCTACATCTAATACATCTTCTTGGTGGGATTACCCCTCAGATATAAAAGGAGTCACTCGTAGTGGAGATGACCTCTTAGTGCTTGTAAACAAGGAGTACCAACTACCTAGCACATATGCTCCTACAGATTTAGTTAGTATCTGTAGTAATGTAACGAATCTCAGATGTGTGAATAATACTAATTTCTTAATTCGCAATATTCTAATATCTGACTTGCAGGAGATGGTTAATGCTGCAACCCAAGATGGTATGGACCTAAGTATTAGATCTGCTTACCGCTCATACGCCACACAACAGAGTACATACAACTACTGGTTAAGTGTAAATGGTGGGAATGTTGGAGTAACAGACCAGATATCTGCTAGACCTGGACATAGTCAACACCAACTTGGAACAACCTTAGACTTTAGCAGTGGAGAAATAAATGATGGGCTAGGAGGAACCTTTGCAAGTACACAAGCTAGCAAATGGTTGGCAGATAACGCTTGGAAATATGGTTTTGTAATTGGATACCCTGCAGGTTATGAGAGTGTAACTGGATATATGTATGAGAGCTGGCACTACAGATATATAGGTAAAGCCAATGCACAGGATATGGTCAATAGTGGTATGATATTAGAATTATATTTAAGAAGTAAAAACTAATTAAATGAATAAGAAGGTTCTGAAAGCACTATCTAAAATATATTTAGTATTTGGTATTGTCCTAATCTTCTTTGCTTTCTCCATTATTGCAATAACTTTCTACCCCCAGATATGGTATTCAGTCTCAACAACAGCTACGGAGACAGAGGCTGCAACTATACAAGAGCAATTAACAGAGATAGAGGAGTATGAACCAGAGGAGGTTGAGGAAATCGAAGAACCTGAAACAACACTTCCTCCATTAGACACATCACTCCCTAAAGAGAATATACTAAGGATAGCTTCAATAGGAGTAGATTCAGAGATATCTCAAAACCAGAATCCGGATGAAGGGTTAGAAGAAGGTATCTGGATAGTTCCAGATTTTGGGACACCAGAGATTAATGATCTCCCAATAATAATAGCAGCACATAGATTCGGTTATGTATACTGGAGTTCAGACTTTAGACAAAAGAGTTCCTTTTACAATCTTCCTAAACTTAAAGTAGGGGATAGGGTTCAAGTAATCTGGGACCAGAGAAGTTATGAATATGAAGTATACAAGGCAGAGGACAATACACAGATTACAGACTATGAGGCAGACCTGATTCTTTATACTTGTAGGATGTATAACTCTCCAGTTAGGGTATTTAGATACCTAAGTAGAGTGAACTAGAACCCAAAACAGACACTTCCACCTAGAAGGCAGATATTGCATAAAATTAAACTATAGGGTATAATGTACCTGTAATTAAATTGCTCATTACAAATACCATGAAGAAGATAAACAAAGTCTTCTTGTTAGCTATCCTTGCTTTCGGAATCTTGACACTATTTAGATCCCCAGTATTAGCTGACGGATATTCCCCTTATGGTCCTCATATACCTGAGGATACGGGGTTAGCAGACGCTGTATTGTTTAATATAGTGGCTGTATCCGCCTATGTTTCTGGATTAGGATTTATAGGAGTTTCTAAGTTCTTAAGCAATAAAATAGCTTAACTTGTAGATAGGGTGAGAGGGGAGGTTTTACTTCCCCTCGCAAACCCATAGTATTGATTTACAAGGTATGAAAATGGTATGATGTACTAGGATTGTAATAGAAGAACCTGCTCTTTAAAATACAAATTTCCCCCCCCTTTAATAAAAGACGCATTCAGAGAGATTGTTATATATCTTTTTAATGTCTCTTTTATTTATATAAAAGGACAAGTTCTTTAAAAATGCTGGAGTTTTTGATGGACACCAATCCAGTTGTTTAGAAATCAATATTTATTGATTTTTGGATTGCTGGATTGGGCGAAAGTTCAATCAAAAATTAACATTTACACAATGGAGGTGTAAAGATGAAAGACGTATTAAAATTCCTTGCTAAATTCTTTGGTGTCGTATTAATCCTCTTGTTCGCAATCTGGATGCTTTCCAAAATCTGGAATGGCATCAATGTGCCAACATGCCCGGAATGCTCAGCCTCTGATGGCGGAACAAACCAGGGCCTGGATATCGATACCAACACCGGCGACAATGTGTCAGCCGGAAGAGTTACTCTCGGAGAAGAGACCATCTGTGATTATGCAGAAGGATACAATTCTCAGGGAGAAGTTGTTCCCTCGGGAACGAAGGTAAGCGGCCCGGCTTTAATTAAGCCCGACAGAGATACAAACCATGTAATCCTGTTGATGCCAGGTGCTGAATATACCACAGAAGCAACGGACGAAGTTATTTGGGTTCTCGTAGGAGACAAAGCGTGCGTTAATGCACAATCCCAATTCTTCGGTTCATCCGAAACAATCGAAAATTAACCTCCAATCCAGCAAACCCCTCCCTCGTAGAAGAGACATTCGACTCGCATATGCGGTCATTGTTTTAATTATTCTACGGGGGAGGTCAGTTTTTTTGATTTTATACAAGATAACCTAACCGTTATCTTTTTTTTTATCCCAAATACATATATATTGTATATATGAAAACCTTTTATCTGAAATTACTAACTATAGTAGTTATTTTGTCTGGTATATATCTATCCATAAACCGCTACTACCAATATGTGCAGTATAAAAACTTTGAAATTATTAACCAAAGGCAATCCCTAATAATACAGCTGCCTAATACAGAATATATAGAAATTACCTCTAAAAATGACCACATTACTGACTATGAAGAGATCTCAGAAAAACCTTTCAATGTAATTACAAATATCCAGAAGAATAGCACCCTAGAAGCGTCAATTGTAAGAACCGACTTCTTTTACGAGTATGCAGAAAACGAAGAGAATAGGAGAGAGACCACCATAACCCCAATAGACAACAGGAATCTAGACCTAAAGATAGATTCAACCACCGCTTACCAATTCAAAGAGGGGCTTAAGTATGCTATCCAATTAGATTATTCTAATAAAACAAAATACAGATATTCTGGGGAACCTGGAATTATCTACTTCGAAGACAAAGGCTGTAAAGTAGAAATCTATGATCCCAACCTAGACTATGATGTTACAGGTAACAACCAGACCCTCATCCTGAAAAGAGATTATAGCCCAAATGTAGAATACAATCTTAAATTAACTATTAACTGTAAGGAGTAGCAATGTTTGACGCAATATCTCTAACAATAAATATCGGGATGTTGGGCTACTTTATGTTCTCTTTATTTACCGGAGGATTAGAATCTTTTGCAAACAACTACGTCTTTATTGGCTACCTAATCTTTACTACCCTCACTCTCCCTAATTTCCTGGCCAGAGTTATATTTAAATCTCGAATCTTTGGCTTTGTATCAGCACTCTCCTTCCTATATTTCCCCATACAATTCCTTCTACAAGTTATCGTTGCGAACTTAACTGGGCTTTCACTAAGTGAGATCCTCCCATTTGGGGTAATATTCAACCTTATTCTCTGGAATGTTCTCTTCCTTTTGTTTGTCATAGGAGATAATAAATCAGGGAACGAGTCTGAATTCACACTCGGAGAGATTCTCTCCGGAATGCTTCCGGCAATAATATATGTTATTTTCACCTTCGTCCTAATTAGACAGAGAGATTCTGTAGTCGCATTAGATTATCTCCAACACCTAACTGTTCCAAACAAAATGTTTAATGATGGAATACTCTGCATACTCCCTGGGCAGTGTTCTAATCTATTCCTCCAACATGGCTATACAACTTTCTACCATCTGGTTTTTGGAAATCTCTCCACATTCATAGGCACAAACTCAATTAAAACTTTCTATATGTTAGACATAGTGTTCCCACTAGTTGTAAGCATACCCATCTATTTGAAATTAAAAGAAATAACCAAAAGTACACTCTGGTCACAACTTGGAGTCCTACTTGCATTGCTTACATTCGTAATGGGTGGTTATGATTTTGTATTCTTCATCCCCCAAACATTTGCTCTTTACCTTCTAATACTCGCACTCCGGGAGAAGGAGCTTAAGCTTCCCCAACTATTCTTCATCTCAATATTATTGGTCTCTACACACTTCATAATTGGAACTGTTTTTGCAGGATATTTGTGGTTTAGATTTTTAATAATAAGGAATCTCAAAACAAGAAAGGAAAAAACAGTCTTCCTGCTCTTGCTTTTACTTTCTGTCATATTCTTCTGTTTAGCAAATATTGCTGGATTTAGTACAGAGAAGTTACTACAAGAGGAAGCTGTTAAGGTAATAGGGAGCCTAACAAATGCTTACTATCCTAGCAACTTAACAGTGTATATCCAAAATCTCGGTGCAGGCTGGTTACTTGTCATTGTTGCCTATTTCTCAGTTTTAATAAACAGAAAAAGAGATGTCGAGGATTTGTCTTTACTGTCTTTTATAACCTTCGGAATAAGTTTCTATTTCCTAGCACCTACTTATGCAAATAAGTTTGCAATTGGACTCGGCTTCTTCGCAACGATTCTAATAATTAAATATCTTTGGAAACTAGGATTTAAACCAGCCATGAAGATTGTTTTATTTATGCTCTTAGTACCAATCTGGGGATTAAACTACTTCGTACAATATAGTCGCTACCTCACCTTCTATACTCAAGAAGATGGGACTGCCTCTGCAATCGTTAAAGAAGACGAGGCTATAATCGAATACCTCACAGAGAATAACCTAACAGATAGATTCATAGTTTCAGATCCATACACACAGATTATAATAGCCTCCCTGGGGAACATAGATACTGTAAATGCACAATATATGCCCTTGGAAACTAGGGAGAATCTCCTGAGATACCTAGAGAACCCTAGTGCCCAAACCTACGAGCAACTCTTAACCTCACCAGGGATTCCTGCAAGAGAAGATATAACAATTCTATACACCTCAAGATTGCATCGCTCTATAGAACTAAATGACCAGGCCTGGTTATACAATGTTTACTCTCTACCCACTAACAACTCATATTCCATTAACGAAGTAGGGAAGTATTTAATCGAAGATCAGGAGAGACTTAACAATGATTTAATATATATATCGGACAACTTTGTACTGCTCAAATGACACAAAAAAAAGATAACAAGAATAAATATGATTTAATATCAATTTCTCACTACTTCCCGCCTAGAGTAGGGGGGTTGGAGAATATGGCATTTACTCTGTTAGAAAACTTGTCAAAAAGAGATATCAAATGCCTAGCGCTATTTGCCTCTGACAAGGCCTATGAAAAGAAGGAAGACGGATTTACAAAAATTAGCTTTAACCCTGTAAACCTCTTTGAGAACACCTATCCCATGTTCGGCATACCATTCTTTTTTAAAACAATGAAACTCATCCAGGAGAATCCCGAAGCTAGAGTAATAATACATAGTAGACACCTAACCAGTAGTCTGATTACTCACTTCATATGTGACCTTCTTTCCCATCCATATACCGTGATAGAACACAACGCAGGAAAGATATATATGAAGAGTAAATTCGCAACAAAGATTATAAACTGGCTGGACCAGCACATCTTCGTCTACGTCCTCTCAGGAGCACAAGAAGTAATAGCGGTATCTAAAACTGGAAAAAGGTGGATAAGCAGAAACTTCAATGTAGAGAAAGAACGAATAAGCGTAATATACAATTCCTTTGACCTAGATACCTCCTCAATGAATGTAGAGGAAAAAGAAAATATCGTTGTCTGGGCAAGCAAATGGATTAAAGTAAAAAACCCACAGGTTGTCCTAAAAGCATACGTTGAACTTGCACAGAGGCACCCTGACTGGCTCTTCATGTTAATAGGCCTAGGAAGTGCCCTGAAGTACGAACACCTAGATCTTCCAAAAAACATAAGGGTCGTTGAGCAATTTTTAAAACACGACGACTTTCTCTCCCTCCTTGAAAAATCTAAGATATATATCAACTCTTCCTTCAGCGAAGGTTTAGCAATAGCAAACCTAGAAGCCATAGCCATGGGTAATATCCCAGTGATGTCGGATGCTCCTAGCAATAAAGAGATAGCAAGAAAAATTAAGACAGAGGAGTATATATTTAAAAGAAATAACATAAAGGACCTTGTAAAGAAATTAGAGAAAGCTATGTCTAAGTCTGAAGACAAAGACTCTCTTATGAAGATAGTGAAAAAGACAGAAAAAATCTTCTCGAAAGAAAAGATGGTTGATGAATACTACAAGAAACTTCTACCAGACCATAGTAGAAATGAAAAACTTGAGAAGATTTCTATTATCATCCCCGTATACAATGAAGAGAGGACTGTTTCTCAGATAATCGAGAAAGTTAAGAAACTGAAATTCCCAAAGAAGATTAAAAAGGAAATAGTCATCGTCAATGATGCGTCAACAGATAAATCCATGACCTTCATAAACAAAGTGATAAAAACGCCTCCCGAGGACACCGAATTCATTGTTCTAGAAAACAAAAAGAATAAAGGGAAGTCACAGACAGTTAAGAAGGGTGTATTAAACTCTACTGGAGATTTAGTTGTTGTGCAGGATGCTGACTTAGAATACGACCCTAGAGATCTGGTCAGATTTGTAAAAATATTTCTCTCTAATCCTCATTTAGACGTAATATATGGAAACAGATTTAATAGATCTAACAAGTTTAATAGCTTAGTCCATAGTTTGGGGAATAGATCTGTAACCTTCCTGTCCAACCTGCTAACAAGACCAGAGGGTTTTGCTCCTCGAGATATGGAGACTTGCTACAAAATGGTGAGAGGGAGAATCATGAGAGCAATATTTAACTCTTTGGAATCAACTTCGAACTTCGGTTTAGAACCTGAAGCCACAGCTAAATTGGCCCGCTACAGGAAAGTAGGAGGAGAAAAGTTGAACTTTAAAGATGTGGACATATACTACAAACCAAGAAATTTTGCCCAAGGAAAAAAGATGAGGTGGTTTAAACATGGTTTTGAAGCTTTTCTCGAGATATTATATTTCAACAATACTCCATTTACAGTAGAAGAATCCTATAATAACAAGAAAATTAGGAGGAAATTCTAGCCCTGATTTCTTGACATAAGCGGGATTTGAAAGTAAATTGTATATATAAAGCTGCCCACTTATTCTGGGCAAAATATAAATTGAAATAAGGATATTATGGAAAGCCCAGAAATGAATTCCACCGGTAATGAACAAGCTCCTGAGTCTTCCGTTCAGGAAACAAGAGCACAGTATGTTCAAGAGGTAATGAAAGGTCAGAATCCTCAGGACAGAGCATATCTCAAGGACGAACAGGGTCACTTTGCAAGTGCAGACAATGAGAATGCTACATTACACGTAAGAGATCACCACATAGAGGAAGCAAGGGAGGAGATGAATGCAGATTTTGCACAGAGAGAGGCTAATGCTGCTAAGCATCAAGAGACTGTTGCTCAAGCAGAGGCTAGGAATACTGGAGCAAATGCTCAGGTTCCAACACCACCTCAAGGTCAAAACTTTTTCCAGAATGAGGCAGAAGAAATTGCTAATAGAGCTAGGGCCGAGAGTACTCCTGAAGTAAAAACAAGTACACCTTTAAGAAGTGCCTTGGAAATTTCCAATGCAGGCGAAGGACAAATTGAACAGAAATATAATGCAGCTACACAAACCCCACAACCAGAGACAACCCCTGAAGTGCAACCTACTGGGACACCATTAAGAAGTGCTGTAGAAATCGCTATGGCTGGAGAAGGACAAATTGAACAGAAATATGCAAATGCACAAACCCCACAACCAGAGACAACCCCCGAAGT
>Ga0334893_1001375_pt1 | contig 23660 bp, 24 predicted proteins | sample GraSluR3_MG_5_FD_207218 | JGI IMG/M metagenome (GOLD analysis project Ga0334893, IMG submission 207218) | Sludge microbial communities from methane-producing bioreactor in Wageningen University, Netherlands - Granular Sludge_09_05-R3 | ecosystem: Engineered > Bioreactor > Anaerobic >...
TTTTTTATTCGAAACTTTGTTTAGCACCCAAACCGGTAATGAGCTTGGTTAACTCTCTAGTTTTTGATTCAAGCAACTGCTTTGAATTTGCCTCAACATTTAGCCTTAAGACACCTTGTGTATTGGAGGGTCTTACATTTGCCCACCAATCAGGAAACCAGATTGAAATTCCATCCAAATAATCAACACTTTCCGCTTCAGGTTGATATTTTTCTTCTATTAATTTAATAATTTTATCTTTTTTCTCGGTCTCAAAATTAATCTCCCCACTCTGAGGGTATCTATCAAATTCTTGTACGATTTCTGACACAGGCTTGTTTTGTGTTGATAAGTACTCAAGTACAAAGAGCATTGCAACAAGACCGCTATCGGCACCAAAGAAGTCTCGGAAAAAGTAGTGACCTGAGTGTTCGCCCGCGAAAACAGCTCCAGTTTCTCTCATCACTTTTTTGATGATCGAATGACCCACTCTAGTGCGCTGACTTTTGCCGCCGGCACCGGCAATGGTTTCAGGAACAATTCGTCCGCATATCGCGTTATATAGCACCATCTCGCCAGGATTTTTAGTTAAGATTTGTTTGGCGACCATGGCGGTCGTGATGGTTCCAGAGATAAACTCTCCATTTTCTGTCATTAGAAACATCCGATCCCCATCGCCATCAAAAAGAACACCTAAATCGTATTCACCAGCCTGAAGTTTTTTCCTGGCCATTTTTTGTCCCGCCTCAATTAAAGGGTTGGCCAGATGATTGGGGAAGTTACCATCAAGTTCAAAAAAGAGTTTGTTGGCTTGAATCGGTAATTTTTCCAGAACCGGTGGCAAAATTTTACCAGCCATTCCATTGCCGGCATCGATGAGTACGCGTAGTGGCTTAATGTTTTTAATTTCAATTAACGACAAAGCGTGATTGGTAAAATCAGTAATTAAAGTGGGGGCGGTTGAAATTTTTCCAGGTTTTTGAGTGGAAGAAAATGTTTCATCAGACAAAACCTTGTCACGAATGGGATAAATAAGTGCTTCACCATCCAGACTGACACCACCTCTTTTGGTAAATTTAAAACCATTAAATCGCGGTGGATTGTGAGAAGCCGTGATCATAACGACATAATCTACATCCAGCTTATTAGCCGCAAAGTATGAAGCATCGGTCGAAATGAGACCAAGATCAATCACGTCAACTCCCATAGCCGTGATTTCCTCAATCATGGCTTGGGCAAATTGTTTGCCAGTTATGCGCATATCATGCCCGATCCCCACGCAACGCGGCTGTGTGAGGGAAATAAAAGCTTGGGCAATGCGTCTGACACCCTCTTCATCTAATTCGGTGCCGATTTCGGCACGAATGTCATAGTCTTTAAAAATTTTGGGACTAACTATCATTAACCCTCCCCTTTTCGACCTGAAGTGGTCAATTTGACCTCACCCCATCGTAGAGTCTGACCAGCAACCTGTCAATTTGTTGTGACCAGGTTGTGACAGCCTGGCCAGACTTTATATCTCTCTCGATCTCAAATAAGGTGTGCAAAGCAAAAATAATTTCTTCAGGCGTAAATTTTTTTGCTTGGGCGCGTAGTTTTGGGATGGCGAACGGGGGCGCCTGGACAGGCGCCCCCGTCGCCACCGCCAGAAGCAACCTGAACTGTCTTGCGATTAAACTATGCAGCTCCCACTCATTTTTTTGTTCCAAAGACTTTAATAATAGTTTATGACAATCACGCAGTGGTCTAACCTTGATTGACTCGGTAAATTGGAAGAACACTTTTGGCATCTTAAATTCTTTGATCTGCCAGGAATGAGTGGTAAACTTTTTCTTAATACTTGGTGTTAATTCCGACTGAACAACAACAATTATTTCATCAGTTGACTCACTCAAAAGTTCTATTAACTCACCTTTCATTTTTGGCGATCTGATTTTTTCCAAACCTGTAATTTTCCAACTTTGCTGGTCACCAAACATAGGCAGGCTGCCCAATTTTTCTCTGATTTCAGGTAGCGATAACTTATTAACATTGATTGAATTAAACGGCTGGCCAATTTTTTGTTCGTGTTGAATTTGATACTCTGTCAAGGTAGCTAAATTATCGCCGGCCAGTACTAGTTTCATATGGGTATTGTAACCTGGGATGAAGTCTTAATCGACCGTTAACACAAGCCTATTCCAGACAAAACTGTGGTACAATTTTGACCTTATGAACAAAAGAATTAAGCCTATCGATCCGCAAAATATTACTCTGGAAGAGTTAATGAAGCAGAGTTTGGAAATTCACGAATTGGTATCGTTAGCTTTTCCAGTTGGTACCAAAAATGAATCAATTTACGCTCGAATGCTTAAGTTAATGGAAGAACTGGGCGAGCTAGCCAATGAGGTGCTGGCAAAATTAGGTCTACAGCGACAATCCAAACTGGACAAATTTACCGATCGTCAACTGGAAGATGAGTACGGCGATGTTTTGCTAACCGTTTTAATGCTGGGCATTGAGTTAAACTTAGATGTCGCCGAAATTATGCGCCGAAAATTCATTAGTAATTACCAACGAATGCAAGATGAGCTTGAGCAACAAGCCCAGCAGAATGGGTTTGCGGAAGAATAATAATTTTTTTATCTTGATTGAAAAACCAATAAACCAAAAAGTAAATTATGAGTCCAAAAGATAGATTAGATGCCCAAAGACATAATGAAGATCCTCGGAAACGGCTCTCAGAGATAATATCTAGAATTATCAGATCCAAAACAATTACTTGGCGAGACGATAGAACTTCAAACAATGTTGCTTTAAACATTGTTGATTATTGTCCTCCTAAAATGGGAGAAACATTTACAGATTGGAAAACAAGAGCTAGAGGGCAACTTAGAGAAGATATTAAACTCATTCATCCAGATCGGGCTGGTTCTGAAAGTGATATTAATTATGCACAGTTATTAACAAGTTCTCTTGACTTATTTAGGAAGCCAGACCAATTTTTTGCAAGATTATTTCTTAATCTATTTAATGAATACCAAAGATTACTTAACAGGAATACTGCTTCAAGGATACCAAGCTGGCATGATGAAACCATTCGTCCAACCCGTCCATCGACCCGACCTCAACACCGAGAATCACCACCACACAGAGAGCACAGTAGACAATCTGACCGAGATCTGGCTAGACTCAATAATTTAGTTCAAGAAATAAAGAACGCTTTTACTCTCGACACTACTTTTGAATTCTCTAAGGATTATAGAGAAGGCTTGCTTAACAGATTTGCAGACCAGTTTCGGAAAACAAGCAATTCAGAAAAAAACAAAATCTTTTCCGAAACTAACCAGATTATAAGAGATTATGCTTATAAAAGAAGACAATCTATTGAACAGCAACTGAATCAAGAACTACCTGCTTATCAGAAAAGCCTAGCTAGAAGTAAAGAAGGTCAACCAAGAAATTTTAACAACTGGTACGGCTGTTTTAATAAAATTCTCCAGTTAGCTATCGAAGTTGGCGGCTACCCAGCATTGTTCAAAGGTGATCAGTCACAAATTAATAATGATTTATTAAGGTTTTTTTCCGATTTTGTCGATGTATTTATTAACCTGGCAACAAAAAACGCTTATAGAACTACAACAGATAATTCAGAAAATTCTTATGATCCTTACCTACTTGTAATGGAATTTGATAGATTTATTGCTGGAATCGTTGGACAAAAAGGTCTGCCTACCGATTTTTATAAAAGCGAGTTTGGTCAGCAGTTTGGCGCAATAGTCCAGCAAAAAAAAGAAGAAATGTGGCGGTTAGTGAGCACTAATTTTGGAACTACAGCAACTTTTGAGGAAGTAGATTTCAGTCGCTACCAAAGACAATTTAATAAACCCATTAACAACTGGGATGAATTTAATATCGCAGTAGAAATTATTAATGAACTTTATTACCAATGGCTCCAGATTTCAGATAATAGTTTCATAGGTTATAACCGAAGAAAAGATGAACTGATTCATAAGTTGAGAAATAATATCCATGGTTTCATTGAGGCCGAGATAATTAATCTTCAGAGTGCCTCAGATGCAGAGAACCTCTATAATGAGCTCGACAAGCTTTCCCCTTTTGTTATATTTCCTTTTAATCCTGACGCTGCTTTGGAAAAGAAAAAATTGTTAGACAGAGTGAAGGATTATATTCTTAATTTATTGATTAAGGACCTGAAAGTTGGGGTGGGTGAACGAGCTAGAAGATTTTTTAAGCGTAATTTGTCGGTTCACAGGATAATTTCAATTGACGAGCAACGACTAATGACGGTTAGACACTATCTAAAACAAGGTTTGATTAATCAACAACAAGCTAGGTGGGTCTGTGAAGAACTAAATATTCCCTACCTTGATAGTCACAGTTAATTAGCTTTGCCCTCTTCTAACTTCTGCACCTCGGCGGTTTCCAGCATTCCATGACGGTATTCCTCGATCCTATTAATTCGTAAACGCATTCTGTTAAACCTGGTACCGGAGATTTTATCGTAAACTTGGCGAAGTTTTAAAAGTTGACGGTCAAAATCGCTGAACTCGCCCTCAAACCTTTCCCATTCAGTCACAAAGTCACTAATATACTTAATGATATCCCGCAAATTATTTTCAATCATAAAATTGCGATAGCTCTCCATAATTGTTCTGGCCACCACTAAGAATGTAAAAGGCGAAACAATCGCCACCCTACTCTTCATTGCCAACTCGATAACAGCCGGTGCCTCTTGGTTAATATAAGAAAACAACATTTCATTGGGGACAAACAAGATAGTGTAGTCCAGAGTACCCTCTTCAGGGTTAATATAGCCTTTTTGGGATAAATCTTTAACTTTGGACTTTACATCATTGATAAACTCGCGGCGATACTTATCTTTTTCTAATTTAGATTCGGTCTCAACCATTTTCTGGATGGCTGAAAATGGGAATTTAGCATCTACCGCTACCCGACGATCATTTGGGAGCAAAAGTGTAATATCTGGTTTAACCAAACTCTTGCCTAGAACCTGCTGCTTAACGTAGTGAACCCCCTCAACCAAGCCAGCGGTGCGTAAAATGTCGTCCAAAATATACTCACCCCATTCGCCTCGCTTCTGGTTGTTTTGGAGTACTTTATTTAGTCGCTCGGTACTCAGTTGTAATTCTTTAGTTATGTTTTGATGTTCTCGAATATGAGTGGAAACCATCGAAAACTGCTTATTCCTCTCCCCTTCCAGCTTTCTTATTTCTTCTTGCCGATTTGACAATTCACGACGTAACTCGGAAATAACTTTCTCGATTTGCTCTTGGCGACTTTTAAGATTGCTTTCAATTAGTTGTTGCTCCTGCTTCAAAATACCGCGACTTTGTTCACTGACCTTTTGGGTAATTTCTCCATAAACTTCATTAACTAGGTTTTTCATTAACTCGCGCTGACCGTCCTGGTCCTTACCTAGCCCAAACTGCTGAAACTTTTTGTACAAAAATAAACCAATTAAACCTATCAAAGCGATATTAAGAATAATAATTAGTATCAATTCTATGCTCATACTTTTCCTTAATTATCTAGCTTATCACTATCTAGTCACTTCACCCTAGTAGGTTGTGTTCCAATGACTTTCTTACCTAATTTCATTCTAGCAATTGATGCCTAAAAATGCTAATTATCGTTTTGGGTTTTTTACACTTTTTACCAAAAGGGCTTATAATTGGTGAGTTATGAAAAAACAGCCGGCCAAAACAGCCAAAACTGAAAAGACTGACTACACTTTAACCAAGGCATTTGCCAAGATTTTATCCAGTCAAGAAGCTCCTGATGCCTTGCAGCTGCTGACCGAGATTTTGACCGAGAAAGAGCTTGAGTATATTGAGAGACGTTTACGAATTGCTTTAATGCTAAAACAAGGCGAATCTTATACTAAAATTCAGAAGGAACTGCAGGTTTCGGCGGCCACCGTGGCGGTAGTGGCTGAACAGATGAAGCAACCTGGTTTTCAAGCCTTAGTGAATCACTTACATAAAGAAATAAGTCGTTTTCGCTGGATTACAAAATTTTTTAGTCGCCGCCATAACCAGGGCTTAAAAAAGAGCTCAAAGCAGGTACAATAGTCTGGTATGTTTTCTTTGTTGTTGATTATTCCCATGGCGGCGATCGTTAGTGGCGTCTTAATTTATGGCCGCAGTGGTAAACGTGATTTTTTAAAGTTTGATTTGGTGCAGTTTGTTTACGCTTTTTTGCTGGCACCGTTGCTTTTTGTCTGGATGAAGAGTTTTTTATTCTATTTATTGAGGCAAGAATTTGATGTTCGCCTGTCGTTAAATGAAATTTTTATTTTAGATACGATGTTTTCGGTGTTGTCCATTTATATTTACTCATTTATTGTGATTCACTCACTCACTAAAAGTTTCGAGCTGAAAAGATATGTTGACCCACTTTATGACGTTTTTTCACACGCCGAGGCACTACACTTGTGGATTTCACACACCGGAATGTATGTGGGCGGGATGATCATTTTTTCGATTGTTTCTTTGACAAATGTATTTCTGCCAGCCGAGATTGAAATGAACAGAAACTTCTTTTATTTTGCACTGGGCCTGGGATTATTATCTGGTGTTTTTGCATTTGCTGGTATGTGGATGTCAAATTTTACGGAAAAGCCAACTTTTTTGAAAATATTAAAACTATCGATTGCTTTTTGTCTGACCGCCCATGTCGCTGCCTATTTTATTGTTGACCCTTCCTTTGGACCCTCAAGCATTATTTACTGGACAGTCTTTATGGCTTTTTTGGCGGCTGGTCTCTGTTCATATGTATTTGAAAGATCAGAAAAAGCATCCAATTGGTTTGAGCGGTTTCATCACAAAAAAGGTTGGAATTGGAAGAGTGGAAATTTTCTTCGCAGCAAAAGCAAATTTAAACTCTAGCTTTGCTAAGATAGTTTATGGGTCATTTTTATATCACTACTACTCTACCCTACGTTAATGCCAGTCCACATATTGGATTTGGCCTGGAAATTCTGGCTGCCGATGTTATTGCTCGATGGCATCGACTAAATGGTGATGAGGTTGTTTTCAATACAGGTACCGATGAACACGGCGCTAAAATTTATCAAAATGCCCTTGATAACCACCAAGATCCTCAAGAATACGTTGATTTTTATGCCGCCCAGTTTGACCAGCTGAAGGAGCGATTAAATCTTAGTTACACAAATTTCATCAGAACCACAGATGTTAATCACCAAAAAGCTGCTCAACATTTTTGGCAATTATGTCTAGATAAGGGCGATATTTATTTGGCAAAGTATCCGGTTAAGTATTGTGTGGGTTGCGAACTTGAGAAAAATGAATCGGACTTAGTCGACGGTCATTGTCCTTTGCACCCAAATTTAGAGATTGAAGTTCGTGAAGAAGAAAATTATTTTTTTAGATTCTCTAAGTATCAATCAGATTTGTTGGAGTTTTATAAGCAACATCCAAGTTTTGTTAAACCGAACGCCAAAATGAAGGAGATCGCTAGTTTCGTGGAGCAAGGCTTACAAGATTTTAGTATTTCTAGACTTAAAGAAAAAATGCCTTGGGGAGTACCGGTGCCAAATGACGATCAGCACGTTATGTATGTCTGGTTCGATGCTTTAATTAATTATATTTCAACTTTGGGCTGGCCTGATGATCAGGATACATTTAAAAAATTCTGGCCAGGAGTACAAGTGGCTGGTAAAGATAACTTGCGCCAACAATCTGCTATGTGGCAAGCAATGCTGATGTCTGCCGATCTGCCCAATTCAAGTCAGATTCTAATCAATGGTTTTATTAGTGTAGGTGGCCAAAAAATGAGTAAGAGTTTGGGCAATGTTATTTCGCCTTTTGACTTGGTTGATAAATATGGTATTGATGGGGCCAGGTATGTTCTACTCTCTTTGGGACCCTTTGATAAGGATATGGATGTTACTTGGGAAAGGTTTAATCAACTTTACACCGCTGAACTTGCTAATGGTTTAGGCAATTTAGCCTCACGTGTTGCCAAGTTGGCCAATCAAAGCGGAGTCAGCCTAACTTCTTCCGAAAGGAATAAGATTACCGCTAATTTTGATCCTGCCTATGTTGAATTAATGAGAAATTATCAGTTGGGAGTCACATTATCCTTACTAGTTGATTGGGTTAAAGAAACGGATGAATATTTGAGTCAGACAAAACCTTGGTTTTTATCCGGCAATGAGCGCAGTGAAATAGTCAAATCAGCAGTTAAGCGAGTTTTTAAGATAGCGGTTCATTTGGAACCGTTTTTGCCTCAGACCACCCAACAGTTAACTAAAATTTTTAGTGCTCAGCCAGTTGAGGTTTTAACACCCCTCTTTCCAAGGTTGGCATAAGACTTATGAAGAAGGCACCAACAATTTCAGACTGCGTTTTTTCTATTCAAAACGCAACAATTATCGATACTCACGTTCACTATAATCTCAACCCGTTGTTTTCTAACTGGCAAACCCACTGGCAAAAAGCGCAAAGCAAAGAGGTCACTGCTTCAGTTGTTGCTAGCATAGATCTGATTTCTTCCCAAAAAGCAGTTGAGATTGCCAACCAAGACGACAACTTATGGGCCTTAGTTGGAATTCACCCTTCGGAAGTAGATAAAAACAAATCACTTGATCAAGCTATTGCCGAGTTAACCGGATTATTAGACAATCCAAAAGTATTGGGTATTGGAGAAATTGGTCTTGATTACTATTGGCTGTCAGATAGCCAATTGGCCAAAAAATCCCAGGTACAGCAGATTTGGTTTCAAGCACAGCTGGAGCTAGCTCGCCAAAAAGGAGGTTGGATTTCTTTACATATTAGAGACAAAGCGGAGCCAGTTGAACAAACTAAAGGTAATGCTTATTGGGATGCTTATCAGATAATGAAGCAATATGACTGGTCAAATCAACCTTTTATTTTGCATTGTGTATCAGGATCTAATACCTATGTAAAAGCAATGTTAGAGTTAGGCGCTTTTATTGGCTTTGATGGCAATATTACTTATCCTTCGGCTGCTAATTTAAGGTCATTGTTAGATTTGGTGCCGGCTGACAGATTGTTGGTTGAAACAGATGCACCTTACTTGCCACCCCAGTCTCAAAGAGGCAAGCTCTGTGAACCTTGGATGATTGCCGAAACCGCTTCTTATTTACAATCTTATTTTCAGGCTAGGAATCAATTAGAGTAAAGTACAATAGGTCTATGGTTAAAAAATGGGTCAGAAGACATCCGGTTAGAACTCAACGAGCTTTAGAGATTTTACCCGGCTTTGTTTCCTGGTCCTTAATTTTATTTCCGATATGGGGATCCCTGGTGATTCCTGTCGTGGTTTCCTATTATGTGCTGGCTTTTTCTATTTATTGGTTATATCGATCCTTAACAATGTCGGTATTGTCGTTGATGGCTCATTATCGAATTAAAGCTTCGCAACGAAATGATTGGCTCAGCGATGCTAGGAAACTTGAGCATTTTGAAAAAGTTCACCACATTATTATTATTCCTACTTACAAGGAGCCGCTTTCAACTTTAGAGAGAACACTCGATGGTTTGTTACAACAGAGTTTTCCGAAAAAGAGACTCCACATTGTGTTGTCATTTGAAGAGCGCGAGGGTCAGCCAGCCAAGGAAAAAAGTGAGCAGTTACTTGCTAAATATAAGGATAAATTCGGTAATTTATGGTCGGCTTTTCATCCTGATATTGAAGGAGAGGTTAAAGGTAAATCGTCCAATACTTCTTGGGGCGCCAAACAAGCCAAGCAGTTTATTGATAACAAGCCTGACATTAATCCGGATTTTGTAACGATCACTTCAGAAGACGCTGATGTGATTTTCGATCACCAATACTTCGCCGCTTTGGCTTTTGAATTTCTCTCCCACTCCAAACGCTACAACCGAATTTGGCAGGGCTCGATTCGTTTTTACAATAATATCTGGAAGGTTCCGGCGCCAATTCGCGTTTTAGCTAGTATTTTTTCTGTTACACAAATGTTCATCTTGATGCGTCGGGATCGGCTGGTTAATTTTTCTTCTTATAGTACTTCTTTAAGACTCATTGAGAAAGTTGGCTATTGGGATACCGATGTGATTCCTGAGGATTACCGTCTGTTTTTTAAGGCCTACTTTGCTTTAGGTGGCGATTTAGAAGTTGATCCCATCTTTTTGCCCATTAATGCCGATGCCCCAGAATCACATAGCTGGTGGTCCTCAATGGTTAATCAATATGAGCAAGTTAAGCGTTGGGCTTGGGGTGTATCTGATGATGCTTATATTATTCGCAATTACATTTTAGCTGATCACATTCCCTTTTTTGATCGAACCATCAGAGTACTAAAAACAGTTGAGGACCATTTTCTTTGGCCGGTTAACTGGTTTGCTATTACGGTTGGTGCCTTGTTACCACCATTGTTAAATGAAGATTTTGGGCGAACCGTGATGGGCAAGACTTTACCCCAGGTAACATCGACAATTTTAACGATTGCCCTGCTCTCTCTTCTAACAATCATTTTTATTGACTGGCAATCAAGACCCCCGCGCCCGGAAGGCTCATCTTGGTTTCGCCGAGTTATGCAGCCGCTAGAATTTTTATTATTACCGATTGTGGGTTTCTTTTTCTCTGCCCTACCAGGTATTGACGCCCACACCAGATTAATGCTGGGTAAATATATTGAGTATCGAGTAACTGAAAAAGTTTAACGATTTAATTGTTTCTACTGACGTATTCGCCGGTGGACGTGTCGATTACGACTTTATCGCCGGTCTTAACAAATATTGGCACCGCGATGGTTGCTCCAGTTTCAAGTTTAGCTTGTTTTTTAGGCGCGGTAACCCGATCTCCAGCTACTGCCTCCTCAGCCTCAGTTACTTCAAGAGTAACTTTTTTGGGTAAAAAGATACCGATTGGCTGGTCATTGTAAAATTGAACGTGACAAATCATTTCTTCTTTAAGAAAGTTATGATCACTGCCCATTACTTCACCAGAAACCTCGACTTGATCATAGGTGCGAGGGTTCATAAACACAAAGTTATTGCCTTCTTGGTAGATGTACTGCAATTCCCTTGTTTCCACTTCCGCTAGCTCAACTTGCTCAGTGGTTTTGTAGGTAAAGTCCATCATTTTACTGGTGAGGACATTGCGTAGTTTTACTCTGGTAAAGGCCGAGCCTTTACCTGGACTAACAAATTCGTGAGATATAACTTGGTGTGGTTCATTGTGATGTAGCACAAACATACCTTTGCGCACATTGCCGCCGTTAACTGTTGACATAGGAGGCTATTTTATCAGTTCTGGCCAGAGGTGAGTAGCGGGGAAAGCCAAAGTTTCTTGAATTGATGGTTGATCGGTAAAAAGCATTACCAGTCGATCTACCCCAACCGCAATGCCGGCGCATTCTGGCAGCCCGCTTTTGAGGGCATTAATAAAGTTATAATCAATGTCGAATAAGGTTCTACCAGTTCTGGCTTTTTCTTGTTGATCCTCCTTCAATCTATTCAACTGTTCCTGCCAATCGGTTAATTCTGAGAAGGCATTTCCCAGCTCAAGACCGTTGATGTAGAACTCAAACCTTTCAGCGAATCTGGGATCTGACTTTTTCTTTTTCGATAACGCTGCCTGACTGACAGGATATTCGTAAATAATGGTTGGTTTGGTTTTTCCTAAGTTAGGTTCTATCTCATTTAAAAATATTTGGTTATACACTTCTTCCCAGGTTGTTTGTTCGTTAACCTGATAACCTCTTTCTTTGCTGGCGGCTAATAATTTAGGAGTTGTAAGTAGGGTTTTCTGATCAATTTGAGCGTATTTCTTAAAAGCTTGGCTGACAGTTATCCTTTCCCAAGGCTCAGTAAGATTATATATTTCTCCCTGATATTCTAAAATTGGTTGTTGGTCTGGGTGAATGGTTTTGGCGATGGATTTGAGCAACTGTTCACAGTCGTCCATAATTTGAAGATAATCTGCACCCACGCGATACCATTCTAGGATGGAAAATTCCGGATTATGCCGAGGGCTTACGCCCTCGGCATTACGAAAACTTTTTGTAATTTGGAATATATTACCTGATCCGGCTGCCAGCATCTGCTTCATCGCATATTCCGGGCTGGAAATTAAAAAGGCTCTAGTTGGCTGACGATTTTGATCAAGTAGTTGAGTTTCAAAAACCTCTAGATACGGCTCCATACTTGGTAGTGGTACTAACTGAGGAGTTTCGGCTTCCCAAAAACCTGATCGCCGAAAAAAATCGCGGATGGCTTGAACAATTACCGCACGTTGTTTAAGCACGGGGAAGTTAAATTGGTGGGAGCTCATGCCTGGATTGTTGGTTAGATGGAGTTGGTATTTAATTTAAAACTTTGTCTTAATTTTTCAGCAAAGATTTCTTGGAATTCTTGATGAAGGTGCGGAGATGCAATTGGACTGATATCGGCTACTTCAAGGAATTGTTGCAAAGCTTGTTTATAGGTAGTAAGGAGCCTTCTATCTCCTTTTTTATTTTTTAATTGAGCATAAATGGCGTCTCTTTCACCATTATTCAAGTCTGTATTTTGTTTCAGTGCATCTTCTGCATTTATTAGATTAATTGACCAATTACCAACTTTTTCATTACTTCCAGCCAAATCGCGCACATCTTTGGCAGTTAAAGTACGTCGATTGCCAGACTCATCATAAATTGGATTTGCGTCCTTGTAGTCTTTTAATCTATCTTTTATTGACATAGAAACCGATTCTATCTCACTTGGCTGATTTTTTCTAGATAAAGAAAAGTTAGCGCGTGATTATTCCAAACGCTTTTCAACCTCAGCCCAGTTAACTATCTGCCACCAGTTTTCAACATATTCTGGTCGGCGATTCTGGTACTGAAGATAGTAAGCGTGTTCCCAAACATCCAACCCTAAAATGGGCTTTAATCCATCCATAATTGGACTATCTTGATTAGGAGTTGATAAGACTAAAAGTTGGTTATCTGGGTTAGCCACTAGCCAGGCCCATCCACTGCCAAATCTGTTTAGAGCATGTTGAGTAAACTCATTTTTAAAGTTGTCAAAGCTACCAAAGAATTGCTTAAAAGTAGCCATTAGTTTTTCACCTGGCTTCTGCTGACCATTTCCTTGTAGGCTAGCCCAGAATAAGGAATGATTAACATGACCGCCGCCGTTGTTTCTAACCGCCAGTTGAATCTCAGCCGGAACTTGATCGAGGTTAGCCAATAAATTCTCAACACTCATGGTTAGTAAATCGTGATGTCCTTCTAAAGCAGCGTTTAATTTGTCAACATAACCACCATGATGCTTAGTGTGGTGAATTTCCATGGTTTTGGCGTCGATAACCGGCTCAAGCGATCGGTAGTCATACGACAATTTTGGCAATTGATGCATAAACCCTCCTTACTGAAAACGTTAACTGTTTATTATTAAAGGTGTAGTACAAAGTATACTTTATTCCTAGTAAGAAGACGGTAAGCCTTTAGCAACTAGTTATTATGGAATTTTCACACATTTATGGAAGTAGATAATTACAGGTTCTGAATGATATTCAATGCCACAAAAATTACAAAGAAAATGAAGGCAATTAACATTACCAGCTTGCGCCACCAACTAGCCTGAATTAACTTGGGTAACTCGCGACGATTAAGCCAGTAAATAAGCGGAAAGGCAATCATCATAGCAGCGGCATTTAAAACAGCGCTTAAGGTGATTAAAAATCTTGGTTCTTGCCACCCGGACAGTAAGACCAAGATTCCCAGTGTAATTTGACCCCACAGGGCAAAGTAAAAACCTGCTGATAGATTAGATTTTTTTCCTGGTCGATAAAATAAAAGCAAGATATTTTCAGAAATAATTCTTGAAGAAGACTCGATTACCCCCAACTGTGTAGAAAACAACATAATGGCAGATAACAGCAAGAACGCCGTACCAACAAACGGACCAACTCGCCCAGTGATGATGGCTGCTTCTTGATAAAGAAACGATATACCCTCTGCCTGCGCTTGTCCAAAAACTAAGGCATAAGCCAAAATAGAAAGCAAAGCAATTGTTACAAATCCCAAGACCCAGAAAACCAAGAAATGTTCAATATTAACTAGTCTCCACCAACGTTGCCAAAGCTTATTGTTGCTGGCAGTCTGGTTAAAAACCTTACCTTCCAAATACATTTTTTGCTGACCGCCGCTAATTAATGAAGAGATTTTCTGGGTGCCTTTGCCCATACCAAATCCCTTCTCCTTTATATAGTAGGATTGAGCCAAATTTAAGTTGCCGCCAGCACCAGAATAAGCAAAGGCACCCAGAAAAGCAAAGAAACCAATATTGGCTGGAAATAACCACCAGCCATCGCCTCGACCGATAAGCCCCCAAGCAGCAGATTGCCAGTCTGTCATAGAGCTGAGATAAAAGGTCAGCAAGATAATCATCGGCACTCCAATGAGGATAATATTGCGTTGTATTGTTTCCATTGTTTTGTATAAGGTCTTGCCAGCGCTAAGAATGATTCCGGTTAGTAATAACAAGCCAATGGCCACAATTTTAGTACTAAATATCGGTATAAATTGGGCAAGGATCTGGGAGCTAGCTGAAGAAAAGCCAGGAATCGACCAGGGAATAAAAGTAGATAAAATAAACCAAATTGGTAATAAAATTGATAAGCGTCTGAAACCGACAAAAATGCTTTCTCCTTTGGCCAAGGTGTAGCGCATAGCTTCCGTATTGAGTACAAATTGAAAACTTACTCCAAGTAAAGCTCCCCACAAAAGACCTAATCCATAGTTAGCGGCTAAAAATGGCCACAAAAGTAACTCACCACTGCCAAGCGCTAAACCTAGTAAAATAAATGACGGTCCGATAGTTCGCCATAAACTTGGGGGAGTTGGCAAATTGACTGACTGACGTTTTTTGGACGCTGGGCGAGGCACCTTTTCACAATAGCAAAAATCTGGTTTAAGAAGCAAATTCTAATTTGGTAGTATGGATTAAACATTTTCTCAAGTTGAAACTTGCCAGCGCTAGAAACCCTATTAGAAATTTACTGTTGGCATACTGGACAATAGTGGGTGCCTCGCCCAGCCACTTTGGTTTTCTGAATAATTGAACCACATTTGAAGCATTTTTCTTCGGCTCGACCATAAACTTGCAAGAATTTTGCATAGCCACCCTTTTTACCTTCATGATCGGCATAATTTCTAAAGGTAGTACCTCGGTGTTTTATCGCTTGAGAAATAATATTTTTAATCGCTTGATACAAAGCATGTTTTTGAGAATCATTTAGAGTACCTGTGTTTCTATTAGGCAAGATGCCAGCTTGAAAGCAAACTTCATCGGCATATATGTTGCCTAAGCCGGCAATTTCCTGTTGATCCAGTAACCAACTTTTGACCGGTCTCTTTCTTAAATCAATTTTTTCTTTAAATGCCTGCCAAGTAAAGCTCGGAGTTCCTGGTTCTAAACCATAGCTATTAACCAGCTGACTTAATTGGTCGGTGGTAGCTAGTTGGGTGTAACCAAATTGTCGAAGGTCGTTAAAAAATAGGGTCGACTGATCTTGAAAGTGGAACATTAAATGTGTGTATTTATTGGGCAATTCTGATTTAAAATCCGGATATGGGTGCCCACCAGCTATTAAGGTTTGATCGGTTGGGTAAATTAACTGGCCGGTCATTTTCAGATGAATTAACAAATATTGGGGCTCAGATTTTTTTAAATGAAAGATTAGAAGTTTGGCTCTGCGACTAATATTAGTAAATTGATTACCGATAATTACTGCTTGAAATTGACTTAAATCGCCACGTACAATTTTAGGCAGACCAACCGTGACATTTTCGATCCTTTTAAAAAGGACATTGTTTTCTAGTCCTCTTCTAATGGTCTCTACCTCTGGAAGTTCGGGCATAAGAGATTATTATAGGTGTTTTTATATAAATATTAAGTAAGAGTTTATTGGGAAATACTTGACAGAGCTTGGTTTTCTATCTTAGAATTTCCTTAGCAGTCAACACTATAGACTGCCAAAAACGAACAAAATACAAAACAGGGAAAGGAGGAAAAAATGACCCTAACACGTTGGAGTCCAGTTAGCCGAATGCTGTCTCCTTGGTCAGACTTATGGGAGGATGATTTACTACCAGTAGGCGGCAGTTCTCTAGGAGGTATGGAGGTTTACGAAACCGAAAAAGATGTTGTGGTTAAATTAAATGTGGCTGGTGTGCCGCAAGATAAAATCGACATAACTTTCGAAAAAGGAGTTTTGTTTGTTAATGCCCAACTTGAGGAAGAAAAGCATGAGGAAAAGCGTAACTACTATAGCCGTTCCACCAAGCAGTACAGTTACCGAGTAGCTGTACCAGGAGAGATTGATCTTGGCAAAGAACCAGACGCACAAGTTGACCAAGGTATCTTGACCGTCAAGTTTGCTAAATCTCAAGCTGCCTTACCAAAGAAGTTGAAAATTAAAGCTAGTAATAAGTAAAACCAATCCTTGGTGAAAATTGGTTAAAGATAATTAAAGGCGCCGGCCAGTTTGGTCGGCGCCTTTAATAATAACCACTAAGTAAAAATTATACTTGCTACTCTACTCTTTTTAACTTCCTTGCCAAACTTGGTATCATAGAGTCATGATCGATAACCAATTGTTTGATTTTGGCAGTTTTTTTCCAGCTTGGTTTTTAGACTTACTCACACATCAATATTTTGGTAATAGGCTTTGGCAATATTTAATCACCGCGTTTTTGGGGGCAATCGTATTTTTTTCATTGTTAATTTTGAAGCAGATGGTTATCAAAAAATTAGATCGACTGGTGAAGAGAACATCATCCGGACTTGATGATGTTTTGTTGAAAACGCTTGGGAAAATGCACTGGTATGTTTATTTATTGATTGCTGTAATTTTAGTACTACCTATATTGGATGTCGACGAGCAAATCACAAAAAATATTGACCTTTTGGCTCTAATCATTATCACGATTGAAATAATTTCCTTTTTGCAGCGAGTCATTAATTACTTTATTGCAAGACAAAAATTATTAAATACCGACACTCAATCCTCTGGAGAAGCGATTAAATTAGCCGGTCGGATTGCACAATCGGTTTTGTGGTTTTTTGGGGGTTTACTAATAATTTCTAATTTAGGTATTGATGTAACCTCTCTTTTAGCTGGAGTTGGTGTTAGTGGTATTATCGTGGCCTTTGCCTTGCAAAATGTTTTATCTGATTTATTTAGTTCGCTATCAATTCATTTTGATAAGCCTTTTAAAGTTGGTGACTTTATTGCTTTTGGCGATTATTTAGGCACTGTGGAAAAGATTGGTGTTAAGTCGGTCCGTATTAGATCATTAAGTGGCGAAGAATTAATCATTCCTAACCAAGATATTACTAATGAGAGAATTAAAAATTATAGATCATTACACCGGCGACGAGTGCAGCTTTCCTTTGGTGTCGCCTATGGTACAAGCAACAATCAGCTTAAAAAAATTCCTCCAGCAGTAGCCAAACTTATCGACGATATAGAATTAACCGATTTTAGTCGAGCTCATTTTGCGTCTCTTGATTCTCACGCTTATACTTTTGAAGTAGTTTATTTTGTCAACAGCAGTGATTATCGAACTCATATGGATATTAAGCAGCAGATTTTATTGGGGATTAAGTCTTATCTTGAAAAAGAAAAGATCGACATTCCCTTCCCTACTCAAACCATCAAGCTGGAAAAGTAAGTGCAAGTAACAGCTTAGCTAGCTAGGCCGATTTTTTGTTTAACTTCTTGAATAGTGTCTTGAGCAATTGCCAGAGCTTTTTCGGTTCCCTCTGCAATAATTTGATCGACATATTGTGGATCAGACAAAATTTCTTGACGTTTAGCCTGAAAGGGCTCAAGTTCTTGATAAATTGCTTGGGCGACAGTGTCTTTTAACTCAACATACTTAAGTGTACCGCCAGCAAATTTTTCTAGAAATGCCGTATGTTTCTCTGGGGCAAAAAAGTTAATCAGTGTAAACAACACCTCTACTCCACGGCTCATCTTACCGCCGACCTCAGTGGCTGTGGGAACGCTTCTAACTTTCTTTCTAATGGTGTCTAAGTCATCGGTTAACAAGATGTAACTTCCAGCTACTGATTTACTCATTTTGCCTTCACCAGTTAAGCTGGGGATGTATTCCCCTTTGGTGGCGAATCTTTGTGGTTCGGGGAAATTAGTACCGTAATCTTGATTCATTTTACGAGCTATATCTCTTGCCACTTCAAGATGAGGTTCTTGGTCAATGCCCACCGGAACCAATTCACCTTGATACAGCAAAATATCAGCTGCCTGCAGGACCGGATAATTGAGTAAAGCCAAGCTGGTGAAGTTGGGGTACTGTTTAACTTTTTCCTTAAAAGTTGGTAGATGCTGCATTTTGGCCACAGTCGTTACTGACGCGAAATAGAAAGCCAGCTCGAAATGATAAGGTATATCGGCTTGACAAAAAAGAATGCTTTTTTGGGGATCAAGGCCAGCTGCTAAATAATCGATAATTATTTCGCGACGTTGTCGGCGTAGCTGGTTCACATCATAAGGTGTAGTGATAGCGTGAGCATCTGCCACCATATACAAGGTTTCGTATTCACTACTATCCTGCAACGCTAACATTCCCGATACTGCTCCTAAATAGTTACCAAGATGTAGTTGTCCGGTTGCTCGGATTCCTGATAAAACACGTTTGCTCATATTTCTCCTTTTTTTCTTGTGTTCATTGTTTCAAAAAAGCCCTAGCGTATTTCCAAGCCTAAGGCTTAGAAACACGCTAGGGCCATTTTTTGGCGGTGCCACCTAGCTTCACTTAGAGTGTTACCACCCTAAGTCTTAACTACCATTTGTTTGGTAGTTTGAACTTGATAACGGATTCAACCCGAGATGGCTACTTTCTTTATTATTAAAGCCGTTTCACCATCCAGCTCGGCAGGCCCATTTTCCTGCCTCTAGCGCTTTGTGACCCAGTATAATGTAGAGCCACTAGGTGTCAATAGACAGGTCAGGAATATAAATGATTCAATCAGATTTATTAAACGGTGTCCTGCCGGTTTTTAAGCCAGCGGGGATGTCTTCGCATCAGGTTATTAGGATTTTTAAAAAGCAAGCCGATTATCAAGGTAAGATTGGTCACGCCGGTACTTTAGATGTTTTTGCCAGTGGTTTGTTATTGTTATTACTTGGTAAAGCCACCAAACAATTTGACTATTGGCAAACTCAAACTAAAACATATGTCAGCGGTTCAAGACTAGGAATGGCTAGCGAGACCCTAGATGTTGAGGGTAATTTGAAAGTCCAATCCAACGTTTTTTCCCCTTCTGCTGATCAAATACGAGGAGTTCTCCCCAAATTTATTGGTGAAATTGAACAGGCTGTTCCAACCTACTCCGCCGCCAAGTTTCAAGGTCAGCCTTTTTACAAGTATGCCAGGCAAGGAAAAATTATTGAAAAATCAAAAAAAGTTAGGATAGATAAGATTGAGTTGGTCGCTTGTCAATATCCATTGGTAACGCTAGAGATTCAATGTGGTTCGGGAACTTATATTCGGCAGCTTGCCTGGGACATATTTCAGTCATTGGGGATTGACAGTTTTTTATATCACTTGACTCGAACTCAAGTTGGCGAGGTAAATCTTGCTCAGGCAGCACCAATTAGTCACTTTAACAACCAAAAGTGGCAGGATTTTTTAATTGATATCAAAGCCAGTTAATTAATCAGAACTAGTTATCGACCGTGAAACTAGCTAAAGGTTTACGAGTTGGATACAATGTTAAGTAAGTAGAGCAAGTGCGAGGAGGTTGTATGTCGAAGCGAAATAATTCTTTTTTGTCGTTATTTGGGGTTGTGTTGGGAGTTGCTGCAGGTTGGAAATTGCGAAAGATAGTTCAGAGAGAGTATGAAAATATCAAGGCTAAACCAGGATCTTCACAGAAAGTCTCAGATAAAGAACTATTAAATACAATCTTTGGCAAGTATTCGCAAGAATTAAAAAGTTACTTTCAAGAAGTGAGAGACGGAATTGATAGTCAGGTAAAAGAACTTAAGCTTGATTTAAAAAGTATTGATACTGCTAAGTATCGCGAGATTGTAAATGACGTCCTGACTAGTTTGAAGTCTGAGTACAAGGTTTCTAAGCAAGAGATTAGCCAGCTGCGCGATTATTTATTGTCCGATTTTGAATTGATGACTAAAAAAGTTAAATCAAAAACTTCGAAAGACACAAAAAAGAAATAATTATACAGAAGGTGTTTTATGCAGCTGGAACAAATTTTTTACATCTTAAGCATTGCCTTTTTCTTTAGTTTCTGGATATTAATAGCAGTTGTGATTGTTTTTTTATTGTCACTGTATCGCAACTACTCCGATTGGAAAAAAAACTTTTGGCATGGAAAAACATTTCTATCTGGTCTGTTAACTATTACTACCCTGGCTGGTCCTTTGATTAAAAAATTAACCAATAAGCGTCGCTAATCACTAGGCTCGTGCAAGTTGAATTTATTAATTAGGAATAAAAGAATAGGAATGTAAGATAACAGCGGTTTACCAACTACCGCCTCCTCCGCCTCCCCCGCCACCACCTGAAAAACCACCACCTGAAAAGCCGGAAGATCCGGAGCCAGATCCAGAACTAGAGGGGTTGAAAGCTAAGTTTTTATTAACCTGCTGGCTGAAATCATTGGTGAAATTAACTAAAGTACTACCAACCACAGCATTACTACCTAGATATTCTGGAGCGGCTATACCAAGATCCTTCATATCATTGGCAATTTTATCAACTACCCCCAAACCGATAGCAAAGGGAAGCACTTCCTCGATGAATAGGTTTTTTTCCTTGATTTCTTCTCGCCACTTACCTCTTTCAATAGTCTTTTTTAAACCATTGGCAAGTTGACTGATCCTCCAACCTGCCAGAGTTTTAGCTGGCATTTGCCAAGCAAATATTAGAGCTGCCGTTGAAGAAATCATAAAAATTAAAACGAGACCAATCAAAATAATAGGCCAAAACAAGAATGTTTCCCAGACAGAAAATAGTGCAGCTCCAGACACTACTATTAAACTACCGGCTACGGCAAAATAGACTCCTTTCTGTTTACTGGGAGTTGCTGTAAAGTAATTGCCGGATTTAAGACTCTGCTCAACTTTCTTTTTCCACTCCAGAAATTGTTGATAAAAAGTGCCCTTTAACTCGCTAAGCTTAACTTTATTATTTTTTTTAAATATTGCTGAAACCAAAAAAGATTGGTGATCCGGCAAATTTGGCTGTTTACTATTTTTAATGAGAGAATATTCGTCTTTTGTAGAAAATAACCGTTTTTTCTGTTCAACCTTGATGCTAAGGGCTTTTTTTCTGGCTAGATCGATAATTTCGGCGGCCAGCGCCCGGTTGGGAATGGTCTCGGTCCGGATTAATTCAACTTGGGCGGGAGAAAGATCAGTAAATGGCTCATAGTGAAAGGGCGCTGGCCGCCGCCAAAACAAAGGTTTCTTGACAACCTCATTGGTTTTAGCCGATAGATAAACATGAGATAACGAAACAGTGTCCCTACCCTTTCGCCACCACAAGTAGCCCATTATCGGACCTGAAATAACAGTGCCGATTAATTGTAGAATTACCAGCCAATTAATATTATTTTTTTGCCACCAACTGGGAAAGGTCAGTTGGTTAGGCAGCTCAAGTTTTAGGACTACGGTTAGGTTTTCGCCTGGGTTAAACAGTTGTTTGGAAGTTACGCTAACTTGACTAGAATTAATGAACTCTATGTTACAGTTGGAGTCGGTGCTACCAAACTTACCAGTAAAACATTTAGCGTCAACAATATCGGCATGTGGGGAAGATATTGTAGCTGCCGCTTGGTTAATGGGGAAATTCCAATCTTCACCTGTAATATCCCAATAAAGTTCATCATAGCTGTCATAATGATCAACAGCGTAAGAAATTTCATAATTTAGTTGATAATGCTGCTGACCGGAAAAAGTACGGTTAGGATCGCCAATTTTTGCCACAAAATTGTTATTTTCAACTTGGGAGGTCCAAGGAACTGAACCACCATCAATTAACTGAACCGAAAAGTTTTTGATGGAAAATCTCTCTACTCCACTTGAGGACTTGATCTTCAGAGGAATGAAGCGAAAAATACCATGTTTTTCCAACTGAGTTTTGAATAAAATCTTTTCCGATATTTTTAGTGATGTGTCTGACAAGATCTCTATCTCGGTTGTAAATGATTCAATGAATTCCGGTACTGCTTGTCTACTTAGTTCGCCTTGAGCATATGCCATACTTAATATAACTAAAAAATAGGAGCTGCAAATAACCAATCCAAAAATAATCAACCGAAACAAAGAAATTTTTTTCAGCCAGCTCTTAAAATGAGACATTTTCATAGTCTTGTTATTTAAACTTTATTTTACTTACTTTTTCTGTTTTTTGGCTGACTGAATAATTTCAGTGAAGAAGTAATAACTATAGTAGTTATGGTTATTAATCCGAGTTGATAGAGATTTGCTGAAGTGATAATTGTTGCAGGTGCTGCAGTTGGAAGAATAATCTGTTCTGCCGCTTGTACCCTGGCACCAGCAACTTGAGTTTCATTTGTTTGGGAGTTTGCTAATGAATTTTCTGAGTTAGTACCAGATTCTTGTCCAATGTTAGGACTATTTAGTGGTTTGCCAAAAAAATTAACCACTAGTGTGGTGGGGTTATCTTGGTAACTTCCAGATAAAACCGCAATTCCAATTTCGGTATATTCTGGGTTTAAAATATTTTCTTTATGGGTTGGTGAACTCATCCAGGCTTGAACCATTTGATTGGTGTCACTAAAATTTCTAGCTAAGTTTTCGCCAGCAAATTTGTAGTTGTAACCTACCCTATCTAAAAATATCCACGGTTCAAAACCGTCCGGACTATTGTGTGACCAGTATTGTCTATTCATCATATCTTGTGCTTTTTCCCAAGCAGCTTCTGATAATTGATCATTGAGTTTCAGCGGCAGCAGATTTACTTCGGTTCTTTGTGAATTAATTTCGGTCAAAACCTCTGGAACCGCAATAGAACTTTGAAAACCAATTATTCTGGCAAGCTGCGGCAAGTAAAAATTTGCCCACAAGCTAAGCACCCAACTAACACTAATAATGATAATTAGCCAAAACCAGCGATTATTGACAGGAAATTTTTTATGATTGGTTCGATGATAAAAAATTGACTTAGTTGGCACGATAACATCATATCAATTTTGCGATAAGAAAAGCTAACAACAATTACTATCAATATATATAGAAATCAGTCAATTGCTAGTTATCTATAGCATGGTGTATATTGCAACTATGCTTACCCTACTTCTGGTTGAGGATAATCAAGAAGTAGCAACTTTTATTCAAGAATATCTTGGTAGAGGCGGCTACAATGTGCTACGCGCCAGCACCGGTTCCAGAGCTCACGATCTTTTTGCCCAAACTCAACCTGACCTAATTATTCTAGATCTAGATTTACCCGATGTTAGAGGTGAGACTCTTTGTGAGGAATTTAAACAAATGAACCCTGAGATACCAATTATTATGTTAACCGGCGCATCTCAAACTTCCGATGTAGTGCGTGGGTTAAACATTGGTGCTGACGACTACATCACGAAACCTTTCGAGGGTAAGGAATTGACCGCCAGGATTAAAGCTCGTTTAAGAGAAAGAGGTTTGAG
>Ga0334893_1001384_pt1:0-12500 | contig 23528 bp, 15 predicted proteins | sample GraSluR3_MG_5_FD_207218 | JGI IMG/M metagenome (GOLD analysis project Ga0334893, IMG submission 207218) | Sludge microbial communities from methane-producing bioreactor in Wageningen University, Netherlands - Granular Sludge_09_05-R3 | ecosystem: Engineered > Bioreactor > Anaerobic >...
CATGTGGCAGGCGTATGCCGACACCGAGTAGGCCCTCACGGGCCCCCGTGGCGTGAGCCCGAGGCGAACGTGGATCGGTTCAGCGAACGCGGGAAGGTCGCTCGCAACAACAGCGAGTCGGCACACGCCGTGCGCCGTCGCCCGGTTGCGGCACGTGGCGGGTGCCGACCACCTGGGAACGCAATCGGCTATTGCGGAGCGCGCCCTTGCCGTCGGCCGCGTCCCATCTCGTACGGCAGCTTGAAATGGTGCTCGTCGGGGTCGGGAACGATATCCGTTCCCGGGCACAACTGGCCTTCGTGCGGGCGGTAGGTCCACGCCTCGATCCGGTCGGCGTCGGGCAGGAACCGGTACACGCGAAGCGAGCCCTCGTGGTAGTCGGAGAGCACCTCGTGCACCGTGTTCCCGTTCTCGCCTCGCACGGCGCGGCGCATGGCCTGCGTGCGGCTCTGATCGCCGCAGCAGATCAAAAACAGGTTCGCGTGCTTCGCGAAACACTTCTGCCACATCTGCTCGGGCGTGTTTCCCCGCGCCCCGTGGCACTTCTTCCACCGCATGCGTCCCTTGGGATCGTCGTACCAGCCGCGCGACGTCTTGGGCTGCTCGAGCGGCCCCAGGTACATGTGCGTGGTCACGATGGCCCGGCGGTCGGAATGCGCGGCGAGCACCCCGTTGGCCCACGCCAGCGCGTCGTCGGGCGCGTTGCACTCGAGGTGAACGATCACGAAATCGAGGCCCTCGGCCGAGAAAACCTGCACGCTGTTGCGGTTGTTTCCGAACTGGCCCACGTACCAGTCGAACGGCTCGAACCGCGAGGCGGGAAAGTACTCCTGAAACAGCGACGAGTCGCCCGTCTTGGTGATCATGTCGTGATTGCCCACCGAAAAGCCGTAGGGCACCTTGCCGTGCAGGCGATCCATGGCCGCCCGGGCCACGTCCCACTGGGGCCTCACGTTCTGGTCGACGATGTCGCCCACGTGGCTGACGAACCGGATTCGCTGCCGTTGGAGATTGTCGACGATCCACTGGGTCTCGGCGTGGAAGATCTCGGGCTTGCGGGCCGCATAGGTCTGCGTGTCGGGCAGCACGATCAGGCTGAACGAGCCCTCGGGAGCCGGTCCCAACTCGGCCCGCGAGCGGGCGCCGAAGGCGGCCCACAGGGCCGTCGCCAAGGCCGCGAGAACGAGCGTTTTGCGGATGCTGGGCATGGTGCGATATCCTCGGAGAAGCTTGGGGGCGGATTCTCACGCTGCAACTTTTTCACGCCGCGCGCAGGTTGTGGGGCACGTTTCCAACGTGCCTTTGGGTCCTGGGCCCGTAGAAAACGTGTCCCACGTTAGGAAGGCTCGCCTCCAGGGTAATCGAAGGCCGCCCGTCCGGCAACCAAAGGGCCGACTATTCCTTGCGCGCCAGGCCCGGCGGGGGGTGGCCGGGAACCAAGTCAACCGCGTCGGGCAGCGGACCAGCCCCGGGAAGTTGTTTCACATCCACGAGGTGGTACGACGGTTGCGGAGCGCGGGATAGAATGGAACGGGGCTCGTTCTTCACCGATGCCTGGGACGCTTCACAATGGCGCGGACGTTTTGGGACGAATTGCCGCCGCGAGAACCGCCGCGCTTCGGGGCCACGAGCGACCGTCTGGCGCAATACCCGAAATCGCTCCGGCGGCGGGGATCGTGAGATGGCCGTGGCCGATTCGCCATCGACGCGCCGACCCTCCGCAAGCCGACCCGCAGCCGTGGTCGCGGTGCTGGCCTTCGCCCTGCTCGTGCGCGGCGGCGCGTTGTGGTCGATGCCCGGCGCCCTGTCGACCGATCCCGACGGGTACCGCTTTTTGGCGCGGAGCCTGGTCGAGCACGGGCGCTACGCGTACGGAGACGTGCCCACTGCGTACCGGCCTCCGCTCTATCCGCTCATGCTGGCTGTGTGCGAGGCGATGGGCGAATATGCCAACGTCGCGGTTGCCATGCTGCATTTGGCCGTGGGCGTTGCGACGGTCGGGCTCGCCGAGCGCCTGGGGCGGCGTTGGGGACTGGGGCGCGGGGCGCTCGCGGGGGCCGTGCTCGTGGCGTGCGACCCGATCCTGGTCGTGCAATCGACCCTCGTGATGACCGAAACTCCGGCCGCGCTCCTGGCCGTTGCCTCGCTGCTGGCGCTGACGTCGGCCAGCCAATCGCCCTCGCCGGGCCGGGCGGCCTTGGCGGGTGCGTGGCTGGCCCTGGCCGCGCTGTGCCGGGCTACGTTTCTGCCGCTGTTGGTGTTTGCGGCCGTGCTGCTGCCGTTTTTTGCGGGCACGTGGCGGCGGGGGCTCGTCCCGGGCGGATGCCTGGTCGCGGCCGCGGTCGCGGTCCTCGCCCCGTGGGCCGTTCGGAACGCGCGGCATTTCGGCCGGCCTCTTGTCTCCACGACTCACGGAGGTTACACGTTGCTTCTGGCGAACAATCCGAGCTTCTACGAATACCTTCGGCACGGCGCGTGGGGCTCGGTGTGGGATGCCGACGCATTCAACGCGGCGTGGCGTCGGCGGGCGACGCGGTCCGAGCCGGCCGACGAGCTTCACAACCAGCGTCTGGCGTACCGCGAGGCGTGGGCGGCCATGCGCAACGATCCCCGCACGTTCGCCTACTCGTGCCTGGTCCGGGCCGGGCGTTTCTGGGGGCTCATGCCGCACCAACTCGACGCCGGCGAGGGCCCGGCCCGGCGATGGGGCCGCCGAGTGGTGGGCGTTTGGTATCTCGCCGAGACGGCGCTGGCCGCGCTCGGCCTGGTCGTCGTCCTGAAGCGCGGGCTCGGGCAGGACGACCGTTCGCGACCCGACGCAACGGGTCGCGCGGGATCGAGCCGGCCGTGGACGGGTTGGCTCTGGGGCCTCCTCTTCGCGGCAACGCTCACCGGCATTCACGCGATCTTCTGGAGCAACATGCGAATGCGTGCGCCCCTCGTGCCAGTAGTCGCCCTGGCCGCCGTGGCCGGGGCCGCCGCGATCGTCGCGAGGACGGCCGGGCGTGATCGGCTCGTTCTCCTTCACTCGTCCAGTGCCGGAACGGTATGATGAAGGTTGGCCGAGGACGGCCGTCCCGTGCTCGCGGAGATTGACGTGTTGCCGTGGGCGGTGTGCGAGGCGCCGCGAAAACCGGGCGTCTCCTGAGAATCACCGCCCGCCGTCCCCCCCAGAATTGAGGTAGATCGTTTTCGATTGGAAGATGCTCCCCACCGAACATTCGCTGACCGCACTGACCGATTACGTCCGAGCCACCGATGCGCATGCCAGGCACCGCCTGCCGTTACTCGAGCATGCCGAGCGGGTGCTTTCGGGCGATGAACCGGCCTCCGACTGCCAGCGGCGCGATCTGGCCGGACGGCTCGAGCGTTGGCGCTATCAGCAACTCAACGAACGTGGCGGTGCCCTCACGGCCGACGACCGGCGCCTGTGCGACGCCCTGGACCTGGCCGCCAACGAATTGGCGGGCCGAGCCCCCCGGGCACCGCGCGCGACGCGCGACGCCGTGCGCGACCCCTCGCTCGACGGCGATCCGCTTGCCGAGGCCGTCGACTGGCTCGATTCGGGAGCCGGTAACGACGAACTCGCCCAACGCGCCGCGGAATGGACCGACGAGCGTTTCTCCGACGTCAGCCACGCGCATCGTCGCCTTGGGGCAAGGCGGCGGATGCTGCTTTACGCGCCGCTGTACTTGTCGAGCCACTGCGTGAACCACTGCGCGTACTGCGGGTTTCGCTATCCCCAGCCCATCCGGCGGCGGCATTTGACCCTCGACGAGGCCCTGCACGAGGCCGGCGTGCTCCAGCGGCGCGGGTTCCGCCACATCCTGCTGGTGGCCGGCGATTTTCCGAGGCTGACCACTCCCGATTACTTCGTCGCGATCGCCTCGGCCTTGTCGGCGCGGGGGTTCGATCCGGCCGTCGAGATCGCGCCCCAGCCGACGGAGGTCTACGCGCAACTCGTCGCGGCCGGGGCCTGCGGCGTCACCTTGTACCAGGAGACGTACGACACGGCACTCTACGCCCGGTACCATCCCCGCGGAAGCAAGACCTCGTTCGACTGGCGCATCGAGGGGCTCGAACGGGCCGCCGAGGCAGGCATGGGGCGATTGGGGCTGGGCGTGCTGCTCGGGCTGGCCGATCCGCGGGCCGACCTGATCGCCATGATGCGGCACGCCGCCTATTTGCGGTCGCGTTTTCCCGATCGCACCCTGGCCTTCAGCCTGCCGCGGATCCGCGAGGCCCCCGAAGGGTTCGAGGCCCACTGCGCGGTCGACGACGAGCTGTTCGTTCGTCTTTACTGCGTATTGCGCATTGCCTTTCCCGACGCCGAACTGGTCCTCTCGACGCGCGAGACCGCTTCGCTGCGGAATCGGCTGGCGAGGATCTGCATCACGCAGATGAGCGCGGGAAGCTGCACCGTGCCCGGCGGTTACCAGCCATCGGAGACCGAAATGCGATTCGGTGGGCAGTTTCCCATCTGCGACCGCCGCTCGCCGGCCCAGGTGGCCGCTTGGCTCGAAGAGGCCGGTTTCCGCTTGCAGTGGCACCTCGCTGGCGCGTGAGGGTGTGTGCGTCGCGTCACGGGGCGCGACGCCTCGTCGCGGCAGGCAACGGCGCGACGAACCGACCGCCGCGTGCCGCATCGGCCGAGGTCCTTGCATTTCGGCGTCTGGAGGGGATGGGGGCTCTGGGCAAGAACCGACGACTGCGACCGTTCTACCAGCCATGACTGCCGTAACGACCTTCGTGGAGCGTCCCGCCGCGAACTGCCGAATCGTGAATGGGGGCACCACGACTTCGCGGGCGAAGCTCTTCGGCGAACTCGGCTTACGCCGCGTTGTCGTCTGGGGTATGATTCGCCTCGACCTGCGCAGCGAACACCTTCATGCAATTCCGTCGAAGTGGCCAACGAGATGAGCGTCGCCGTCGGGTGTTGACCGACGTGCTGTCGAGTGGGCCGGGAAGGGGGGGGCTCGCCGGCGCGTCGGGGCGGCCGAGACGGAGCAGGGCGACGCCCCGAAAATCGGCGAACTACGGGGACGCGGCGTTCATGGATGACCAGCCTCGCCTGATCGACCTGATCCCGATGCGGCTTTCGACTTTCGCGATCATCTTTCTGGCAGGGGCGTCGGTCGTCGCGGGCCTCGAGACGCTTTACGTCTGGATGCCCCAACTGGCCGCCATGACGAGCGACGGTCGGGTGGCCGCCTTCGATCTGGACGGCGAGGGGAGCCTTGCCGTCTGGTTCTCGTCGATGACCCTTGCCCTGGCAGGTGCCGCCGCCCTGGTGGTGTACTCGATTCGCCGTCACCGCATCGACGACTATCGGGGCCACTACCGCATCTGGCTCTGGGCCGCCCTCTGCTGGACCGTGCTGAGCGTCGACGAGACCGCCAGCTTGCACGAGGGATTCAAGGAGTTGATGTCCCACGCGACGGGCACGCGGGTGTTGGGCGACGGGTCGATCTGGTGGGTGGCCGTCTACTTCTTCGTCCTGGCCGCCGTGGGCACCCGGCTGTTCGTCGACATGCGAGAGTGCTGGCTTTCGTGCGCCGCCCTGTTGGCCACCGCCGCCTGCTACGTCCTGGCCGTGGCGACCCAGCTTGGCCTGCTGCTGCCCGAGTTGGGTGCCCGCGGCGTGATGGTCGAAGAGGGGGCCGAAATGATCGGCAACCTGATGCTGTTACTCGCCATGAGCCTGCACGCCAGGCACGTGATCCTCGATGCTGAGGGCCTCTTATCGCAGCGCAAGCCGAAACCCGCCAAGCCCGACGCCAAGCGAACCCCATCAGGTACGGTAGTTGTCCACCCCCCTCACGGAGGACTAAAACGTCCCAGCGCATGGTCTCGACCCGCACGATCACCCGCTGACGTTGACGAAGAGGAAGAAGTCGAAGACGAGGACGGGCAACAAGAAAAGAAAGCCTCGACCATCGAGCGGTTGGCCGCCCCAGGGAATCGGAAACTCACCAAGGCCGAGCGCAAGGCCCTGCGACGAAAGCTGGCGAAGATGAAAGCCGAACGGGAGGGGCGGGCATGACGGCCCGGCCCGGGCCCGGCGCAACCGCCCGCCCTGGATGCCGCGCCGGCGATCGGCTATCCTGGGCGTAGTCGTCGCGATTCGGGCCCCGCGGACGGATTCGTTCGTGTGCTTCGCTGGTTGGCTGGAGTTCGCGATTCCGCGTGGTTTTCTCGGCCGGCGGTCGTCCGCGCTTGCGATCCCCCGCGGCGCGACCCGAGCGACGGGGTCGCGACGAACGCCGCCCGCCTCCTCCCCTGGTTTCTCACGGTCCTCGATTCATGGTACGCACGCGATTCGCCCCCAGTCCGACGGGATACTTGCACATCGGCGGAGTGCGCACGGCCTTGTTCTGCTGGCTCTTCGCGCGGCGGCACGGCGGGCAGTTCATCCTCCGCATCGACGACACCGACCAGCAACGCAACCTCGACGTGGCCCTCGAGCCGATCCTCGACGGGCTGCAATGGCTGGGCATCGACTGGGACGAAGGACCGCGCGTCGGCGGCCCCTGCGGGCCGTACCACCAGTCGCAGCGGCATGCCCGCTATCAGGCCGCGGTCGAGGAACTCATCGCGCGGCGATGCGCCTACCGCGACTACGCCACGGCCGACGAGATCCAGGCCGAGCGCCGGGCGGCCGAGCAGGAAAAACGCTCGTTTCGCTACAGCCGGCGTTTCATGGCCGAGGCCCCCGGCGACCGGGCCCGCTTCGAGGCCGAGGGACGCAAGGCGGTCGTGCGCCTGAAGATCCCCGAGCGGGGCAAGCTCGTGATCGACGACCTGATCCGCGGCCGGGTCGAGTTCGACTGGGCCGCCGAGCAGGACCACGTCATCCAGCGGGCCGACGGCTCGTGCCTGTACCACCTGGCCAGCGCGGTCGACGACCACGCGATGGGCATCACCCACGTGATCCGGGCCGAAGAGCACTTGTCGAACACGCCGCGCCAGGTGTTCATCCTCCAGTCGTTGGGATACGACCTGCCGCGGTTCGCCCACCTGCCCTACGTGGCCGAGCCGGGCAGCAAGGCCAAGCTCAGCAAGCGAAAGCTCAAGAATTACCTGAAAAACCGCGACTTCGCCGCGATGCTCGAACACGGCCGGCGCATCGCGGAGTCCCTGGGCGAAAACCCCGATCCCGAGACGTTCAACCCGGTGATTGTCGACTTCTACCGCCGGGTCGGCTATCGGCCCGAGGCCCTCGTCAATTATCTGGCCCTGCTCGGCTGGTCGCTCGACGACAAGACCGAGCAGTTTTCGCGCGACGAGCTCATCGCGAGCTTCTCGCTCGAGCGGGTGAACAAGGCCCCGGCGAGCTTCGATCCGCAGAAGCTCGACGCAGTCCAGCACCGGCACATGCTGGCGACGCCCATCGACGAGCGAGTCGCCCTGGTGCTGCCGTTTCTCGCGCGGGCCGGGCTGGTCGAGCATGCTCCGCCGCCCCAGGTCGAGGCCAAAGTCCGCCGAATCGTCGAGGCGGCCGGCGACCGGATCAAGGTGGCCGGCGACGTGCTCGACTACTGCGATTTCTTCACGGCCGACGACGAGCTTTCCTACGACGAGAAGGCATTCGACAAGCGCCTACGCAAGCCGCCCGAGGCCGCCGGCTTGTTGCGCAAGTACCGCGACCGGCTCGCCGCCGCCGAGTGCTTCGACGCGGCGAGCCTGGAGGAGGGGCTCGGCCGATTCGTCGAGTCGGAGGGAATCAAGGTCGGCCAGGTGATTCACGCCATCCGGGTCGCCGTCACCGGCAAGGCCGTCGGCTTCGGGCTGTTCGAGACGCTCTCCATCCTGGGCAAGGAACGTTGTCTGGCCCGAATCGACCGGGCCTTGACGCGCGTGTGACGTTGCGAGACGATTCCATCGGGCCCGGCTTCGCCTCCCGATCGGCCGGCTCTTGCGGTGCGGGCCCCAAGCCAAGAATGCACGAAACCCTTTTCGTCCCATGACACGACGTGGCAACGAGACGAGCCCCGGCGGCCCGAGGGTGCCGCGCCCCGAGCGCTCGTGGCCCCAGAAGTTCCGCGATGCCTTTCGCGGCGCCGGCGTGGGGGTGCGGGGACAGAACAGCTTTCGCGTTCACTTCTGCTTCGCCGCCGCCGTGCTCGCCGCCGCCGTGCTCTTTCGGGTCACGCTCGTCGAGTGGTGCCTGCTCATCTTGTGCATGGCCGCCGTGCTGACCGCCGAGATGTTCAACAGCGTGATCGAGTCGATGGCCCGGTCGATCACCGACCGGCACGATCCCCGCCTGGCCGACGCCCTTGATACGGCCAGCGCCGCCGTCCTGATGGCATCGATCGGTGCCGCGCTCGTCGGGGCGATCGTCTTTCTGCACCGGCTCGGCGTACTGCTCGGATGGTGGTTGAGCCGGGTCTGATCGGGCCGCCGTCAGGCCGACTCGCGATCGGCCACGGGCTGGAGAAAACGCCCGCCGCTCTCGTACCATCCCTGCTTGTGGAATCGGCACCAGGAAAGGTCGACCAGAAAGCGAATCCCCTTGCCGCAGGTCGCTTCCAGCGAGGCGATCATCCGGCGGTACGGAATCGGCTTGAAGTGATAGAACCCCAAACCCTGCTCCGACAGATGCTTTCCCACGACGACGACCGTCTCTCCCACGGGCGTAACGCCGTCGTCGCCGACCGGCGTGAGGTGGATCAGGTAGGGGTAGGGATAGCGGCGTCCGCTCCGCCGCTCGATCCGGCTGCCCGGCGCGTATAGTCCGCCCAGCACGCTGCGAACCTGGTCCCGCACCTCCTCCGGAGATCGTTCGCGCGATGGACAGTGCGCAACCGGTTCATCGACGAGTACGTCCATATCGATCAACACCTGTGCATCGAGGAGTGGGGCGAGCCCGCGGCCGTCGGCCGGCAATCGACATCGAACGCAAGGGGGCCCCAACCGATTCGCGCGACACAAGCCGCATCGTCCGACTTGTAGAACACCCCGCCAACGGCCTGGAAGTGAAACGCTCGACCCCAGAGATAAGCCCGACCCCGCAGAGATCAGGCGACGGCCAAAGGAAAGCTACCTCACCGATGGCCCACTGTCAAACGCCCCCCGGGGCTGACAGCGATTCCGCAACCTGCCCGATCGACCGCCGCCCGGGCACATCAACGCCGCCGCTCAAGCAGGGTCTCGCGGCTGGCGGGCGCGGTTTCGACGGGCGAGAGCGTGGCGGTCCAGCCGCTGGGCGGAAGAGCCGTCTTTTCAAAATGAGCAGAGACAAGGGCGAAAGAGCACGAAACAACGGAAAATCGGGCCGGGGCTTGCCGCGCCGCGCTTTTTGGGTACCCTTGGGCATGTGGCGTCGCCTCTCAGGCGTCGTCGGTGTCAGAACGGTTGTCAAGCGTTCGCAAAGGGATGGTGCCGCAACCCACAAAAGAAGTCAAATAGCCCGAAAAAACGGCCTTTCGGAGGTGACTGGTGCCTGGTGGTGCCCCTGGTCTTCAAAACCAGCGTGGGGCCCGAGAGGGTCCTGGGTGGGTTCGATTCCCATTCACCTCCGCTAAAGCCGGCTTCTGATTTATTTCCAGAAGTCGGCTTTTTTTCTTGATTTACGTCGATATCAATGAGCCTTCGGCTCCGGAGGCCGCGCAGGCACTTTCAAGAAACGTCGGGTTTTGTGCAGGGCCAGCGCACACTAGGTTCCTTTTTCGGTAAGGATTTGCATCAGGAAATCGACACTCCAGCCCGCCATGCGGCACTTCATGATGTTGCTCTGCTTGCCTGGGTGTTGCTTGATCAAGCTCAAGGTCATGCGGCGTAGCCAGGATAGACCTTCGCCTGAAGAGTTCCGGGCGTTGCCGGCGCCCTTTCGGAGGGCAGTCTTGGCCGCCCGCGTAGAATGGGGGTAGTCTTGACAATGGAAGGACGCGCCCGCACCAACGTGGGGCACGTTTCCAACGTGTCGGCATCCCAACGCCACGTTGGAAACGTGCCCCACAACACGCGCTAACACGCACTGCAACAACCACTTACGACGCAATCCCCCTCTTGCAGGCCTTCATGCACCAACACCACCGACCCTCGCTCAACCCGACGCTCGAAACCCTTACCGCGCAGCGAATTCTCGTCCTCGACGGGGCCATGGGCACCATGATCCAGGCGTTTGGGCTCGGGGAAGACGACTTCCGGGGGGAGGATTTCGTCGCGCACGGGCGGGACCTGAAGGGCTGCAATGACCTCTTGTCGCTGACCCGGCCCGAGGCCATCGAGTCGATCCATCGCGGTTTTCTCGAGGCCGGGGCCGACATCCTCTCGACGAACACCTTCAACGCGAACCGAATCTCCCTGGCCGACTACGCACTGGAGAGCCGCGTCCGCGACATCAACCTGGCGGCGGCGGCCTGCGCCCGCCGGGCAATCGCCCGATTCGGCGACGCGTTCTCCTCGGGCCCTCGCTTCGTGGCCGGTTCGCTGGGACCGACCAATCGCACGGCCTCGCTGTCGCCGGACGTCAACGATCCGGGCTACCGCGCGGTCACCTTCGACGATCTGGTCGTGGCCTACCGCGAGCAGGCGGCCGCCCTGGTCGAGGGCGGGGTCGACCTGCTGCTGGCCGAGACGACCTTCGACACGCTGAACCTCAAGGCCTGTCTGTTCGCCCTCGAAGACCTGTTCGAGCAGCAGGGCAAGCGTCTGCCCGTGATGATCTCGGTAACGATCACCGATCGCAGCGGTCGGACCCTGTCGGGGCAGACCCTCGAGGCGTTCTGCATATCGGTCTCCCATGCCGACGCGTTCAGTATCGGAATCAACTGCGCGCTGGGCCCCAAGCACATGCGGCCTTTCGTGGAGGAGCTTTCGGCGATTTCGCCGTGGCGCACGAGTTGCCACCCGAACGCGGGTCTTCCCAACGAATTCGGTGGCTACGACGAGACGCCCGAGGAGATGGCCGCCGTGCTGGGCGAGTTCGCGGCCAACGGGTGGTTGAACGTGGTGGGCGGCTGCTGCGGGACCACGCCCGAACATGTTCGCGCGATCGCCCAGGCCGTCGAGGGCATGCCTCCCCGAACGCCTCCCGAGATCGAGCCCTTATCGCGCTTCAGCGGGCTGGAGCCGCTCGTGTTGCGCCCCGAGAGCCCGCTGATCATGATCGGCGAGCGGACCAACGTGTCGGGATCGCGCAAGTTCGCCCGCCTGGTTCGCGAGGAGCGTCTGGACGAGGCCGTGTCGATCGCCCGGCAACAGGTCGAGGGCGGCGCGAACGTCATCGACGTGAACCTGGACGACGCCCTGTTGGACGGCGACGCGATGATGCCCCGGTTTCTCAACCTGATCGCCGCCGAGCCCGACGTCGCCCGCGTGCCCGTGATGATCGACAGCTCGAAATGGTCGATTCTCGAGGCGGGGTTGAAGTGCGTCCAAGGCAAAGCGATCGTCAACTCGATCAGCCTCAAGGAGGGAGAGGAATCGTTTCTGCGGCAGGCCCGGCTGGTCCGTCGCTATGGGGCGGCCTGCGTCGTGATGATGTTCGACGAGCGGGGCCAGGCGGTCGACGTCGAGCACAAGGTCGAAATCGCCCGGCGGGCCTACCATCTTCTGACCGAGAAGGTCGGCATGCCGGCGTCGGACGTCATCTTCGATCCGAACATCCTCACCGTGGGCACCGGCATCGAAGAGCACAACCGCTACGCCCTCAACTTCATCGAGGCCACCCGGCGCATCAAGCAGTTGTTCCCCGAGGTGAAGGTGTCGGGCGGGGTGAGCAACATCTCGTTCTCGTTCCGCAGCAACGAGGCGGTGCGCCGGGCCATGCACTCGGCCTTTCTGTACCGCGCGATCCGGGCCGGGCTCGACATGGCCATTGTGAACGCCGGGCAGTTGGACGTCTACGAAGAGATCGACCCCGAGCTGCTCGAGCGCGTCGAAGACGTGCTGCTCGACCGCCGCCCCGACGCCACCGAGCGGCTCATCGAGTTTGCCGAGTCGGTCAAGGACCGGCCCTCGCCGACCGAGAGCGAGAAGCTCGCCTGGCGCGAAGCGCCCGTCGAAAAACGCCTCGGCCACGCCCTGGTGCAGGGCATCGTCGACTACGTCGAGGCCGACGTCGAAGAGGCGAGGCGGGCCTACCCCTCGTGCCTGGCGATCATCGAGGGCCCGCTCATGGACGGCATGCAGGTGGTCGGCGACCTGTTCGGCGCGGGCAAAATGTTTCTCCCCCAGGTGGTCAAGAGCGCCCGGGTGATGAAGAAAGCGGTCGCCTACCTGCTGCCCTTCATGGAAGAGGAGAAGCGCCAGACTGGGGCGAGCCTCGGCGCCCGGGGCACGATCGTGCTGGCCACCGTGAAGGGCGACGTGCACGACATCGGCAAGAACATCGTGGGGATCGTGCTGGCCTGCAACAACTTCCGCATCGTCGACCTGGGCGTCATGGTCCCGTGCGAGACGGTCCTCCAGACGGCCCTCGACGAAGGGGCCGACCTGATCGGTCTGAGCGGACTGATTACCCCCAGCCTCGACGAGATGGCGCACGTGGCCCG
>Ga0334893_1001384_pt1:17500-23528 | contig 23528 bp, 15 predicted proteins | sample GraSluR3_MG_5_FD_207218 | JGI IMG/M metagenome (GOLD analysis project Ga0334893, IMG submission 207218) | Sludge microbial communities from methane-producing bioreactor in Wageningen University, Netherlands - Granular Sludge_09_05-R3 | ecosystem: Engineered > Bioreactor > Anaerobic >...
CGATCGCCACGAACGACGGATTCACCAGTCCCGACGTCGTGCCCAGCAGCGAGAGCTTCCCCGACGCCAGATCGAACTGATAGCGAAAGATTCCCTCGCCTTCGCCGCGGGTGTACGTACCCACGTAGACCAGCAGTCGCGAGGGAACCGCCTGGTCTTGGCCCGGTTGGCCCCAAGCGGTCGCGACGGACAGGAACATGGCAACCCCCCCGAGAGTCAACCCAAAACCGTGTGCGATCATGGTCATCACCGTCTGCGCTGAAGTGGATCGTGGCAGTGCGGCGCCCCCTAAGGGCACCGGCCGTTGAAGGCGATTCTAATCGGCCCGGTGGCGTTTGGCCACGCGCCCGGCCGGTCGGAGCCGGTTACGCGGTTCCGCCGTGTTCAAGAACCCTGTCGCACGGTACCCCGAGCTGTCGCGGCAGCTTAGGGCACAGCGAGAGGCCCCGGCATTGTCGACCGGCTGGACGAAATGGACTGCCGGGAGGATGCCCTGCTCTGCCATCGCTGCCACCGATTCGGCGGTGGCAAGAAAGCAAAGGACTTGCGCCGGATCGACGCAAGTCCTTATGCTGAAAGAAGTGCGGGAAACAGGACTTGAACCTGCATGAGCCGAAGCTCACTAGGCCCTCAACCTAGCGCGTCTGCCAATTCCGCCATTCCCGCAACCGCAAGTACAGCCAAATTCAATCTACCCGTTGTGGCCCGTTCGTCAAGGGGCGGTTCGCTTGACGACCAGGATGGTCCGGTCGTCGCTGGGCGAGGGGGCGGCGGCCGCGAGGCGGTCGCGCGCGAGGAGGACCAGTTCTTTTGCGGAGAGGTCGAGATGAGCCTGAATCGGCTCGGCCAGCCCCGCTTCGCCCAGGGCCTTGCCTTGCTCGTTGGGAGCGTCGCGGAATCCGTCGGTGAAGACGAGCAGCGCTTCGCCCGGGTTCAGACGCAAATGCTCTTGCCGGTAGACGACCTCGGGGCTCTCCCCGAGAGAGGGGGTCGTTCGGCTGAGCGATTTGCGCGAATCGGGGCCGACCACTACGACGGCGGGTTGTCCGGCGGTGGCGTAGCCGATCCGGCCCGTGGCCGTCTCGAGGAGGCCGCAGAAGAGGCTGCCGAATTGATCGCCTGCCGAGCCGGTCCAAAGGGTCAGGTTGACCTGGGTGAGCAGGCTGCCGAGATCGCGGTGGTACTGGCCGTGGGAGCGCAACGACGATTTGACGCCTCCGGCGGCCAAGGCGGCGGCGACGCCCTGGTGCATGACGTCGCCGACGGCGACGGCCACCGATCCGTCGGGCAGGGTGAACCAATCGTAGAAGTCGCCGCCGACGGCATGGGCCTGCTCGGTCCAGCCGGCCAAATCCCAGCCGTCGAGCAGGGGTGAGATCGTGGGGAGTTGGTTTTTCTGGAGTCGCTCGGCATCGGCGACCTGCCGCCTGAGTTGCGCCGAATTATGGCCCTCGCGGAGCAGGATTTCGCGCTCGAGGTCCGATGCCAGCCGGCCGGCCACGATCTCGATGAGGCCCGTTTCGCGTTCGGTGAAGTCGCGACGCTCGTCGGCGAAAACCCAAAGCGTGCCGAGGATCGTGGTCGACGTGGCCACGGGCACGCAGACGGCCGCGGGGAAGTCTTCGGGTGGCGACCAGTGCGCCATGAGGGCGGGGTCGTTGAGCACCACGGCATGGCCCAACATGGCCTCGAGGTCGGCCAGCGCGCCGGCCAGGGGGCGAGGCGGATCGGCCAGACGGCCCTTGGCCAGGGCGTAGCTCGACCGCAGCTTGAGCTGGGTCGTCGCATCGTCGAGCAGATAGAGCGCGGCCGCCCGGCATCCGATCGCCTCGGCACCGCCTCGGAGCACGGCCTCGAGGCGGGCGGCCAGCGATTCGTCCTCGCGGGGATGCTGCACCACGGGAACCGCCGTGGCCAGTTCAGCCTCGCGGTGCCAGAGGGCGCGCTGCGAGGCGGTCAGCTCCGCGAGCACGCTGGCCAGGGCCGAGGCGAGCTGTTGGGCCGTCTCGGGGCTGACGCGGGAGATCGAATCGCCCGACGGTTTCGCGACCGCCTCGAGCCTGAGGTGTCCGGGAGTTGCTCCGACGCCCGGGTTGACCGGGGCGGACCACGTCAGGCTCGCATTGTCGGGCTGGGGCGCCTCGACGTACCGAAGGGGCCATCCCGTGGCCCGTTCAAAAGCCTTCAGCACGGCGGGCAGACTGCGGATCCCTTCCGCCACGTGCCGGGGCGGCCTGGGCGGTTCCTCTTGATAGATTCTCAGATACTGGGCACGCGATTCGACCACGGACGCCTCGCCACGGGCTCGATTTCCAAGATGCAGATCTCATCCGTGGCCCGGCCGCTTGCCGTCAGCGGCAGCCCGTTCGACCGTCACGACCCGAACGCCGCGCGGTTCGTTTCGGGGCTGCCCATTCCGTGCAAGCCATGCACCATCCGTAGTTGACAATTCTGAGATCGACCACCCAGACCGGAGAGTCCAGGTCTTCTGCGCAGCGGCAAGATAGGCCGACCGTGCTGGATGTCGCAACGCGAACCGGGAACTCCTGCGCCGCGGAGACGAAAAAGCTCAAGTCGGCGGCCAACATCGCATGCCGCGACGGCTGGCCGCCCCTTCCCGGCTGGGTTCTGCCGTGCTTCGCGAGGTCGTGACCCAGGCGTCTTTCTCGTCGCGCCTTGAAGCCTTCCATCCGTCGGGCTACGATGTCCTTCGTCTCGGGCGGCGATTCCGGGAAGTCAGAGAGAAGTCATGAAGGCCGACCCATGGCGGCGACGGATCGGGCACGAGCGGTTCTTGCGGGGCGACTCCTGGCGCTGACTCTTTGGGCGGCCGGATCGCTCTCCGCCGCCGCCGAACCGCGCGGCCAGCCGATTCTCTTCCGGCGCGTCGAAGTCCCGGGGCGGTTGACCACGACCGAAACGGTCGAGGGTGCACGGCTCACCTACGGCGGCGACGTGCGCATCGGCGACCTGACCGGCGACGGACAGGTCGATTTCGTCGTCTTCCGCAACGTGCCGAACACGACCAAGCCGAGTTACCTCGCCGCTTTCGCGATCGACGGCAACATCCTTTGGGAGTCCGGCTCCGGCGGGGGCCAGCCGGTCCGCCCGGGCCCCGTTGCCATGCACGATTTCGACGGCGACGGGCGCGCCGAGGTGCTCTGTTTCTTCGTCGATGGGTCCGAGGCGCCGGGCGATTCTCTGGCGGACGTCGTTCTCCAGTTGCGCGACGGAGCCACGGGCCGGGTGCTTCGCCAGTCCGCGCCGGGCGAGCTTCGCGCCCAGCGCGGCGACGGGCCAAACTGGGTGCATCAGCGGCTGCTGGTCTGCAACCTCCGCGGCACCGATTCGCCGCGCGACTTCGTCGTGAAAGTGGGCGACAAGCTGTTCGCCTACGACGAGGCGCTTCGGCCACTTTGGACTTACCGTATCCGCTGGAACGCGTACGGCCGTTGTGGTGCTTACATCCCCGCCGTGGGCGACATCGATGGCGACGGGCGCGATGAAGTCAACGGAGGCTACTTCCTTCTCGACGCCCACGGCAAGCCGCTCTGGGAGAATCCGCTCGGAAGCCACATGGATTCGGTGGCGATCGCCGAATGGGACGGCGGGCGAATGCGGGCGATCTGCTCAGGTTTCGGGCACGTGGTCGACGCCCGGGGGCGCGTCGTCCTGCGACTTGGCGAGGGCCTCGTGCCGCACGGGCAGGAGGTGCGGGTCGCCGATTTTCTGCCGGAGTCGCCGGGCCCTGAGATGGCGATCCGCTGGAACGGCCACGCGCCCGACGTGATCGTGGTGACCCGTACGGGCAAGGTGGCACACCGCTTCCGCCTCAACGACTCGCCGAACCACACCGGCATGGAGGCCGTGTTCTGGCACGGGCCGGACGGTCCGGCGATCCTCTACAACGGCGGAATGCTGTGGACGGGAAGGGGGGAACCGCTGGCCGCACTTCCCGGCCTGCCCGAGCCGATCGGTCCCTCGCGCATGGGCTGGTACCACGCGATTCCCGCGAACGTCTGCGGCGATGCGCACGAGGATGTTGTCGTCTACAATCCCTGGACGGCGGCGATTTGGATCTACACGCCCGCTCCGTTTGAACGGGCCGCTTTCGGGGGCTACGTGCCGACGGCCCGCCAATACAACGTCCGCTTGATGGATTGACGCACGCCGCACCGCCACCGCCATTCGGACCGATGTGCCGTTCCGCACCCTCTCCGGTCAATCCGCGCGTTCGGGGCTCGAGATCGGCCGTCAGCCGGCAGCGGAGAGCACTTCGGGGGGCACGTGCGCCAGGTCGGGCGCGGTCCAGTCGGCACCGGCCGCCCGCAATTCGTCGGCCGAAAAGCTGGTCGTCAGTCCCAGGCAGATGGCTCCGGCGGCCTTCCCGGCGCGGATGCCGTTGGGGGCGTCCTCCACCACCAGGCACTCCTCGGGGGCCAACTCGAGCCGCCGAATCGCGAGCAGGAAGATCTCCGGATCGGGCTTCTTGCGGACCACCTCGAGACCGTTGACGCACACGTCGAACGTCTCCGGCGGCAAACCGATCTCGGCAAGATTCCCCTGCATCTTGATCGCGTCGGCACTGGTGGCCACGGCCAGGCGGATCCCTCGGCGACGACACCCCTCGATGAACGGGACCGCGCCGGCCAGCGGCTTGAGCCGGCCGCGGATGATCGCCAGGTAGATCTGGTACGTCCGCTTCTTGTCTTCCTGCACGTCCCAGGGCACCCCGTACCGCTCCGCCACGCCGCCGAGATAGCGATCCTCGCCGGCCCCGACGAACGGCAGGAAGTCGTCGGGCCGGACCTGGAGATGATATCGTTCGGCGAACATGCGCGTTGCCGCTTCGCAGATGAACGGTTCCGAATCGCAAAGCACACCGTCCATGTCGAAGACGATGCCGCGAAACCTGGACCGAGCGGCGGGCGGAATCTCGGTATTCATGGCTCCCAGATTACCAGGCGTGCGCTGCCGCAACAACCGGCGCTTCCCACAAGTCGTTCCGGCAAGCCGGCTTGTGCCGTAAACGCCTTGTGGATCGAAGCTTGCGCGAGGCGCGAGGTCTGCGCGATCCCGAGAAAACGGCACCGCCGCGCGGGGGCGGCGCACGCTGCGGACGGTCTTCCGCCGCTCGATCGTCGCAGGTTTTCGGGAACACGGGTGGGAAAAACGGCGCGCCGCCGGTGACATGATGGAGAAGAGACCAGGATTCCCGCGGAGCGAGCGTCAGAGCGGGACGGCGGCCGGCCAACGGCGAGCCGTCGGCGCAGCCGCCGCAGGTTTTCGAGTAGGATGAACAGAGATCGGGGCGCGTGACGACGGGGCCGGTTCGAGAGCGGCGACGTGGAACGCATCGACACGGAAACACTCAGGCGACTGATCGACGCCCACGGTGCCGCCCTGACGCTCTATGCGCGACAGTGGTGCCGCGCACCCGACGACGCCCTGCAGGAGGCTCTGATCGACCTGCTGCGTCAGCGTCCCGTGCCCGAGCGTCCGGCGGCCTGGCTCTTCAAGACGGTTCGCCGCCGGGCCATGAACCTCGCCCGCGGCGAGCGACGCCGTGTCGAACATCACCGCGAGGCGGGCCGGCAGCGCGAGGCATGGTTCGTCGACGACGTCGACGAGGCGATCGACGGCGAGACGTTGGAGCGACTGATCGAGCGGTTGCCCCCGCTGGAACGCGAGATCGTGGTGGCGCGCATCTGGGGCGGATTGTCCTTCGAGCGAATCGCCGAGCTGGTCGAGACGTCGTCGAGCTCCGCGCACCGCCGTTACCGTCGCGCCCTGGCGATGTTGGGCGACATGATGAACGGGAAACCCGATCCAGTCAGGACCAAGCCATGAACCCGGAACGTGAACGATCCACCGACCCGACGTTCGAGCCCGAAACGCCCGAGGTGCGGGAGCGGCTCGACGCGATCGAGCGGCGACTGAGAGCGGCGCGGCCCCGACCGCCTCGGCTCGACATGGTTGCCCTGGAGCGGCGGGCTGCCGAGAGGCCGGTCCCGGCGGCAATCGATCG
>Ga0334893_1001386_pt1 | contig 23514 bp, 16 predicted proteins | sample GraSluR3_MG_5_FD_207218 | JGI IMG/M metagenome (GOLD analysis project Ga0334893, IMG submission 207218) | Sludge microbial communities from methane-producing bioreactor in Wageningen University, Netherlands - Granular Sludge_09_05-R3 | ecosystem: Engineered > Bioreactor > Anaerobic >...
CCGTAATAAAATCAGTGCGTCAGGGAAAAACCCTGAAAAAGAAACACTATGGGATTTTCTTCAGGAAAAGTCCAGGGTAAATCTGGTATTTGATGAAGAATTAATAGACGACCCCAACAATGAAGAAGGAACACTTGGAACCGGGGTTCTCATAATCTGTGTTGGTTTAAAATTCCCTAAAGAGTTAATGGGTGAGTTTAGAGAATTATTCTTCGAAGTTTTCCCACCAGAATAATTTTTATTATCTTATTCCCTTTAAACCCCCAGAACAATATTATTATTCTGGTAGATTTACAATTACACGTTATAAAACGTTTTTCTTAAGATTTAAGAAGGATTACTATTTTTATTTTCTGACATTTTTTCCGAGATCATTCTTACGAACGAACGTTAGTTTTATATACCATGAAGTCAACCTTATACTAATGAGACTAACGAACGGTAATGCCCCATTAGGAGAACTTAACCAAAAATACTTATATTAGAAACGCAATAATATAACCATGAATCTAGATCTGGCAGAGAAATTATTCATAAACAAAAATTTGAGTGAATCAACTCAGTCTTTATACACCTTAGGTCTTAAACAATACTGTGATTTAACTGGAATGGCCTTAGAAGAACTTTTAGATGAGGCTGAAGATGAAGAGGAAAATATTCCCAGATTAAGAAAGCGAAAGATAGATTCATATCTTCCAAGGTTCAAAAAAAGCCTTGAAGAGAGAAAATTAGCTCCTCAAACAATTAAAGTGTATGTAAGCGCTGTAAAAACATTTTACAAATATTACAAAATTACCATTCCTGAAGTGTCAACAGACGTTAGCGATATTTGCTTGGAGAAAAATGAAGGAAAACTGCTAACTAAAGAAGAAATTCAAAAAATGGTCGAAATCGCCCCAATACGTGACAAGACCATGATCTACTTAATGGCCATGACAGGCATGGCACAGGCCGAAGTTCGTAACCTGACAATAAAAAAATTTCTAGATGCAGCCAGTGATGCTCTCGATAAAAAAATAGCAACTGTAGAAGATTTGTTTGAATATGAAAAAGAACTCAATGAAGTTGTATTGAGTTTACTCATCACTAGGGAGAAAGTTAAGTACCGTTATCATTCTTTTATTCCTCCTGAAGTAACAAAAAATATAATTTATTACCTACGAGAAAGATCCTACGGGCGAAATGAGAAAATTAGGATAACAGATGTTAGGAAAGAGCTTTTTGTTACTAATAGTGGGGAAAAACTCACAAAAAGTGGTGTTTCTTCCAACTTCAATAGAATTGGGAAAAAATTAGGTTTCACTGCTAGTGAAAAAGGTGCTTATGGTTTCTGGCGTAGCCACGGACTAAGAAAATATTTTATTTCAACTATTATCAATAATACTGGAGACCATATTCTTGCAGACTATCTTGTTGGACATAAGATCGACAAGGTCAAGCAAGCATACTGGAAGGCTGATCCAGATAAATTGAAAGCGAAATACATGGAAGTAGTAGAATATCTCTCAATTGATGAGATTAAATTTAAAGTTTTCGAATCAGAAGAATTCAAAAAGCTTACTGCTGAGTTAAAAGAAAGTAAAAAAGAATCTAAGGAAATTAAAAATGAATTCAGACAAATTATGCTGTTAAATTTGGAAATAGAAGATTTGAAAGAGACAATTTTAATGATTGAGAATGGATCATATGGTTCCAAGTCAGATATTCCTGAATTAAAAAAACAGCTAAAAAAGCTTAGAGAAAAAGTCATGAAGAAAATAGATAATATTACAGTTCCAAATAAAAATGATGAAGACTATCTTATTCAACTTATTGAACATTCAGAGATAATGAATGAAACAGAAGACAAGCATAGTGATATTTAACGTATTTAACGATAATTTCTTACTTTTTAATTATTTTGTATTACATTAATATAATTTTCCCCTTATTATTTAAGGGACTCCTTTTTCTGTGGCTTTGAAACACTGCCGACATTAAAGACCCACCCCCCACTACACGCTAATGTGAATGTTTTTCCCGCTTCCTTTCCGCTTAAACCTACCTATTTATGTATGTATTAGCTTGTGTATTGGTTTTTAATTCCATATACTCCTTGTGAATTAAAAAAAATAACAAGGAGTGAGTTAAATGGAGAAATTGGAAATACCTAAGGAAATTCGCGGACGTGAACTAACAGAATTTTTAGTGAACTCAATGTCAGAGTTTACGGATTCTATTATCCAGGATCCTCAAAAAATAGAGCGCTTTTTAAAGTTGTGGAGTGGAAATCTAGGGCTTCATGACTATTCTATTGGGAATTGCATACTCGCATGGCTCCAATATCCAAAAGTATCGATGATCGCAGGCATGAAGAAGTGGAACTCCTTAGATAGAAGAATTTCTCGTGGGGAAAAAGCAATTAAGATTTTAGCACCATTGACAAGGAAAGTAAAGGATAAAGAGACTGATGAAGAATTCTATATGCTTAAAGGCTTCAAATATGTCAATGTGTGGGATGTAAATCAAACAACAGGTGCCCCTCTCGAATTTGGTCATTCAGACAAGGTAAAAGGAATAAGTGATGTATCTTTTCAACAATTGACGGGGATTTCACCATTACCAGTGAAAATTCAGTATAATGGGACATCTAACGGCAGTATAAGTCCTGAAACAATTTTGATTGCTCCTAAAAGCTCTGAAAATGCAATGATTGCATGCTTATGTCATGAGCTCTCGCATTATTATCTTCAACATCTAAAAAGCGATTTAGACCGTGCAACAAAGGAACAGGAAGCGGAAATAACCAGTTTTTTAATTTGTAGATATCTTGGATTAGATAATGAAAAAGCAAAATATTATGCAGGAGTTTGGAAAGGTTCAGATACTCTCAAAGGACGCGGCCCCCGAATAATTGCCGTCGCAGAGAAAATCATAAGGAAAATTGAATCCATTTAATTCTTTTTTTGAGGTGATATTATGAATAACTCTACTATATGGGGAATAAATATGCGCTCTTTATAATTGTTGCAGGCTTTCTAATTGGCAGTACCGATGCCTTAATTCCGTGTTTTAGTTTTATTGGAATTATATTGGCCTCTAATATCCTGAATAAATTGAATTATAAAAAAAGGAGTTGATATGATGGTTGAGCAAGTTAATGAATTCCAATGTTGTATTTGCGAACGAGACATCCACTCATTCAAGGATGAGATTGAGAAATGGGAGTACGAAGTGATTGGATTATGTCAGGAATGCTTAGATTGTATATTTACAGTTGTTTATTCTCCATCTGAAAAGATATAGAAGAATTTTTTTTATTTTCAAAAATGTCCACTTAGTTTTGAATAGCATTTAGTCCTTATCTGGAACAGAATAATAGGAAAGAATCCATTGAATAGTTTTTTTTTCATTTTCATTGGATATAACAGAAGGCTCTTTGTAGTATTTTTCTGAAATTTCGTTTTGAAATTCCGCTATTTTTTTAATTTCATGAATTAGTGGAGTTGCTGAAACTGGAAAAATATAAAGTTCTAATGTTCTTACATCAACGACTTCATCGTTCTTTTTATTTTTAATAATGTATTCTTTCATTAAACCCCTCCTTTTGATTCATTTATCGCCATGGTTTGTCTCCGAACCCACAGGAATATAACAAATATGAAATATTTTGTTTGAAATTACGTTTTAAATATTCATCATCATTTTTGAACTTTGTTAAACGGATTTTCCCCCCATTACCATGTAAATTAGGCTCTTCACTGATGATAAAGTTCATTTCATTAATGGCTTTCCGTAAATATTTTCTTAACCTTATTAATTGACTTTGAGTTATTATGTTCCGATTCCCACCATGGACTATCTTGCTGCGGGTGCCATAAAATTTTCCCATATCATCATAAATCTTTTCTCCATTATTAGAATCCCCAATTACTATTGCTGTATTTCTCGAAACAGTTTTTGTTATTTTTTCTTCTTTTGATGCAACAAAAAGAACTTCCAGTCCGGTCATTAATGTCAAAAACTGTAAATTTACTTTGTTAATTTCGTATGAAAGATTATAACATTCAAATGCGATTTTAAAAAAATCCTCTTTAAAATCAAAATGCCATTTAGAGTTAATGAAATCTTGTAATGCAGTTATTTCTTGATCTTCTAACGAATATTCTTCTAAAGAATGGATTGGAAGTTTTTCGGGACGTGTTACAACTTTGGGTTTACTCATATCTCCACAATAATAGAAATAATAAGGGATGCATATATTACCTTCTTTATAAAGTCGCATTAGTTGAAGAGTTTCCACTAAATATTGTTCGAAATATTTTTTATGAAACTCAGCTAATTCTACCATGTTTTTTGCAGATTGATCCCAATCATCGCTAATTTCGAAGCTTTTTTCAATGAAAAAAACGTAATCATTAGTTTGCGAAATTTTTTCTGTTGTTTCGTATTTCGGATAAATCATTAACAACTCTTCAGCAATGTAATATGATTCTCTCCGGTCTTCAATAATATTTAAAAAATTAATTAACTCTTTTAATTTAATAGATTTAATTTCAAACCCCTTATCTAATACAACATTACAAATTGAAGAATCAACATTTGCCAAAAGACCCATAAAATTTATTCTTATAAAAACACCCCATATTTATTAATATAATACTCTTATAAAAAAATAATGAAATCGCAAATAAGGATGATTTAAAATTTATACGAGTATTTGCGGATTTAGAGCGATTATTCGACGTATTAGATGTGTATTCCAATTTAAATGAATGTATTTAACCAACACCCCAATTCCAATTTGGATAGTTTATTTTAGAAATTTTTGTTAAATACCGTATCAGGTTCTTTTGATACAACTATTCACCACAGCCCCTGGATTGGACTTTCCTTTTTACATTTTTATCTGCATGTGTTCAAAAAAAGGAAGGGAATACCCACAGAATAGGTGTTCTGGTGAACAGTTTATTCTGAGAGTTTTTTTCCTTCTATTCCTTAAAAAAAGCTGATTTAACTATCCAAACATGAATGGGAGGATTGTGGGCGATTTGTATAGCCAGCTTTTCGAAGTCTTTGTTCAGCTTCCTTATATTTTTCTAATGCCATTTTATAGATCTCTCCATCCATTCCGAGCTCTTCATCAGAGAAGAATTTGGGAGAGTAGTTTTCAGCATATTGGAAAAATTCATCTGTTGGGAAATAATAATTTGGTTTCCCAATCTGGCGTTTAAAGATTATTTTCATATCAACCAGATCATCCAATATTCTACCAGCTGTAGTTGCTCCAACTCCTAATCCTTTTATGATGTCTTTTTTAGTGAAACAAATATTAGAAGCGGTTTTACCCTTCCAACCATTATCATTTAAAGAATTTATTTCTAGGATCATGTCACTATAGGATTCTAGGTCTTTAGGATTGCCTTCAGAATCATACAAGTAATTATTCGAAATGAATCGTATGTATGACTGTTGTTGTGGGCTGACATCAGACATCATTTTCAGTATTGGTTCACCAATTATCTTAAGGGAATATAAGTAATCCTCTGGAGTAATGAGAATCTTCACGTCTTTATCGTTTTGGTGAATCCACAAGTCTTTGTTTTTCATATTGGCTAATGTTACGCTTTTAGGAAGGTCTCGTATATGGTTTCGGTCTCGGTTGACATTTTTTGATGCGTCAATATTGAATATCTCATTCATATGATGCGCATAGGGATTTACGAAATCTATTATTCCAAAAGCTTTTTCAATTCCCTCACTATGACGACATAACATCTCAATAGCTGCTGCAATAGCTTGTCTTCTCTTGTTAAATTCCTTGTTTTTTAACAATCTTTCGAGATCGTCCAACTGATGTTCCTTTATTTGCTCGGCAGTTTCAGTTGTATCGTTAGGAGCTGAAATTATTGCCCTAGAATCATACTGGCTCTCAACTTTGGATTCTATTGTGGATAAATGAACGCTACCCACTCCATCAATTTTGAGTCTTTTCGTTACATGAGTATCTCCTTGAGAAACCGATATCGTTTTGTCATATTTTTTATCTGACATCAGTTCCTTGAATATAGACAGTAGCGGATAAGCAGCTTTAATCTCTTCCTCATTTCCCAAGTCACCCAGTCTTATGAATTTGCGGCTAAATACTTTTGGCCCTTCCTCATAAACTGTCATGTTAGATAAACTCGCAGGCGTACTACCTTTACCTATGCTTTCTTTTCGTTGTGCCGGAAATATGGCAAATATTGTATCTGTAATGGTTGATTTACTAGTTCCAGGCGGCCCAGTGGAAATATGGTGAGTTGAATCTTCCAAAAAAGAAGAAAGGGCAATAAGGGTAACCAATGCCGTATTATCTCTCTGCCCCACTGCTTTAAGTTCTGCCACTTCCAGAATCTTTTCAATCAAGTTTCCATCACTGAGAATCTCGTTAGCCTTTGAGATATCTTCTGTAGAAAAGCTTTCCAGAGCTCCGGAAACTTGAGCCCAACTCAAAGTTTTCTTTTCTTTGTCACCAGCTTGCCATTTAGAACTGTTTGTTACTTCAACAATATCGCCATTTGCAGTTTGAAGGTCAAATACGAAATGATTGAATTTTTCTTTGAAGTCTTCCCCCTCGTAATCAGGTATGATTTCGTTTTTTTCCATGTTCCCGCAGAGCACTTTGTAGTAGTGATTTTTGTTACTGCTTCCAATGGCAGTGATTATCTTGTTAACTTTGAATGAAAATTTCTTCTCACCCTCTATCTCGCATATCATATCATAAGCTGTGACACTTGCCTGCCGTGAGGTCAATATAGCAGTACCGCACACAATGGGTATTTCAACTACTATACCTTTCTCTGGCTGGTTAAATTTGAATTTTAGTTTACCTACTGTGATTTCTTCAAACTCAGCCATGAAGACCCCTCCCTCATCAAATGTCCATTTTCTTCCAGGAAAATCCTAAAAAGCAACTTAATGCAAACTTCAATAGACAATTCCTCAATATCTAAACAATAATACTTCTTCCCACTTCTAGGACATGTTTCTCTAAAATGCAATTTCAAGTTTCTATTCATAATAATTACCTCTTGTTTTTTTTATTTCATTTTTTTAAGACCTCCCATATCCTCTTCAGCCTTATTTCCGCGATTATTCTTTATATATCAAATCTTTGATTTTTCTAGGTTTATAGCGCTCTATGATTTCATCTTTGTAGAAGTAAACAAGTACATCGATTGCATCACGGATTAACTGATTTAATGATGTGTCACCATTAGCTTCTGAAACTTCGTCTTTGATTTCCATGAGTCTTTGCTTTTGGTCTTCGCTTATGTATATTAATTTTGCTACATTGTACATTCCAGACAATTTGTCACCTCCCATATGTTTACTTAAATAAAACGAAGTATTCGGGTTAATATAAAGATACCTATACTAAAAGCTCAGAGTTAACGTTAATTACAAAAATTCCACATAATATAGGAAATTAGCTAAATTAAAAATATAAATAGTATCAAAAATCATTAATTTCCCCTATCCCACGGATCTCATATACTATAAACTCTTAAATCTTCCAAAACCTAAATCTAACCATATATAGATATGTAAATGAATAAATAAAGAAACATCAAGATTATTCTCACCCTATTTTATTTAATTCATTCTTAGCTGGGATGGAATGCTTATTGATGAAGCGATCGTAAAATTTATTGTTTATAATGTAAAATCTAACTTCATAGTATTATCATAATGTTGTAATAATCATAGTTTCAAACAATACCATAAAATTTGTAATTAACTAAGAGGGGTTTAAATTGGTTTCCGACCTAACTTTCATAACAAATGAAGATAGTAACAAGTTATTGGAGAGATTCCGAACTTTAATTAAAGATACTCAATTTTTTGATTGTTTAGTGGGCTATTTCTATTCAAGTGGATTTAATCATCTCTACAAATCCCTTGAAACCACTGAAAATATTAGAATTTTAATTGGAATAAGCACTGACAAAGGAACATTCGATTTAATCCAAAAATCCAGAGAATCACAGCAAAAACTTAATTTTTCCCATAAAGAAACCAAAGAAGACTTTTCTAATAAAATAGTAACAGAAATGCAGAATTCTGAAGACTCCTATGAAGTTGAAGAAGGCATAAGAAAGTTCATTGAATGGCTGCAAAGTGGTAAGCTAGAGATAAAAGTTTTTCCTACTGAAAGGATCCATGCAAAACTCTATATCATGAGTTTTAAAGAAGGTGACCGTGATGAAGGAAGAGTGATAACTGGTTCCAGTAACTTCACCGCTGCAGGATTAAAAGATAACATTGAATTCAATGTTGAACTGAAAAACAGAGCCGATTACGAGTTTTCCAAAAACAAATTCAACGAATTATGGGAACAATCTGTAGATGTTTCTCAAGAATATGTCCAAACAGTCCATCAGAAAACATGGCTTAATGATTCAATCACCCCCTACCACTTATACCTTAAATTCCTTTATGAATACTTGAAAGAGAAAATAAACATCGACAAAGAGGAAATTCAGCGAGGTTTACTTCCTGAGGGATTTAAAGATCTTCAATATCAGCGTGATGCAGTTAAAGATGCAAAACTTAAGCTTGAAGAATATGGAGGAGTATTTCTTTCGGACGTAGTGGGTTTAGGTAAAACCTACATTGGTGCAATGTTAGCTCAACAATTAGATGGGAGAACATTAGTCATCGCCCCACCCATACTTGTAAATAAAGACAATCCCGGTTCATGGCCCAATGTATTCGGAGATTTCGGAGTCAGAGGACCAGAATTTGAATCCCGAGGAAAACTAGATAAAATTCTCGAAAGAGGAGTTGACAAGTACCTCAATGTAATAATAGATGAGGCACACGACTTCAGAAATGAAGCAACACTGGGATATGAAAAATTATCAAGGATATGTAAAGGTAAAAAAGTTATTTTAGTTTCAGCAACCCCCATGAACAACACTCCAATGGATATACTGAGTCAGATTAAATTATTCCAGAAAGGCCATAAATCAACTTTACCACATCCAGAAGTACGAGATCTTGACAAATATTTCCGTAAACTACAAAATCGTCTGAAAGGATTAGACAGACAAAAAGATCGTGACGAATACTTACGTATAGTACAAGAAAATGCAAATAAAATCCGAGAAAACATTCTTCAATACATCATGGTAAGAAGGACTCGGTCAAGTATTGTTAAATATTACGGCGAAGACTTAGAAAGGCAGGGACTTAAATTCCCTGATGTAGAAGACCCCATACCCATATATTATCATTTTGATCCAGATTTAGATTTAATTTTCGACAGAACACTTCATATTATAACCAACGAATTCCTTTATTCCAGATATACTCCATTATTATATCTCAAACGAAAACTAACTCCCATAGAATCAGTTTCTCAGCGGAACATGGGAAAATTCATGAAAATATTACTACTTAAGAGATTAGAAAGCAGCTTCTGCGCATTCAAACAATCAGTTAAACGATTTATTTATTCATATGATAATTTCATCCAACATTATAAAAAAGGGAATGTTTACGTTAGTAAAAAACATATTAACAAAATATTCGAATTCTTAGAAAATGATGACCTTGATGCTGTTATAAAAATGATCTATGATGATAAAGCTACCAAATATCAAGCCTCAGAATTCGATTCACAATTCATTAAAGACTTAGAACATGACCTAAAAGTCCTGAAAGAAATAGATGAAATGTGGGATGGAGTAGATCAAGATCCTAAATTAGATGAGTTTGTAGAAATATTACGAACAGATAAAAACCTTAAAAATAGCAAGCAATTGATTTTCACCGAATCAAAAGAAACTGCATTTTATTTAGAGAAAGAGTTAAACCCCTTATTTGACAATAAAGTCATGGCATTTTCGGGTGATTCTCCTGAATCTGCTAGACAGACCATTATCAAAAACTTCGATGCCAACCACCGCAATCCAGATGATAATTATCGAATTTTAATATCAACAGATGTACTTTCACAAGGAGTTAACTTACACAGATCAAATGTTGTCATAAACTATGACATTCCATGGAACCCTACCAGAATGATGCAACGTGTGGGAAGGGTTCAGAGAGTAGATACCAAGTTTGATGAAATATTCATCTACAACTTCTTCCCAGCTGGACAAATAAATAAAAACATCAGTCTAGAAGAAGCCGCAGAGTCCAAAATCTCAGCTTTCATAGAAATGTTAGGTAATGATTCACGCCTATTAACAGATGAAGAAATAAAATCTCATGATCTCTTTAATCGATTAACCTCAAAAGAAACCATTACTGGAGAAGAAGATGAAGAAGATCATGAACTCAAATATTTAACTTTCCTTAGGAAAATTCGAGATGAAGATCCTGATTTATTCGAAAAAATCAAGAGATTACCCCGAAAGGCCAGAACTGGTCGTGAATATTCTATCAAAGAAAATTCTTTGGTTACCTTCTTTAAAAGCGGTAACTTGAGGAAAATTTATCAAACAATTAATGGTGAAGCAGAAGAGTTAGATTTCCTAGAAGCGGCTCTTATTCTTGAAACAAGACCCGAAACTAAATCAAAAAGAATTGACGCAGAATTCTATGATCATTTAGACTTAAACAAAATAGCATTTGATTCAGTTTTTGAAGTTGAAGAAGAACCAATGCGAAAAGGAGGATCAGTCCACGCCAGGAAGCTTACCAAAATAATTAAAGCTGTTCTACAAATGCAAAAAGAATTTACTGAATTAGATGAAGATTACCTTCAAGATGTTCTTCAAATGCTTGATGATGGAATATTACCACCAGTTGTAACCAAAAAACTGATTAAAGAAATTAATGGTATCAATCCAGAACCTCTAGCTATTTTAGCAAAAATTAAAGCTAATCTCCCTGATGAATATTTCCAAGATTTAGATGAGGATATTGATAGTGTTGATTATTCTCATCCTCGGGAAGTTATCTTATCTGAATATCTAATTAAAGGTGGTTAAATGGATCACAAAAACGCCGTTACACTATTAGAAGAAACCTTTGAACAAGAATTTGACATTGATCGTTACGCAAGTTTTATTAAAGAACTTTTTAACCATATCAAAATTTCAATTCGCGATGTTCCTCTTAGAAAAGAATATTATAACTATGTTGACACTGTAAACTCTCTTGGTGTATATCGAGATAGCGACAAACGTTCAATCGAAGTTTTTGCTATAAAATTAAAAAGAACTAGCTCACGAGATAGAGCGCGAACAATGCAGAGGAATCTAATTGCAAGATATCTATCCCAGTTTAATCTTGACGCCGCCCTAGTTGCATTTTATGATGATGAACCCGAAGATTGGCGCTTTTCTTTCGTTAAAATGGAATATGAACTCACTAAGAATGAAACAGGGAATATTAAAGTTACTGAAGAGTTAACACCTGCAAGACGACACTCTTTTTTAGTAGGTAAAAATGAGTCGAACCATACTTGCAAAATACAATTTTTAGGATTAATTAAAGAAGAAGATAAAGACCCTCAAGTGGCTGAAATAGAAGAAAAATTCAGTGTAGAAAACGTCACAAAAGAGTTTTTCACTGCTTACAAAAAATTGTTTTTAGATTTAAAAGAATCATTAGAAGAGATGATCAATACTGATCCTCTAATAAAAAACGAATTCAAAGAAAAAAATATCCTAACAACGGATTTTGCAAAAAAACTATTAGGACAAATTGTTTTTATTTATTTCTTACAAAAAAAAGGATGGTTAGGAGTAAAAAAACAGGAATCTTGGGGTGCAGGGCCAAAAAATTTCTTAAAAAAGTTGTTTAACGGAGAAATGGCTAATTATGATAACTTTTTTAATGAAATGTTAGAACCACTATTCTATGAGGCTTTGGCAACTGAAAGAGACGGAGATTATTACAGTAGATTTAATTGTAGAATTCCATTCCTTAATGGTGGCCTGTTCGAACCCATAAACGATTATAATTGGATTGATACTGACATAACTCTAAATAATGAAATTTTCAAAGAAATCCTAGATACTTTTGATTTATTCAATTTCACAGTGAAAGAAGACGAGCCTTTAGAAAAAGAAGTTGCAGTTGATCCGGAAATGCTTGGTAAAGTATTTGAAAACCTTTTAGAAGTTACTGACCGAAAATCTAAAGGTGCTTTTTATACTCCCAGAGAAATTGTACATTATATGTGTCAACAGAGCCTTGTAGATTACCTTGAGACAAATGCTTCTAATATATCAAAAGAGGATATTGAAAAATTTATTTTAAAAGGAGATCTAGCGCTTGACTCTATAATTAGGGAACAAGAACAAAAGAAAACGTACCATGGCCGAGTATTCCAAAAACAACTTCTTCCAGAATCAATTAAAGAAAATTCAGATATGATTGATAAATTACTTATGGATATAAAAGTTATTGACCCTGCAGTTGGATCTGGTGCTTTCCCAGTAGGAATGATGAATGAAATCGTTAGGGCAAGACATATAATTTCACTTTTATCCGAAAAAGAAGTGAATTACTACAATTTAAAGAGAGAAACCGTTGAAAATTCGTTATACGGCGTGGATATAGATTCTTCTGCTGTAGATATTACAAAATTAAGATTTTGGCTCTCACTCGTAGTTGATGAAGAAGATATTCAAAATATTAAACCATTACCCAATTTGGATCACAAAATAATGTGTGGAAATAGTTTAATTGAAGAGTTTGAGGGTACTAAACTGTTCGATGAAAACCTTCTTGAAGTTCCTGAAATTACCCCCGAACTAGAAAGAATAAATACAAAAAAAGAACATTTAGAAAAGAAATTAAAACAGCTAAGGGAAGAAAGTTCTATAAATATTGATATAATAACAGAAATTGATAATCAAATAAGTAAACTTAGAAAGAAAATTAAAAAAATCAGCGCTAAAACTAATAATAAATCTCAAGCTAGCCTTTTCGCAAGTGATGCTCAAAAAAAGCTCAAAAAATTGAAAGAAAAACATACACAATTCTTCAATGCAGAAAGCCCAAACAAAAAGAAAAAGCTTCGAAAAGATATAGATTTAATTGAATGGGAATTCATTGAGGAGACTCTGAAAAACGAAGGAAATGAAGAAACTATCTTAAAACTTGAAGAGTATAAAAAAAATAAGTCTAAACCTTTCTTTTTGTGGAAATTATATTTTTCTGAAGTTTTCCAGAGAGATAATCCGGGATTTGATGTTGTAATCGCTAATCCCCCTTATGTTAGAATGGAACAATTCAAAGATGTAAGACCCTATTTTAAAACTCATTATGTTACTTATGCTGCAAGAGCTGATCTTTATGTCTATTTTTATGAAAAAGCTCTAAATTTATTGAATAATGGGGGAGTACTCTCATTCATATCTTCTAATAAGTTTACAAGAGTAAAATATGGCAAAAATCTTCGAGAATTAATTTTAAATTACAATTTTAAAAAATATCTTGATTTTACATATTTACAAGTATTTGAAGGTGTAACTGTCGAATCTTGCATTACTCTGATAAAAAAAGAACCATCTGAAAATAACATTATTGTAAATGATGAATTTGAAATTCCTCAAGATAGATTTAATAGTAGTAGTTGGACATTTCAAAATCCTTTCATTTTAGATCTGAATGATAAAATAACCGCAAATGGTACTGAAATATCTTTTATCGATGGTTTAAATGTTTCTAGGGGAATTACAACTGGTTATAATAAAGCTTTTTTAATTGACAAAACAACTGCTGATCTTTTAAATGGAAAAAAGGATTCTGAAGACATATTAAAACAGATACTTAGGGGAAAAGATGTAAAAAGATGGATAATTGATTATAATGATTTGTATGTAATTTTTATTCGATATGGGAGTGGTGAAAAAATTATAAAAAAGTTTCCGGATATCTACGCTCATTTAAACAATTATTATGAAGAACTTAATAATAGAGGGCAAGTTAAAAATGGACAACATCACTGGCTAGAACTTGATAATAACGTATCTAATGATTTCTTAAAAGAACTTGAGAAAGAAAAAATAATCTGGCAGCGAATTGCTTATAGACCAACATTTTGCTATGAAGATGATGGAAAAGTTATTTTAGACTCTATGGCTTTTTTAACTTCAAAAAATGAAAAATATAGTTTGAAGTATATTCTTTCTATTTTCAACAGTAACATAATGAAGTGGTATTTAATTCAGATGGGTCATGTTTATGGGGATAGAGGATTTTTAGTTTCAAATCAATATATCAATAAATTCCCACTTTATCCTGCTAATGCAAATCAACAAGAACCATTCATCAAAAAAGCTGACAAATTAATTCAATTAAATAAAGAAGTGACGAATAATCAAAATTCCTTCAAGATTTGGCTTAAAAGAGAGTTTAATATAGATAAAACGTCCAAAAAATTAGATAAATTTTATTTACTGTCATTTGAAGATCTTTTTAATGAATTAAAAAAGAAAAAAGTAGATTTAAAAAATGTTTCTAATGTTGAAAAGATAAAAATAGAATTTGAGAAAAGAATAAACATTATTAAGCCATTGATTCAAGAAATTGAAGTAAATGAAATCAAACTTAATGAATTAGTATATAAATTATATGACCTAACTTCAGAGGAAATTAGTTTAATTGAAGATTATATTAATAAAATAGGAGGCTAATAATGAAATTAGTTGGAGTTTCACACCCAATACCACCAGATTACGCCAAAAGGATTTATAATGAAGGAAAAAATGTTTTTACAGGAAAACGTTGCCTTTGTAAAGTATCTAAAGGTAATAAATTTATCGTGTATGAATCCCAGGGAGCTAAAGCATATACTGGATGGGCTGACATAAAATTCATCGGTCGAATGAAGCCAAATTCAATCTCTAGGAAATATGGAAAAAAATTAATGATAAACAAAGATGAATTCAAGGAATATTCAAAAGGCAGAACCGAAATGTTTGTCATAGAGTTTGAAAACTTTGAAAAATTCGATACTCCAGTTAAACCCAAACGATTCGTTACTGTTGCAGGTAAGTACATCTATGAAGATGAGCTTAGGATGATAGAGAAAAATAAGGGCGATTAATTCGTCAAAAGGTTATAATCGTGGTTAGTTATTTTTCTTGTTGATTGTACAAACCAAGCCCAAAGTTTGTTTAAATCTTTGCCTTCAAAAGCATCTAACTGGCTACGTAATGCCTTATCTATGATAATAGGATTATCTAGGTACAGTTTAGGGTCTTTAAGTTTAAATATCCATGGATAAGATTCTGGATTTCTGATTTCTTTTCTTATCTCTTTCCTAGCTGAGCTGGTTACTGTTGCATGGGCCACAATTCCATTTCCAGTTTCGTAAAAGCAGATCTTGTCACCTTGTTTAATTAATTTTCTTCCGGGAGTTCTCTCTCCAAATCCATATAATTGATGTTTCCCGACTAATTTTTGTATTGTTTCTGCAGCTGTTTCTTCATCTTCATCCCTCACGGGAGTTATCCAACAGTTTACCTCTCCTTCCGGACTTGGCGGTTGTGGGGGTTCTGGTATCGGACCTTGTTGCGATGCTAATTTAATCATTATTTCCACATTTGGGTCAATAGATGGTCCTGATGGTTTAAGAATAGATAGAATATCTTCATGATTTACATCATATTCATTCATTAGCTCAGCAAGTGAAATAAGTGAATCTATGGATATAATTCTAAGTTGTTGGAATCTATTCTCTGCTATGATTGCATTTTTGAGCTGTTGTACTTCCGGATTAGGTCTCCCAATTACGTACATTCCTATAACATCTTTATCATTGGGGATCTGATTTTCAGATATTAGTTGATTTATGTATTCTAGCAAAGTCGCAGTTTTAATAGGGTATGTCTCGCTACTTTTTACTTCTACTACTATGTGATATCCTTCTGGTGATATCCAATGCCCGTCAAAACCTATTTCGCTTTTAACTCCAGAATACCTACCATAAACTACATCGAAACCTAAAAAAGAACCTAAATGGTTTACTAAGTCCTGAAATGCTTTACTATATTGGTTATCTTTTTCTCTTATACTTTCTTCAATATAATCCCTCAGTTGACCTACTTCTGTTATGTAAGTTTTGAGATAATTATGGAAACGTGCTCTAGGTGAATTATCGCCAGTACTATCATCTAACTTTCCTATTAACTCCAGTGTTTCTTTCAACGTAGCTTGCATATTAACCCCCTCATTAAGTTTTTATAAGATACTTTAAAATTAAATTTACATTTCGACTAAAATCGGAACATGAAATACGCCTTTATGTTCATAAATTTTTCCAATTTCTGAGTTTACAATGTGTATTTCAAAAATCCATGTGGGATATTGCTCATCGATAGTTATTATGTCAATTAAGTTCCCATCTAGGGTAAAAATTTTAATATCAGACGTCTTCTCAGGATCTCGAATTAATAAAACTTTTTCACCTTCTTTAAGAGATCTAATCCTATTTTTTTCTGAATAAAAACTAAAAACAAATGTTTTTTCGATTATCACTGAATCAAAATGTCTTTTTTTAAAGTTTATTATTTCTTTAATCTCACTTGATGCAATGTTTTGGTTGGTTAAATCATCTTCTGTCAGGTTTTTGAACCATTTAATTGTATTTTTTGGTTTTTCATAACTTTTAGGGCAGAATGCTGCAAGCTTTAAAGATTTATCTCTTTCTTGATTAACATAAGGTAGAATACACACAGCATGGGGATCAATAACGCCATTTTTTATCATTGCTGGAAAATAAGAACATATAATAGGCAGTTCTGTTTCTTTAAACATTGAAAAATAATTTAAAACACTATTAAAACCCCATGATAGCCGATATACAAAGAAATCTTCTATAAATTCTCTTAATTCAGCAGGATCATTTATAAAAAGTTTAATATCACTGTTCTCAACCATTTCAACAGTATTATTGCCTTTAAGCCATAATTCTAAGACTTTCTCCCATTGATATGGGAGCTCATTTTCGCCAATAACATCGCTAAGTTCAAAGAGAAACTCAGCGATTTTTGTTAATAAATCAATTTGCTCTTTAATTAGTAATTCATCCCACTTATATGAGATTGAAAATAAATCATGGAGCTCTTTCCAATTTTCTTCAATTTTATCACAATCAGATAGTTTCATTCCAAGTTTATAAAAACTTGTACGCATATCTGGATCTGGATAAGTAGAATAAATATAATTGAGCCGAGATTTTAACATCTTTGTAACTAAATCCTTATCGATTATATTAGAATTATAATTATCTAATTGAATAAATAACAAAGATTCTTTCAAAATTTCGGATAAATCTTCAGGAGAAATTTCTATGTCCGATTCTTCCATTAGTGAAAGAAGCTGAGAATCTAACCTATCCATTAAATTATTTATTATTTTATTATTAAGTGGAGTACCATTTCTTTCACGAAATCCATTTAAAATCCAATCATTAGATTCATTTGCAAGATAGGTGCAAAGTTCTGCTACGTCAACAAGAGGATAAGTAAGTTTCCATCTTAATACAATTTCAAAGAGGACTTTAGAAATTATACTTACAACTTTAGAAGAGTTTAATTTATTGATAAGTTTGTCTATATTTCTTTTTTTGTTATTTATAGTTCTAGTTTTTTCAGTGTTATCAATTAAAAATAGTATTTGCCCTTCATTTTCTTTTCCAGCTCTTCCAGCTCTTCCACAAATATTCCAAAATTTAAGTGGATCAATCGGTATTCCATACCCATGATATATACTCTTAACAAGAACAGTTTTTATAGGTAAATTTACACCTTCAGCCAGTGTACTAGTTGCAATGATCAAAGGAACACCATTAGACCTTACTAAATCTTCAATAGCAACTCTAACTTTATGAGGTAATCCCCCATGATGTATAATGAAGCCAAAATTTAAAAAATCTAATAAATATGATTCTTCACCGAGCTCAGACTCAATAACCTTTTTACATTTTTCGACATATTCACGTTTATCCGGATTTATTAAATCGAATGTCTCACCGTTAATCCTTTTTTTTTCTTTATAAATTTTTATCGCTTGCAATATTTCTTTTCCGAAAGGTTTTACTTCCCTTTTTTGACCAGCAAAAACCAATGTGGTTCCTTCCTTCGCAAAAAGTAAGGAAGAATATGCCAAACACTCTTTTGCATTGTTGGGATAATGAGTCCTTTGGATCCCATTTAACTCTTGACAATCAAATCTTTCAATGAAATTAGGTATAAAACATTCCTGCTGAAATTCCTCATTGTTTTCATGTGTGTAAATAATTCTAACAGAACTTCCATTCCACACCAATTTACCTAGCATCAATCTGGAAGGTCTCCAATTTGATTCAACTAATTGATCAGGCGATCCAGTGATCCATTTTGCAAAGTCTTCAGCATTTGGAAGTACTGCCGAAATAAATAAAAATCTACAATCTTTATTTTTGTAATAATTAAGCAATCTTTGAAGGAAAAACTCAAAATTCAGCCCCCGCTCGTTAGGATCAATAATATGCCCTTCATCAATAACAATTAAACCTATATCTTCCCTTATTTCAGGTTTATATCTAATAATAGCATCAAATTTCTCTGGAGTCATAACTAAAATTTTGGAATCTTCAATTAACAAATCATCAACAGGATTTAAGTCAAATCCCCCATAAATTTCCGAAACATTAAACCCTATTGAACCCAAACTCTGTTGCAAATTTTTTTCAACTTGAGCAGCTAAAGATCTAAATGGGGCAATATAAACACATTTTTTAGTTTCATCTTCCTTTTTGAGGAAATATTTTAAAATTGTTAGTTCTGCAATTTGTGTTTTACCTGCGCTAGTTGGCATTTTTAGACAAAAGCTCCTATTTTCATAATCATTTATTAATGGCAAAGAATCAATTTGAGATGGCCATAATTCAATTATGGGTGGCATATGACGTAAATAAGATCTTATGTATCTTCTAATGGAGTTATTATGGTCTTTGAATGGTTTGAGATTTACCCATAAATTTCTTTCCGCAAATTCATCTAAAATGTAGGATAAAATATATATTAACCACCACAAATCTACTAGATTAAATTCTCGAGCCAACTTAAGTGAAGTAGCAATAATGTTCCTAGAATCTTCAAACAGCTGATTTGTACCTGATTTAATATATTCAAGAAATATTGAAACCGCTTTAAAAGTTGAAAAAGATAACACTCTTGATATTGCCTCTTCTTCATCAATTTTACCTTTTGAAAGTTCATAAGTAATCCTTTCGTCATCAAACATTTCAGAAGTTAATAAATCCAATGTAACTACTCTCGACTCGAATAAATCTTTTCTAATAAATTTCAAAATTAGATTAAGTATAGGAATTGAATTGATTTCTTCTTCATTTTCAAATTCTTTAGTTAAAACATAAGCCTGAGCGTAATTACTAGAGATATAATATGCAAATATAGATTTAATTAAAATATTGAGCTTAAAAGAATCGTCAATCTGAGGGTATCTATATAAATATTCTAATGACTCTGCACCCTGTTTTAAATAATTCTTCGCTTCATTTTCAAATTCTTTATTGTTTAATAAATTTAAACCTTCCAAAATCTGATAATTTGCCGCATAATAAATCCTTAAATCGAGATCGTTCCTAAAATTAGGCCAATTAGATTCAGAATCACTATTTTCACTTAAAATAGCTCTAGCATGAGCCTGAGAAACAAGATTGATCTCATTAAAATTATTAGAAAAAGATTCTAAATCTTTTAAAATTGAATCAAAATTATTATCAGCCATTTAGATACACCTTAAGGACTTTTACCGACTAATTTAAAGATTTCATCAATGAAATCATGAAGGTCTGATAAATAAAGACTAACAACATGAAGATCATCAACAATTAATGGTAATTCGGAAACCGGTTTAAAGGGAGCTCCTGGATCATTGCCAGTAATAATAAATATCCAGTTTTCAGTTGGGAAATTTTTCAAACCTAATTTACCAACAATTTGAATAATTTGTTTAGCTAAATCAGCCTCATTATTTTCAAACAATCTCTGAGAAATGAATTCAAAAGCAACAGGCTCAACATAAGACTTATTTAATTGTTCGTGAGCCTTTGTAACATTATCGCTGGCAAACGCTTTTGAGGTTTTTACTTCCCCTAAACAAATCGTTTTTATTTTTCCATCAGGATCCATTTTAAAAACAATAATATCTTCACCAGGCAAAGCTATTTTTTTATTAATACCATATCTAAGTTTATAAATAGGCATCAAACAACTATAACATTGACATAAATGTTCTGCAGCGACCACTTCACCAAAACTTCCTATTCTAACAGTATTTAATTTAATTTTGCCCTTTTTTGTGGTAATATATTTGGGAGGTAATCTTTTCGCTAGACTACTATAACCTAATTCTTCTACATAATATTCTATTTCATCAGCTATCATGTGATGATCGATTATGGCATCTGAGAGGGCTCTTTTTATAGAATCTCTGGAATCATCTTTCTCTTTCAACTTTAATTTTTTGAACCCCTCATCATGTTCGGAAATTGAAATATATTCCAGCCAATGACTGTCAAAATTACTCCTATTAATTTCTGATGCCATAGAATTATCCTCAAAGGTTTGACTCATAAGAATTCATATTCTATCCTTGGATGGTATGAATATTGTTAATACATTACATAAATGTTTATCCATTGATTAGTTCTCAAACGCCCCCTTCAGAATCTTTTTAAATATTTGAACTTAGAATTAAATATGGGGTGAACTAAGAAGTGTAGGTAGACATGGCAAAAGAAATCAAACAATTAGTAGTGGGCATAACCCGAAAAGGCACCATTGTTGTTAAAAGTGCTAGGGGCACAATGTATCCTGTGAAAAAATCAGCAGTGTTAGAATTTAGTTGTGAAGATCTATTTAACGATTAGAAACAGAATTACACGCAACCATCGATACTGAAGCTGAACCTTGGGAATGCATTTATTGAATATATTCTCCATTACATGTATTCATAGATTTATCGACAAAGGAAAAGACAGAGATATCAATTAGAAATTAAGATTCTATAAAGTCATTTGTGAACCATAACTCTTTGGAATCATCCACCTCTCTAATGCATATTTAATTATTTCATTTTCTCTTTTTTTGATCTCATTCTCGCCCCAAATATCATATTTAGCTAAACTACTTTGAATCTTCAATGCAGATTCTACATATTTTTTCTTCTTTTTATCAAAAGGCTTGTTTCCCCAACTTTCATTCCATTGCCTCAACGCTATTGTCAAATTTCCTAATTTATCCTTATACTGGTCATGAATTAATTTTTCTTCAGGAGTTAAATTCAGTTTTGAAGGACTATTTGGCCATACATGTTCAACCTGGAAATCTGGAACTAAAATATTTTCTAGAGGAATTTCTAAAGGTTCTTCCATTAGTGATTTTTCATATTCATATAACAAGTACTTTATATCACTTTTAGAAATCTTATTATAGAAATTTTCAAATTTCAAATCTCTTCTAAAGCTTTTATCATCTTCGTAGAATTCTAACAAGTCCTTAATGAGATCAGCTTCTAATAATTCAAAATCAAGATTACTTGCATGGACTTCGTAACCTAATGTATATAACATACCTTGGCCACTATTTGATCTTCTCTTTCCAATGGCGTAAATTCGGAATGAAGCTATTTCAATTAAATGCAAGATTTTTAAAAGTTCTTCTTTACTATAATGATTCTTATCATTGTTATTTTTGTATCTAATCCACACTGAGATTAGTAATGGATAAAAATTGGCAACTCGGTCCAAGGCAAAAATCTTGTTTAAGACATTTCCTATCTCATCTTTTTCATTGTATGTTACGATCTCTTTCAACGCAAAAAAAGCTCTTTTAAGATCTTCTGTATATTTTAAAGCATATTCTAAAGATATCTTTTCATCCTGCCTATAGAGGGTTTTAATTTTATCTTTAAGGTAATCAATGTATTTAGCAGATGTTTCTCTCCTCTTTTTAAGTTCTTCATAAATTAAAAAGTGATAACGTTGAACATCGTCTTCTCTCAGGTTTTTCCCTCTTTCAGTTCTTTTTATATCTTCAAACCAACGGAATATGTCTGAAAAACTAGTATTTATAGAATCTAAATTATTTTCTAATCCTTCATCCTCCGCTAAATATACTGCATGCATTAAGAAGCTTTTCGTCTTTTCCAAGTTAGTTAAAAGTTTACCTCTATCGTTAACAGTTTCAAATATAAGAACAGCATCAGCATCATTTTCAACTTCGTATCTTATAACATCCATATCATCTATTTTACGTTTAAAATCCATTAAGAACTTCTTAAATTCAATAGATTTTGATTTCTTAATTAACTCAAATCTTTCTTGATAAAATTCTTTAGCTTCTTTTAGGCGTTTACGTGAAGGACTTAAAAGATCTTCAGGATAGTCTTTATTATTGATAATATAATTTCTAAAAAATTCCTTATCGTCACCCATCAAATCTAATTTATAGATATTGCCATATTTTAGATAATCTTCTTCCAGTTTTTTTACATCAGCGCTAAGTTCTGGATCACCCAAAGATCCAATTTGAGTAATAATTTCCCTTAAAAGCATTAAAATTGTTGATATTCTTTGCTGGCCATCAATTAATTCAAAGACTTCAAAAGATTTTAAACCATGATCCTTCGTTTTATCAACACTTTTAATTAAAATAGTACCAAAATAATGTTTTTTACCTTGTTTAAGGTAATATAAATCATTCCACAAATCATCACACTGTTTCGTTTCCCATGAATAGTTACGTTGATATACTGGAATTTCAAAAGTACGATCACCAATAAATAAGTCTTTAAGACTTGTAAGCCCTTTTTGTATATTTATACCCCCATAATTATTTAATACCTTTTGAATGATGTAAAAATGATTTCTATGAAGTTATATTTATTAAACCTAAAGCTTAATTGTTAGGTTTCTACATTTATTGTATATTGTCAAATTTACTAATTTTCTTACTATTACTTAATCATGTGCCCTCTACCTTAAATTCCTTGACCTTCCGTTATCATAGTAAGTCATTCCCGGAGCTGATGCATTTGCATGTAAGTGAAGGAGTGCTCTAGAGAAAGAAAAGTATTTCTTTATCATACTTAATTTGTTTTAGATGGAAGAAGTATAATCTTAAAAATTGTTAAACACATCAATTCATTCATCCATGAAAGTATAAATTTATACACATACTCCATGTGTGAAGGAAATGGTAGAGCTGTTGCAGGATATGGTAGTTAGGTGTGGCCTCAACTATAATCATAGGATAAGTAATAGGCATAGTAGATTTAGTTACGTATGTAATGAACTAGTTTTAATTCATTGAGTTTCCTATTTCAGATGTCAGCAGAAACACCGTGCCCGGATATCCTTGCATAACTTTGCATAACTTACTATATCCTTGCATAACTTTGCATAACTTACTATATCCTTGCATAACTTTGCATAACTTACTATATCCTTGCATAACTTTGCATAACTTACTATATCCTTGCATAACTTTGCATAACTTACTATATCCT
>Ga0334893_1001395_pt1 | contig 23433 bp, 14 predicted proteins | sample GraSluR3_MG_5_FD_207218 | JGI IMG/M metagenome (GOLD analysis project Ga0334893, IMG submission 207218) | Sludge microbial communities from methane-producing bioreactor in Wageningen University, Netherlands - Granular Sludge_09_05-R3 | ecosystem: Engineered > Bioreactor > Anaerobic >...
TTGCGAATGGCGGCCGAGGCCCGGCCCTTGGCCTTGACCTCGAGCAGCTTGCCCAGGGTGATGAAGGTGAGAATCATCCCGGCGTCGGCGAAGTACATGGCGCCGCCGGCCATGCCGTCGTGCGCCGTCGCGCCCCACAGGAACCGCAGCAGCTCGCCGAGTCCGGCCAAATAGGCGACGCCGGTTCCCAGTGCGATGAGCGTATCCATATTGGCGGAAGCATGGCGCAACTGCTGCCAGGCGCCGGCGAAATAAGGCCGGCCGACGTAAATCTGCAAGGGCGTGGCCAGCAGGAACTGGAACCAGATCGTGACGCCCATGGACAAGTTCGCCAAGTGCGTCAGAACGACCAGCGGCACCATCAGCGCGAGCCCGACCACGAATCGCCGCCGCCAGGCGGCCGCCTCGCGGGCCTCCTTGTCGACGAGGGTGCGGCCCAGGTCTTCGATCGGGCCGACGACCGACGCCGAATACCCGCCCGCCGCCACGGCCGCCACGAGGTCGTCGGGCCCAGCGCTTTCGGGCTGGAATTCGACGGAAGCCTGGTTCGTGACCAGGTTGACCCGGGCGGCCCGCACGCCCGGCACCTGGGCGAGGGCCTTTTCGATGCGCCCGGCACAGGCGGCACAGTGCATGCCCTCGACGTCGAGCAGCACGTGCTCGCGCCGCGACCGATCGGTGGGCTCGGGATGAAGTCGGGTTTCGCTCATGCGGCAGCCTCCGGGGAATTATACCGCCCCGAGCGCAACCGACGGTTCCACCGACGGCGAAAGACCTGAGGCAAACGTGGTCGCGGCCGGGCGAGATTACCTTGGCCCTCATTCGTCGGGGGGCTTTCCTACCGGGGCGACCGGCAAGCGAACCGGCAGAGTCTCGCCAGCCGTCACCCTCGCGCATCTCGGGCCACAGACCTTGCCGGCCTTGCCCGTCTTCACGCCGCACTCGCGACTTCGCGTCAATTCCGTTTGAGAACCGGTCCGATAGCAGGAAGTGTCGGCGCGAGGCTGTGCGAGCGGCCCGATGCGCCGGCTTGTCCCGCACGCCGCACTCGGACGGTTCCCCGCATTCTCGAAACGAATGGAGTATCAGGTGATGAGAAGGTTTCGATGGACGGCCGCCGCCCTGCTCTTGGGAGGATTCCTGGGAAGCACGGCATTCGGCCAGATCGGCATGGCCCCCCTCCCCGATCAGGCGACGTGGGGGCAGTCGACGATAAACGACAGGGGGGGATACTACTTCGACGACTACTATTACACGGCCGCCGAAGACGACGCGGCAACCAAAGCGCCGCCCCAGGCTCCCGCCCCAGACCCCGCCGAACAGCCGGCCGCCTCGGCGGGCTGTGGCGTCTGCTCGAACTGCATGACCGGTTGCCCGTCGTCGTGCGCGAGCTGCTGCGATCAGCCCTACCGGCTGTTCGACCTGCAGGCCCTTCGTTGCCGCCGCATCGAGATCGGCGGCTGGCTCGATCAGGGAATCACGGCCAACCCCGACCGCCCGCAGGTTGTCCCCTTCAACGGGCCGGTGACGTTCAACGACCGGGCCAACGAGTACCAGATGAATCAGCTCTACCTCTACGCCGAGCGGGTCGCCCGAACGGGCGGCTACGGCTTCGACGTCGGCGGTCGCGTTGATTTCCTCTACGGAACCGACCATCGCTTCACGACCGCCCGCGGCCTCGAAGACGACTGGAACGGCGACCGACGGTTCTACGGGCTGGCCATGCCCCAACTCTACGCCGACGTGGCCCTGAACCGACTGACCGTCCGCATGGGCCACTTCTACACCATCCTCGGCTACGAAAGCGTGATGGCCCCGCAGAACTTCTTCTACTCCCACGCCTACGCCCATCAGTACGGCGAGCCCTTCACCCACACGGGCATGCTGGCGATCTACGACCTGAACGACTGCTGGTCGTTCAGCGGCGGCTTCGACCGGGGGTGGGATAACTGGGAAGACAACAACAACGACCTCAGCTTCCTCGGCGGCGTCACCTGGACCAGCCCCAGCAAAAACACCTCGGTCGGATTCGCCATGACCCTCGGCGACGAAGACGACCTGGGCGAGAATACCCGATTCGTCTACAGCCTCGTGCTCAAGCAGAGGCTCACCGATCGACTCACCTACATCCTGCACCACAACCTGGGGCACGAACAGAACGCCGCCGACGGCCAGGACGCCGAGTGGTACGGCTTGAACAACTATCTGCTCTACGAGCTCAACCGCCGATGGAGCTTCGGCCTGCGGTACGAGTGGTTCAGCGACGACGACGGCGTGCGCGTGGCCGGCCTGGGGCTGCCCCAGGGAATTCCGCTCGATCCGGTTCCCAGCCATTGGCACGCGCTGTCGCTGGGCCTGAACTACAAGTTCAACGCCAACGTGATGTGGCGGAGCGAATGCCGCTGGGATTGGGTCGATCCGCTCGTCGCCGTCGACGACGGGCCGTTTGACGACTTCACCGATCGCAGCCAGTTCCTCTGGGGCAACGATCTGATCATCCGATTCTGACCAAGCCTGGCCGGAATCGCACCGAACGAATCCCGCGGGGCGCCGCCGGCGAGTCGATTGCCGGCGGCGCCTTGCCCCTTTCTTGGAAGTCGCCCTTTCCGAAGCGTCGAGTGGCTCCGTCGCAGGGAGGCATCCCCCATGCCGTGAAAGCTTGCGGCGACGACCCCGGTCCCCTCGACGACGCCGTCTTCACTCCGGGGATTCCAGCTTCTCGACGACGGGCCGCTCGCGCAGGATGCCGCCGTAGACCTCCGGACGCCGCTGCTGGAAGTCGCGCCTGTGCCGCCGGGCGTCGCGCTCGCGGGCCAGGTCGAGGTCGGCGGTGACGTAATCCTCTTTCGCCTCGGGACATTGGGCCAGGATCCGGGTGGGCCACTGGGCGATCATCGTGCCCGCCCCGTACGCCTGGTTCGTGCAGATCATCGACGCGGCGTTCTGGAACATGGCCGCCCTGACCAGGAAGTGCTGCACCTGCCCGTGACGCCCGTTGATCCCGACGAGGATCTCGGCCCCGTGGAGCAAGAGGATGCGGCACGTCTCGGGAAAGCACCCGTCGTAGCAGATGAGCGCGCCGATCGTGGCAAACCCCAATTGCGTGTTCCAGCCATCGTTACCCTGATGCCGACCACATCCACGAACTGACGCTCTCCTGTTATCATCGCTGGCCGCTGTGGACCAACGACATGTGGCGTGGGATGCTGGCCGAGAGCATGGATCGGGCGATGGAAGGCCATCAAGGTGGCGGCACGGGTGCGCGAATCGCCACGTCGCGTCGTCGTGCAACTCTCCTCCCGTTGGCCTTATCTGCATCATTACTGGCGTGTCGCCGAGCAACGCACCGCAAGAGCCCGACCTGCCTTCGATCGTGGTTGACCGGTGGATCAACCCGATCCTTCGCGCCTCCACGAGCCGACCATCGTTGGGGCGAAAGGGGGCCTTCTGCCCTCGCCCAGAGACACAAGCGCGAATCGTACGCACCTCACCCTGCCAGGCGCATTCCCCGCCGCCAAGCAGGGCCGGGGTGAATAATCCGGGCTAGTCCATCGAAACGCCACCGATCTTCATCCCCACCCGAGAAGGCTTGCCACGCAACGGGGGGCCGCGATTTGGCGCGGCGGACCGCGTCACGTCATCCAAGAGGCTATACTTCCCTACCTGCACTTCCATTTCAAACCGAAAGGCCGCCGTGACCCCCCTCATCGAAATCGCCATTCTCGCCGTCGTGCAGGGAGTCGCCGAGTTCCTGCCGATCAGTTCGTCGGGGCACCTCGTGGTGGTCGCGGCCGTGTTCGACCAGTTCGGCGTGCCGGTCACCGAAAAGCTTACGGTCAACATCGTGCTCCACGTGGGCACGTTGGCCGCCATCCTGGTCTACTACCGGCGGAGGCTCCTCGATTTGCTGGTTCGGGACCACCGCGTGGTCGGGCTGCTCGTGGCGGGCACCGTGCCCGCGGCGGTCGTCGGCCCAATTCTCAAAGCGATCGGCGGCGACGTGCTCGAAAGCCCGCTGCTCGCCGGCGCCGCTCTGATCGTCACCGGGGCGATGTTGCTCTTCACCCTTCGGGTCGAGCCGGGCGCGCTGACCGCCGCGGAACTGAGCTACCCCCGCGCTTTCGCCGTGGGGATGTTTCAAGCGTTTGCCATCCTGCCCGGAATCTCCCGAAGCGGGGCCACGATCGTCGCCGGCCTCGGCTGTGGCCTTCGCCGCGACGAGGCCGCCGCCTTTTCGTTCCTTCTCGCAATCCCGGCAATCGGGGGGGCCGGCGTGCTGGAATCGATCGACCTGGCCCAGCGAGGCGTCAACTCGACCCCCATCGCGCACTTGGCGATTGGGGCGGGGTTGAGCTTCGTCGTGGGCTTGGCGTCGCTTGCCTGGCTGATCCGCTGGCTCCAGAAGGGTAAGCTGCACTACTTCGCCTGGTGGGTTCTGCTCGTCGGCCCCTGCGTCATCCTCTGGCGGCTCTTCTTCCCTTGATGCAAATCGTGGCTGGCCAAAGTGGGGGGCATAGGGCGGTGCGCCGACACCTCGACAGATGCCAGCCCCCGCAGTAGAATTACAGAAGGTCGGTGATCTCCGATCTCCCACGACCAACTTTTTCCGGGCACCGCCCTGGTCGTGCCGTCAACTCGCGACGAGGGCTTGAGCCCCGAGGCGAGAAACGGCGACCTTCGGACGCGATGCACGAAACGTGTGACGCAACCCTTCACTCGGGGGCGAATTGGATTCGACCGGGCAGTTGAAGTGGAAGTGGCGTGCCGTGGTTGGTCAGCAGGCCACGTTAAAAGCTGACCGCAACATTAGTTGCCGAGGATAACCTCGTACTGGCTGCGTAGCGATGCGTAGCCCCGGCTGATGGCCTTCGCCGGAGAGGCCTGAAAGCCGGCCGCCAAATCCGGCTCGTCCCGGGTCACCGTTGGGCACGCCCGGGATCAAACTCCGTTCCCGACTAGCCCGCAGGGCACCCCGTCGGTTGGGGGCCCCGCAGGCGAAACTCAAATGAGCCGACTACGCACGTAGAAGCTTCCATGGAAACGTCGCGGGACGCGGGTTCGATCCCCGCCGCCTCCATCCAAAGCCGACTTGCAGCCAGAGTTGTAAGTCGGCTTTTTTCGCGTGCTTGCGGTGAATGGACTCCACCGCATCGCTCCCGAACGACCCGCCAGAACTGCGACATGACGAATAGCCAAACCCCGTCTTTGCCCTGAAGCCTCGCGCGCACCCCCCCCGACAGAAACGCCCCCGCCCGCATCGCGGGTCGGGTCGTGCAGCCGGAACTCTTATCAGCGCGGGATGTTACGAACGGCATGGCTCGACGGAGCCGAAGTAGGGGCGATCGACAGGCGTGCGAGTCGATCCGGGGTCGCCGGAAACATCGCGATGAGCGGGCCGCGGAAGGGGGAGCGATGCTCGTTCCCAGAGACTCCGACCGAGGGTAGTCTTCTTCGCAGTGCTCGCGTTCGGTGTGCGGGAGCCACGAGCGGGCCTTGTGACGATCATCTCGGCCGTGCCGTGGTAGTCGAACTCGGCCCGGACCAGCTCGCTGCGCACGATACGCATGAAGTCCTGCAGGATCTCCGCGCGCACGTCGTTTTTCGCCAGGACCTGGTTGAACAGCGCCTGGTGCAGAGTGACGGTGTCCAGTGAAGGCAGGCCGCAACGATCGTGCGAAGAGCCCGGGCGCAAATTATGACAAGATTCGATTAGGATCCCACACCATATCGGGATTTCGTACGGAGCCACAAGTCGCGCACGTGCCCATCGGCCCCCTGAGCCGATCGGGTCGGCGGGCGGAAGCGGGGCGGCGTCATGCAGCCGCCCCCTCGACGGGCAAACGCCCGAGCCGTGCACGCCGGCCTTGCACGGCCGCGGCGGTTCGGCCTATAGTGCAGGGCGTCGCTGGCTGGCCGGAGGAGCCGGCCGTCCGGAAGAGCGGAGCGGGGCGATCGAAAGGCCGCGATTTCGCTCGGCCGCCCTGGGCGCGACAGGCAGCCGACGGGACGGACATCGCGAAACTCAAGACCGAGGTTGACATGCCGACACGCACGAATCGACGCACCGGTTGGGCCGCATTGACGATCGCGGGGCTCTGGGCCCTTTTTGGCGCGGCGGTTTGTCGCGCGGCCGAGAGTCCGGCGATCCTCTTCCTCGGCGACGCCGACAACCACGTGGCCGCGGGGCTGCGGGCGCTCGAGGTGCCGTTTCAGGCCGTCTCGGCGCGGGAGTTGATCCGGGGCGACGTGTGCTTGTTCGACTACCGCGTCCTGATCGGCGGCATGGACGTTCGGCGCGACGGGCTGGGCTCGATCGGCGCGGCGATCGAGGCGTTCGTGAAGACCGGCGGCGTGGTGCTGGGCTTCCGGTCGCCCGACGCCGAGCCGTGGCTCCCCTCGCCGCTCGAAAAGGATCGGGCCTACGCACTGGGCCAGGTGCTCGCGCCCGAACACCCCGTGTTCACCACGCCCCACGCCTTCGACGAGGCGGCGCTTCGGGCCGTCCACGGCGGGTCGATCTACGCGGGATTTTTCGGCTTGGGCGAGGGTTGGAGGCCGCTCGTCTCGGCCGGCCGACAGCAGGCATGGGACAAAACGCCCTCGCGCCACACGGGCGATCACTACGGCCTGGTCGAACTCGAGCTGGGGCGCGGGCGGATCGTGCTCTGCCAGATGATCCCGGCCTATGCGTGGTTCCACGACGCGAAAGGCGACGCCGACTGCGCCGGGGCCCGTTTTTTCGAGAACCTGATCCGCTACGCGACCGGTTCGGCCGTCCGGCGCGAAGGGCCGCGCAGGCCTCGGAGTCGTCCCGATGCGTACGCGGCCGACCTGGCCGACGTCATGCGAACGCCCGAGGGCTGGGACGGCCTGCGCGTGGACGATGCCCAGTGGCGTTTCACGTCGAAGGGCCCGTTCGCCGGCAAGTGCGATCGCCGCGGCGTTTACACGATTTCCCATGGAGACGATCCCGCCGAGGCGGGCAATTTCGGGCAGGTGGCGCGGCGGGTGCGCGTTCCGGAAGGGGCTCGGCGCGTCATGCTCCGCGTCTACGAGAGCGACGATTACTGCGGAGGGGCCGAGCCGAAAATGGTCGGCGACCGCCGCGTGAGCACCTCGATGAACGTCAAGGAGGGATATCGCTTCCGCCAGGTGCTCGTCGACGGCGTGGTCGTGGCCGAGACCGACGTGCTGGGCCGGAACGTCCAACCCGCGCGGGACCGTATCCGCTGGCACGACGTGACCGAGGCGGTTCGGGGCAAAGGCGAGGTGGACGTTGCCTTGCGGGTTGTCGACCGCCGCGGGACGGGCGACGAGCCCTTTCCGACCGATTGCTTCTTCGCCTGCGTCGATCTGCGCGCCGACTTCGTGCGCATCGAGGCGAAGGAGCTTGCCGCCGAGGGTTACGTCGAGACCGACGAGGCGATGGCGCTGTCGGCCGACGCCGGCTTGCTCACGCTCGAAGCGCCGGTGCCCGATGGCCGGTACGTCGTGGCCTTCCGCCTGCTTGACCATCCCTACGGACAGGGCTCGGCCGAGGTGCTTGTCGACGGGCAAGCGGTCGCGGGCGTGCGCGCCTCGGCCGACGATTTTCGCGATTGGTGGCTCACGACGCCGCCGACGTCGATCGCCCAAGGCGACCCGATCGTGTTCCGCGCGAAAGCCGACGGCGAAGAACGCATGGTCGTGTCCGACGTGGCCCTGATTCCGGCCGATCTGTGCGAGGCCGACCGCACGGCGGCGACGGTTCCCGCGGCGCGGTCGCCGGTGTTCCGACCCGGGCCGCCGGCCGCACGCGAGCGGATCGCCCTGACGGTGACCGAGCCCTGTGGATCGGCCAGAACGGCGGAGATGACCAGCCAAGCCGTCCCCTTTGCCTTCGGCTCGTTGCGGTCGGCGTCGCACGTGGCGGTGAGCGACGCCGACGGAAAGGCGCTGCCCACCCAGGTGCGCCCGTTCGCGTCCTGGCCCGACGGCAGCATCCAGGCGGCGGTCGTGACGTTTCCCGTCGACGTCGAGGCCGGGGAGAGCGCCGGTTACGAGTTGCACTTCGGCAGCGAGGTCGGCTCGGGCGACGTTCCCGATCCGCTCACCGTCGTCGAGTCGGACGATCATTTCACGATCGACACGGGGCGGCTCCGCGTCGAGGTGCCGCGCCGTTCGGGGCAGATCGTTTCGGCCGTGTCGGTGGACGGCAAGGCCGGGGCGATTCCCGGCGGGGCGTCGTGGGGCCTGGAATTGGAGACCGACGACGGCCGGGCCTCGTGCACCGACGGCGCCACGGCCGCGTCGTGCGTGCTCGCCGAGCGCGGCCCGCTTCGCGCCATCGTGGTGAAGACCGGCAAGCTGGCCGACGCCCAAGGCGAGTTGCTCGACTACCGCTACGAGTTGCATTTCACGCGGGGCTCGGCCGAGGTGCGTTTCTTCCCGCGCTTCAGCAACGTGGACGAGCCGGCGGGCGTGTTCCTCCAGCGGCTGTCGCTGCGCCTTCCCTGGCAGATGACCAACGCCTCGGTGTTCTATGCCCGGCCGGACGACGCGGAGCCGATCGGCGTGGACGTGCGCGGCCGCGCCGATCTGTACCAGCACCTCGACGACACGCTGAGCCTGGCGGGCGACGGGCTCCCGGCCGGCGCCGGCTTCGCGCGTGCCCCGGGGCGCATGACCGGCTGGACGCTGCTCGACGGGCCGCTGCCGCTGGCGGTGGGCCTGCGCTACGCATGGCAGATGTACCCGAAACGCCTGCGCGTCGACGGCGGGTTGACGATCGACCTGGTGCCGCTGCCCCTGAGCGACGACGACATCCCCGGCGCGGCGAAGCGACCTCCCGAAGTGCCGGGCCAGACCATCGGCGGCGTTGGTTACGCCCAGGCCAACGGCCGGCCCGGCGCGTTCCGGCTCAGCGTGGGCGAAAGCATCGGTCACGAGTTGTGGCTTTCGTTCGATCCGCGCGACGAGCGGCCCCTCGAGCGGCAGTTTGCGGGCGGTTTGAGTCCGCTGCGCGCGTGGGTCGATCCGGCCTACGTGGCCGCGACGCGCGTGTTCTGCGCCTTCCATCCCAAGGATGCGGAGGTCTTCCCGCGCTACGAGGCGGCGGTCGATCGGGCTTACGAGGTGTTCATGAAGCGCCGGCGCGACCGCAAGCAGTACGGCATGGAGAACTTCGGCGACGACACGTTTGAATGGGGCTACGGGCCGGTCTACACGTTCTGGAGCAACCAGGAAGACGACCGCACCCACGGCATGCTGATGCAGTACGTGCGCTCGGGCGATCCGCGGTGGTGGGAACTGGGCGAGCAGGCGGCCCGGCATTATCGCGACGTCGACTGCGTCCTCGCCTCGCCCGAGCGCCCGGGCGACGTGGGCGGGCCAATCCACCACAACAGCCGCCACTTCGTGTCGGAAGGCTGGGTCGCCGACCACACGTGCAGCCGGCCCGGCACCGGGCACTCGTGGATCGAGGGGCTTACCGACTACTGGCTGCTGACCGGCGACCTGCTGGCCGGCGAGGCCGCCGTGCGCATGGGCGACTGGTACGTGGGCAAGGTCGACGCGTTTCAATTCGGGGCGGGCGGGCAGGAACGCGGCCAAGGCTGGACGCTCACCGGCTTGACGTCGATCTATCGAGCCACCTGGGACCCGCGATACCTCGAGGCCGCCGAGCGGGTCCAGGCGTGGATCGACGAGTGGCAGGATCCCGTGCGCGGCGTAATCAGCGTGCCCATCAGCGAGCAGCCCAGCTACGAGGGAGGCACGACGTTCATGCACGGCATCGTGGCCCACGGCGTGGCCCGGCTCTACGAAGTGACCGGCGACCCGGCCACGCTCCGCTCGCTTCGCGGGCTGAGCGAGTGGATCGTCACCGAGCCGATGGGGCCCCTGGGCCGCTTCTGGTACAAGCAGGCGCCGAGCTGCAAGAGGGGGTACAGCTACAACGGAAAGGCCATGACCGCCATGAGCTATCTCTACGAGTTCACGGGCGACGAATTCATGGCCACGGTCACCGAGGAGATTTTCAACCACATCGCCCCCGACATTCGCAGCATGCCGTTTTTGACCCCCACGCTGGCCCACGTGGCACGGTGGCGACGGTCGTCGCGGTCCTCCGACTAGGCCGACTCCTGCGGGCAGGCCGCACCGATCGCCGAGAAGACTCCGCCGAGATCGGCGCTGCTCGACTTGGCCTCGTGCGAAGCTGGAATAGAATGGACGAAGGGGGCGGACTTCCGGGGGGGGCAGAGGTTCCTTGCATCGCCCTCGCCGAACACCCTATCGCGGGTGGTGTCGCCTAGAGCACAGGAGGGGACGAACATGGGACGATTCGGCGGGACACTGCTCGTCGCCCTGGCGTTTGGCGTTGGCGCATCCGATTCGGCCTCGGCCGCCCAGGTGTGGCTCAAGGACGGCCGAGTGATCGAGGGGCGCGTGGGTCCTCCGATCGCCAGTGTGGGCGCGATTCCGAAGGCGGGCGGTGGGCTCGATGGGCCGGTCCAACTGATCGTGTTCGTCGACGACAACCTGCGGCGCATCTTCTTTTCGAAGCGGCAGATCGAGCAGGTCTTGCCCGAGGATTCGACCCAGATCTTCGAGCGCTTCCGCATTCGCCAGCAGGTCGCGCGCCAGGGCCGAACGGTGAAGACCGTGGGGCCGATTCGCGAGATCGAGCCGTTCGACGAGTTCGGGCGGCGCACCATCGAGATGAACACGAACCGCGGCCCGGTGAGCGTGATCCAGTGCATCACCGAGATCACGCCCCTCTGGACGAAGGCCGAGGGGCATTTGCACGTGTGGGACATGCGCATGGCCACCAGCAACATCCGCCCCGACCTGCTGGCCAGGATCCTCGAGAAGCAGATCGACACCGGCAGCGTCGACGATCGCGAGAAGGTGGCCCGATTCTACCTTCAGGCCCAGCGGTACGAGCAGGCCAACGAGGTGCTCGAGGGCATCTTGCGCCACTTCCCGAACGACGACAAGCTGCAGGAGCGGCTCCAGCCGCTGGCGAACCAGATCAAGCAGCTCGCGGCCCGGCGCCTGTTGGATGAGCTGGTGCTCCGCCGCGCGGCGGGCCAGCACGGCCTGGTGGCCGCGAGGCTCGCCGAGTTTCCCGCGGAAGGCGTGGCCGGGTTGATTCTCGAACGGGTTCGCGAGATGGCTCGCGACAACGCGAACCTCGAAGCCCAGCGGATCGAGTCGCTCGAGCGGTTCGACGACCTGCTGACCAAGATCGCCGACTCGGCCGTGCGCCAGCGGATCGAGCCGATCCGCAAGGAGATCCACGCCGAGTTGAGCTGGAACACGGTGGGTCGCCTGTCGGCCTTTCGGCGCCTGGCCAGCGACGAGAGCATGAAGCCCGAACAGAGGCTTGCCCTGGGCATCAGCGGATGGCTGATCGGCGGCGACGCGGCCGTCGAGAACCTGACCGTGGCCCTGTCGCTCTACGAAGTGCGCAAGCTGATTCTCGAGTACTTTCGAGCCGAGGACGTACCCGCCCGCGCCCGCGTGCTCGAACGCTTCCGCTCCGAGGAAGGCGGCGCGCCGGCCTACGTGGCCGGGCTTCTGGCCTCGATGAAGCCGCCGCTGGCGCCGGGCTCGGAGCGGCCCGCCGAGGCCGAAACCTACGTGCCCGACGCGACGTGGCAAGACGACGCGGCGCCCGGCGCCGGGCAGGCGGCCGATTCGCCGGGCGAGCCGCCCGACGCCGTGCCGCCCAAGCCGGGGTTCTTCGAGTTCGAGGTCGCCGGGCTGCGCGATGCCCCGCCGGTGCGCTACGTCGTGCAGCTTCCGCCCGAATACGATCCCTATCGCCTCTACCCGACGATCCTCACCCTGCACGGCGCGGCCACGACGCCCGAACAGCAGATCGACTGGTGGGCCGGCCCGTGGGCCCCCGGCGGATGGCGGGCCGGCCAGGCCGCCCGCCACGGATACCTCGTCGTGGCCCCCCAATGGGCCGCCGAACACCAGACCGAATACCGGTACTCGGCCCGCGAGCACGCGGCCGTGCTCGACAGCCTTCGCGACGCCTGCCGCCGGTTCGCCGTCGATGTCGATCGGGTGTTTCTCACGGGGCATTCGATGGGCGGCGACGCCGCCTGGGACATGGGGCTCGCCCACCCCGATCTCTGGGCCGGCGTCATCCCCATCGTCGCCCGGTCCGATCGCTACTGCGCCCTCTACTGGGAGAACGCCGAACTGGTGCCCTTCTACTTCGTGTGCGGCGAGTTGGACGGCGGCAAGATGAGCTTCAACGCCCGCGACTTCGACCGCTACCTGCGCCGCGGGTTCAACTGCACCGTGGTCGAATACCAAGGACGGGGCCACGAGCACTTCTCCGACGAGATCCTGCGCCTGTTCGATTGGATGGGCCGGTTCAAGCGGACCTTCTACCCGCGCGAGTTCGCCGCCTCGAGCATGCGGCGCTGGGACAACTTCTTCTGGTGGGTCGAGCTCGACGACATGCCGGCCCGGGCCATGGTCGATCCCATCGCCTGGCCGCCGCCCCGCGGAACCCAGGCCGTCCGAACCGAAGCCAAGCTCACGCCCAACGACCGCATCTACGTGAGCACCGGGGCGGGCACCGTGCGAATCTGGCTCTCGCCCAAGATGCTCAGTTTCGAGTCGCGGCCCGTCATCACGGTGAACGGAAACCGGCTGAACACCCGTGCCGGCGACGACGGGCGCGACCCCTTCGAAGACCTCGACCTGCTGCGCGAGACCATTCTCGAGGACGTGCGCACCCGGGGCGACCGCCAGCAACCCTTCTGGGTAAAGATCGAGTCGTCCACCGGCCGCGCCCTCGCGCGCTAGACCGAGCCCCCGCCGGGTGCCTCGCCCCGACGGCGTTCGTCCCGCCGCCAGGCACCTCGATCGCTGCCGCGAAAGTGTGGGCGCCAAACGGCCCGGTTTCGCGTTTTCTATCCCCGTCGGAGGGGAAAAGCGGGCGCCTTTCGCCTGGTTTCCTCTCTCCAAGCTCCGGCTTGGGAACGCATGTCACCGAAGCGCTGCTTCGCATGCTCCGGCCGCACCCGCCAGCAACACGACCGAGGTTGTGCGGAGGGGCGCGAGCGAGAAATAGGTATCTGACACGAATGGCACTGTTGACTGCCTAAGTCGTTTTACCGCATCGCGTTGCGTGTTCCAGGCATTGCTTGAGTTTGCGGCGAGGTTTTCGCATGAGCGGATCGCGGTGGCGGCGGCGTTTGAGCACGCGGGGTTCGATTCGGCCCGGTCGGTCGGGCGTCTGCAGCGATGGGATCTGCTCCAGAAGCGTTGCCAGGGCCTGGGGGCGATAGCGGCCTGGCGACCGCGTCGGCCAAGCCGCCAGAATGGTCGCGCAGGTTCGGGGGAAGCTGATGCGACGCGGCATCTTCCCGTGGGCCACGGCGGCGGCACAGCTTCGCATCTTGCCGTCGGCCAAGACCTGCGAAAGAAAGGAGCGGGCCACGATCTCGAAATCGGCCTTGCTCCCTTGCGGATGAACCGTCAAAGTCGTCACGAAAAGACCCTCCTTGGCTTCGTGCAATCCAGCCAAGGAGGGTCGGAACAAGATAGCGGCCAAGGCGGGCCAAATCAATCCGAATCGACCAACGGATGCTTGTTCTACGAAAAACGACGCATTACGTCAACGGACGTTTTGCGCAGAATCCGGTCAAAAGTGCCCTTCGTTCCTGACACCTTTTTCTTCTCCTAGATTGGCCGGGCGGAATAGCGGGTGTGAAACAGGTCGTGAGAGAGCCGGCCGAGCGGTTTGCCGAGAAACTCGCGATAGATCGCTTGCACCTGCGGATTGTCGACGCTGTAGCGAACGGTTTGCTTTTCGTCCTTGGCGTACAGCCCGTCGATTCGTTTCCGGCGCAGGGCGTCGTCGGGTCGCCCGTTGCCGTTCGGCTTGGGCTGACCGCCTCCGCCGATGCAGCCGCCGGGGCAGGCCATGATTTCGACGAAGTCGTACTTCGCGTTCCCCTGGAGGATTTCGTCGAGCAGGGGCCGGGCGGTTCCCGTGCCGTGCGCGACGGCAACGCGAAGGGGCCGTCCGTCGATTTCGAGCGACGCCGCGCGCACGCCCGCGAGCCCGCGAACCGGCTCGAACTTCAGCAGCGACGCGGGCCCGTGCGTGCCGGTCATGTAGAACCAGGCGGCGCGGAGCGCCGCCTCCATGACGCCGCCCGTATTGCCGAAGATGATACCTCCGCCGCTTCCGCGCCCCATGATCGAGTCGTACTCGGCATCGGGGAGCTCGTGGAAGCGGATGCGGCTCTCGAAGATCCATTGCGCGAGTTCCCGGCAGGTCAGGGCGCAATCCATGTCGCGAATCGACTCGTCCTTCAAGTAGCGCCCCGATGCGTTCATTTCCGGTCGGAGGATCTCGAACTTCTTCGCCGTGCAGGGCGTGCAAGCCACGTTGACGATCGACTTGGGGTCGATTCCGTTCTTCTCGGCGAACCAGGTCTTGATCGCGGTGCCCTGAATCATGACGGGGCTCTTGGTCGTCGAGAGATGCGGAAGCAGGGCCGGATAGAACATCTCGGCGAACTTGATCCAGGCCGGACAGCAGCTCGTGAATTGCGGAAGCGCGGCTTGGGGCGTCTTCGAGTCGAGCCGCCGGATCAGCTCGTTCGCCTCCTCGACCACGGTGACGTCGGCGGCAAACGTCGTATCGAGAACGTAGTGAAAGCCGATTCGCCGCAGCGACTCGACCATCTTCCCTTCGCAATCGGTGCCCGGCTCGAGGCCGAAACACTCGCCCAGCGCGACGCGGACGGCGGGCGAGGTCGAGGCCACGAGAACCGGTCCTTTCTGCTCGGCCATGCGGCGAATGCGAGGGAATTCGATGCGTTCGGTCATTCCGCCGCGCTTGCAGATATTCGTGCATTGGCCGCAATGGATGCAGACGGCCTTGCCCTGCGCCGTTGCCGCGGCATCGTAGCGCGAGACGGTCATTTGATCGGTGCACACCTCCCCGCAATGCCCGCACTCCTGGCAAAGATAATCGTGATAAAGAATGCCCGGATTGTCGGGATCGACCCGCACGGCGGGCGTCTTCTTGCCGGCGGCTCTTCTCGCCGCCTTGTACTCCTTGAAGCTGGAACAGCCCTCCAGACCGTAAGGCGGACCGGATTCGACAGAGGCAGAAGGGTCGAAACCAGCCGCAAGAAGGGAGGGACCTCCGCCGAGCAGCAGCCCCGTTCCGAGAATGCCCGATCGCATCATCTGCCGGCGTGTGAACTCGGTCATGTCGGACCGTCTCCTTGAACGCTATGGATCGTTGTAGGAATGGCGTCGGCGTCGCCCCAGGTCCGGGAAGTATACCACGATGCGCCCCGGCGTGGCACGCATCGTCGCCCGGATCGACGACGTCGAGGGCCGCGCGATCGCGCGCCCGTGGGGCGCGCCTACCGTGTCGTGCGACGGACGGGGGGGTCGCTCTCGCCCGACGGGCCGGCCGATCAACCGGCGCCCTCGACGCGATCGACGAGCACGATCCGCAGATCGCAGACGTTCGTTTGCGTCGGGCCCGTCCGGATCAGGGCGTCGAGGGGCTGGAAGAAATGGTACGCGTCGTTGCGCGCAAGCAAGTCGGCCGGGTCGAGGCCGTGGCGGCGCGCGGCGGCGAGAATCGACGCATCGAGCCACGCGCCCGCGGCGTCGGTCGGGCCGTCTTCGCCGTCGGTTCCGCCCGAGAGCAGCACGATTCCCGACGCCCCGTCGTCGGCGAGGCGCTCCAGCGCGGCCAGCACGAGTTGCTGGTTGCGTCCGCCCAGGCCGCGGCGTTCGGCGGGGCAGAGCTTCACGACCGGCTCGCCACCGCTGACCAGGCAGTCGGGCCCGGGCCGATCGCGCATGCGCAAGGCCATCTCGGCCAGGTGGAGGCCGATCTGTTCGGCGAGGCCCTCCGACGATCGGGCGCTGGTGAGGGCGGGCGAGTAGCCCAGGCGTTCGGCCTCGCGGCCCGCCGCGTCGACTGCGGTGGCGTTGTTGCCGATGATCCGGTTGGTCACCCGGCAGGTCGGCCCGGCCGGGGTTTCGGCCTGTCGCGACTCGAGGTAGTCGAAAACCGTGGGGGAGATTTCCGCCGACCGGGCATTGAACCGCCGCAGCACGTCGAGGGCGAGTTGCGGCGTGGACGAATCCTCCACGGTAGGGCCTGAGGCGATCACGTCGAGCGGATCGCCTAGCACGTCGGAGATGATCAGGGCGACCAGCCGTCCGGCCCGGCAAGCGCGAGCCAACCCGCCCCCCTTGATGCGGCTGAGCTGCTTGCGCACCACGTTGAGCTCTTCGATGTTGGCTCCGGCCGCGCTGAGATGCCGGGTGACGGCCAGCTTGTCGGCCAGGGCGATCGCCTCGACCGGGGCGGGCAGCAGGGCCGAGCCTCCGCCCGAGATCAGGCAAAGGCACAGGTCGTCGGGCCCCAGCGACCCGACCAGCCGGAGGATCTCGGCCGCTCCGGCCGCCCCGGCCTCGGTCGGCTCGTTGACGCCCGCGGGCCGAGCCCCGTGCAGATGGACGTGGGCCAGCGGGCGCACGCAGTCCTCGGGCACGTTGACCCAGCCGGCAAGGCGTTTGCGGTGGGCGAGCTCCGGCCCCAGCACGTCCTCGACGGCCGCGGCCATGCCCGCCCCGGCCTTGCCCGCCCCCACCACGGCGATCCGGCCGATCCGTTCCAGCGCGAGCGACTCGTCGCCCACGACCAGCGCTCCCCCCTCGACGCGAAGCGCCTCGCCAACCAGACGCTCGGAACGGACCGCCTCGATCCCCGCCTGCCAGATCCGCAACGCGTCGGGGCCGAGTTGTTCGAGAGGGCGTTTCATGGCGCATGTCCGAACGGGGGGACGCGAAGCGACGGGCACGCTGCGCTGCTCTGGGCTCGCTCCGGAATTGCCTGGTTCCGCTGCAAGGTCGTCGGCACACTCCGTGCGCCGTCACCGGCCGACGGCGATCGCACGACGAGGCCGCCCCTGAGCGGCCGCTCGTTCACCTTAACGGCTCCCGCCGCCGCGCACCAGGGCGCCCGGGTGGCACATCGCATCGCGCTCGGCACGTCGCACCGGGGGAGCCGTTCACCCTGGTTCCCAAGGTGGAGCTTGGGAACCGGCACCCGCAGGGCGCTTGCCGCCCTACGCCGGGAAGCGGTAGAATGGCCCCCTGGGCTTCGCAGGGCCGATGGAATTCGCGCGGGCCCACCGCTTCTGCGAAGCGGCAAAGTTCAACGCACGATCTATCCGGCGGTGCATTCGACGTTGAGATAGTGGACGATCATTAGGAGGTCAAAGATGGCTAAGAAACTGCCTCCTCTTCATCCCGGCGAGGTTTTGCGTGAAGAGTTCCTCCTCCCGATGGAACTGAGTCAAAGCGCCTTGGCACGGGGGATCGGCGTCCCCCCTCGACGAATCAATGAAATTGTGCATGGTGCTCGGCGCGTGACTGCAGATACGGCACTTCGTCTTGGTCGTTTCTTCGGCACATCCCCAGAATTCTGGCTCGGCCTTCAGATGGATTACGAATTGGACACCGAAAGCGACCGCCTCAAAGGCCGCCTTGAGACAGAGGTGCGTGAGCATCACCGGACAGGATGGTGGGACGCAACGGATAACCAACGGATGCACGCGAGCGGGAAGATGTCTTGAGGGATGGATCGCTCACTCCCCCCCGTGAACCCTGACGGCAACCCGACAAGCGGGTGCGGAGCGCAGTGCAGGAGGCGAGGATCTGCGAACGTTCAGCGCGATCGACAAACGGGATCCCGATGCGGGGCTCTTGGCCGGCTCGGTGCCGGGCCGGCCTGGTGCCCACAGCCAGGGAGCGACCTTCGATGAGCCCGAGGAGGATCTCCGCGAGGTCGTCGCGATGCTCCTCGAAGACGGCGATCCGAAGTCTTGAAGTCGATTGCTGCGCGTTCGGATGTCGCCGATGTTCGTGTTCAAATAACGACGTTCGATGATCCAGAAATGTGGCCTTTCAGTGATACCGTCTGGATCATCACAAGCGCCGCTCCACCGACAGTTGCTGCGTGGTTTGATCCGGCAATACGTCCCGATGATTGCTCGGCCGGTTGGACCGACGGTGCTGCGTTCGAACCGTTGCCGGTGTCGGAAGGGATGCAAGCTGTCGCGTGTTGGTAAGACTGAATAGGGCGAACAAGGCCGTGAACCGGAGCGGGCGACAACGCGGGCTACGAAATGCGAGAGTTTTCGCTGCCGCCCGGTTACGGCCGTCGTTCGGCCCTGACCGAATCGATTCACACCCGTAAGGAAACTCTTCGCAATGGACATCCCACGAATATTCAACATCACGGAAAGTGCGCACCGCATCCACAACCCGATCACCCCCGAAAAGCTCGCCACGCTCGGCGCGGCGCTGCGTCTGGAATCGGGGGCCCGAGTGCTCGACCTCGGCAGCGGTTCGGGGGAGATGCTGTGCACCTGGGCACGCGATCACGGCGTCGTCGGCATCGGCATCGACATGAGCCGGTTGTTCACCGGGCAAGCGAAACTTCGTGCGGTAGAACTCGGCGTCGCCGATCAAGTCACCTTCATTCATGGCGACGCTGCCGGCTATGTCTCTGACGAGAAGGTCGATGTGGCAGCCTGTGTCGGTGCCACGTGGATCGGCGGGGGAGTCGCCGGCACGATCGAGCTTCTGGCGCGGAGCCTGCGCCCCGGAGGGATCATCCTCATCGGTGAGCCCTACTGGCGGCGGTTACCGCCAACGGAAGATGTTGCCAAGGGGTGTCAGGCAAGCTCAATCTCCGACTTTTTGATGCTTCCAGAGCTTCTCGCGTCTTTCGTCCCCCTTGGCTACGACGTCGTTGAAATGGTTCTGGCTGACCAAGACGGCTGGGATCGATACGAGGCGGCCAAATGGCTCACCATGCGCCGATGGCTTGAGGCCAATCCCGGCGACGAGTTCGCCAGAGATGTTCGAGCCAAGCTGACCTCGGAACCCCAGCGCTACGCCGCGTACACGCGTGAATACCTGGGCTGGGGTGTGTTCGCACTGATGCCACGGTGATGTGTTGGCGCCGTCGTGTTCAAAAGCCCTGTCGCACCGTAACCCGGCCTGTTGCGGCAGCTTACGGCAAAGCGAGAGGGCATGGCGTTGTCGACCTCCTGGACGAAATGGACTGTCAAGAGGATGGATGCCCTGCGCGCGGACGAAGAATGCGACGGGGTCGACTCACCGTTGGTCCCTCGCGATCGGCATCGGCTTGGGCGGGTGCGTCAAGCCGCTTTGCGCTCGTAGCGGCGCAGCAGCCCGGGCAGCGCTTCCCCCGTGGCCGCCGCATCGCTGAGGGCGTCGATCAGCAGCCCGGCGTTATCGAGCGTAACTCCGAGGAGTTCCCGGAAAAGCCGCCCCTTGTGTTTGCCGTCATCGCAGGATGCCGCGGAGGAACTCGGCACTTTGGCGGATGTTGTCGTCGGAGCCGTAGCACTCGATCGACACGACGCCGTCCCAGTCCGTCTCGCGGAGGTATTCGAGGCAGCGCCGGATGTTCTCGGCGTTGACGCCGCCGCCGATGGGGACCTCGCTGCAGGCGATGCCCGTCTCTTCGCCGCGCACCGCGGCGGCCAAGCCCTCGCTGACGTCCTTGATGTGGGCGTGGGAGAGGTACTTTCGGAAGGTCTTCAGGTACTCGAGCGGATCGAGGCCGGCGATGAACGAGTTGCCGGTGTCCATGTTGAATCGGAGGTGCTCCGATTCGAAGTGCCCAAAGAGCCGCTCCATGAACTCCGCGTCGGTGGTGTACGGCCCGTGGGGCTCGACGTTGATGATGACGCCGTAGTCTTCGGCCCAGGCGAGGCACTGCCGGTAGTTGTCGCAGGTGATGCGGAAGACCTCCTCCTTGCTGAACCCTTCGATTTCGAAGGCGCCGTCGACCGTGTCGACCATGGGGCAGCCCAATTCGGCGGCAAAGCGGATCGACTGTTGCACGTACTGGACGCCGAAGGTCGACCCGTCGGGGCCCATGAGGGGATAGGACCCGTCGATCTGCGAGACCGACAGTCCCATCCGATCGCAGTATCGCCGGAGGGCCCGAGGGTTCGACTGGAGCGAGATCCCCGGTTCGTATCCCATGGCCTGGATGAAGTACTGTCCGTGGATCACGGCGAACTCGATGTGGCGCAGGTCGTACTTGACGGCCGTTTCGGCGGCGGTCTTGAAGTTGCCGCTGAGCGGCCGCCAGTTGTCGGTGTGCAGTCCCAGTTCGATCATTCTCGATCTCCTCTCGCGATGGCTTGGCAAGGATTGCCCGACGCGTTCGCGGCAGCGAGCCGTCTTGTTCGGGCGGCGACAACGCCATTTGCGCCGCCAGGATACGGCAGCGGCGCCGGCACTTCAAGGGCCCGGAGTGTTGCGAAGCGTCTTGCGGGCGTCGCCCGGGGCGCGGTATCCTGCTCGGGGGACCTCCCGATTGTGTTTCGTTGGCATCCAGGAGAAACCGAGCATGAAACGACGAGAGTTCATGGCCGCCTCGTGTCTGGCCGGATTGGGGCCGCTTGGCGCGGCGGCAGCCCAAGGGGCCGGCGCTTCGACCGGCAAGGAGTTGTACGAGTTGCGGCTTTACCACTTGGCGTCGGTCGACAAGCAGAACGCCTTCGAGGCGTTCCTCGCCGAGGCGGCGATCCCCGCCCTGAACCGCATCGGCATCGAGCCGGTCGGCGTGTTCAAGGCGGCCGAGGGCGACGACCCCGGCCTCTTCGTGCTGCTGCCGCACAAGACGGTCGCGTCGCTGGTGGGAATGTACGAGAAGCTCGGCGGCGACGCCGCCTTTCTCGAGGCGGGTGCCCGCCTGCTCGAAGCCCCCAAGTCGGACCCGGCCTACGAGCGTTTCGAAAGCTCGCTCTTGTTGGCCTTCGACGGACATCCCAAGCTCACCGTGCCCTCGAAGAAGGAGTCGCGGGTCTTTCAACTCCGCATCTACGAGAGCCACAACGACGAGCGGGCCGTCAGGAAGATCGAGATGTTCAACGCGGGCGAGATCGACATCTTCCACCACACCGGGCTTGCGCCGGTCTTCTTCGGCCAGACCCTGGTCGGATCGAGGCTGCCCAACTTGACGTACATGCTCGGGTTCGACGATCCGGAGGCCCTCGAGAAAGCCTGGGACGCCTTCCGCGCCGACCCGGGCTGGAACGAAATGAAGCAGGACCCGCAGTACGCCGACACCGTGTCGAACATCACAAACCTGCTGCTGCGCCCGGCCGGCTGCTCGCAGATCTGACGCGCGCGGCGGCCAGGCCGGGCAGCCGGTCGTCGAGCCGTTGTTCGGCCCGATCGCCCAAGCGAAGAGGCCCACGGACCGTGTGGTTCGTGGGCCTCGGTCGTGGTGGGCTGCGTCGTCGGGAAATTGTCGGGAATAAATCCCGCCCGGCGCGCATCGAATAGATTGGTATGGAACTCTATCGCTTCATGGCCGACATTGTGGTGGTAGTTCACGCCACCTATATTGGGGTCGTCGTTTTTGGGCTCTTGGCGATCCTCGTGGGGCGCATTCTGCGCTGGCAGTGGGTGCGGAACTTCTGGTTCCGCGCGATCCACCTCGGCATGATTGCGATCGTCGTGGCTCAGGCCCTGGCCAACGTGACCTGTCCGCTGACGACGCTCGAGCAGAATCTGCGCGACAAGGCGGGCGAGGCGACCTACACGGGTTCGTTCATCGGCCATTGGGTGCACGAACTGATCTTTTACGAAGCCCCCCACTCGGTGTTCACCGCGATCTACTGCGTGTTCGGGGCGGTCGTCGTGCTGACCCTGCTCTTGGTCCCGCCACGATGGCCCGGCAGGCGATCGTCGCGGAGGGAAACCGCCTGTTAACGCGGCCCGCGCCCGCAGCCAAGTCGAGGGTAGGCCATGGGGGAACGCTGGGAATGGTGGAGTGGTGGAATGATGGAATGTTCGGCAGGAATGGGGCCCATCGTTCCAACATTCCATTGCTCCATCATGCGCCCACGGCGCGCGGAACTCGCGGCGCAGAAGACCAGCCCCTTCGGGTGGTTTCGATTGTCCCTTGCCGGAGTGCATCGGAACCGGTACGATACAAGCGAGCCGCCGGTCGTAAGCGTCGCGAGGCACGGTCTCGCGGCCCCCACGCGGCCGGCGGACTTGGCCCTCTACCATGCTCGTGCTGCCGGTGTACAACTTTTGGTGAGCCGATAATTTGCCCGTTGGGCGCCTGAACACAAAGACCTCAGCCGCGTGTATAGCCGTCATGCGGCCCTTAGTCGGGTCGATGCGGATCACACAACCTGGGGTCCAGGTTGCCCCCTTTAGGACACGGGCTCTCAAAAACGCACCGCCACGGCATTGCGGTGGAGGGCCATCTTTCTCGCATGCCGCCGATCACGGCGTGCCCCACGAAATGCGGAACGCGATTGCCCGATGAGTGAGCTTGCCGCCGATCTGGCCGCCAAACGCGACCGGTTGCTCGAACTGCTCAAGAGCTTTGGCAGTTGCGCCGTGGCTTTTTCGGGCGGTCTGGACAGCACCGTGCTGGCCAAAGCGGCGCAGTTGGCCCTGGGCGATCGGGCCGTCGCGGTCACCGGCATCAGCCCGAGTCTGGCCGTCGGCGAGTTAAACGAGTGCCGCGAGCTTGCCCGGCAGATCGGCATCCGGCACGAGACGCTGCGGACCGACGAGATCTCGAATCCCGAGTATCAGAAGAACACGTCCGACCGCTGCTACCACTGTAAGACCGAGCTGTTCGTGCAGGTCGAGAAGGTGGCCCGGCGACTGGACGTGGCCGTGGTGGCCGACGGATCGAACCGCGACGACCACGGCGAGCACCGGCCCGGCATCCAGGCGGCCCGGGAGCGTGAGGTCCGCAGCCCCCTGGCCGAGTGCGGACTGACCAAGCCCGAACTGCGGACGCTGGCGGCCCATTGGCAGTTGCCGACCTGGGACAAGCCGGCCACCCCCTGCCTGAGCAGCCGCATCGCCTACGGCGAGCAGGTTACCCCCGAGCGACTGGCCATGATCGACCGGGCCGAGCGTTTTCTGCGCGAGCGGGGATTTCAGCCCCTTCGGGTGCGCTACCATAAGGGCGACATGGCGCGGATCGAGGTAGGCCCCGAGGCCATTGAGCGGTTTTTCGACGCGTCGTTCCGCCGCGAGGTGGTCGAACAGCTCAAGGCGGCCGGGTTTCGCTACGTGTCGGTCGATCTCGAGGGATTTCGCTCGGGCAGTCTCAACGAGATCCTGCCGGCCGAGAGCCTGCAAATCTTATCGCGTTAACAGCAGCAGCAGGGCCAGGACGACGGCCAGCAGGCTGCCCGCGCCGATGACCACCCAGACCGACAGGGGCGTGCCCTTCTGGCGATGGCGGTAGGTCGCGAGCCGATCGGGGGTCATGGGTTCGCGGGAGCGAAGCCGGGCCAGCACGGGCGACGGCTCGCGGGCGAGGAAATCGAGCGCCCCGACGGGCTCTTCGGC
>Ga0334893_1001396_pt1 | contig 23414 bp, 16 predicted proteins | sample GraSluR3_MG_5_FD_207218 | JGI IMG/M metagenome (GOLD analysis project Ga0334893, IMG submission 207218) | Sludge microbial communities from methane-producing bioreactor in Wageningen University, Netherlands - Granular Sludge_09_05-R3 | ecosystem: Engineered > Bioreactor > Anaerobic >...
GCCCGCATCGGTGCGCGTCGTTTCGCCCTCGGGCAGCGAGCGGCGCCTTCCCGACACCGGGAAGGAAGGCGAAGGCTCGTACACCTTCGAGGCCGATGAGACCGGCGCCTACCGGGTCGAGTGCGACGCGGGCAACCACACCACTCAGTTGAGCTCGGCCACGCACCGCGCCTGCGAGTACGCCCCGCGAGGCCCGTTCCACTTTCTGGGAACGGCGGGCGAGCTGTTCTTCTGGGTTCCGCCCGGCGTCCAGGAGTGGGCCGTTACCATGTCGGGCGGCAACGCGGCCGAGCGGGTCAAGGCGGGACTGTATAGCCCGGCGGGCGAACTCGTCGAGGAAGAGGACAGCATCCTTGGCCGCCAGTTCGCGGTGACTCGCGAACGGGCGCCGGCCGGCGAAATCTGGAGCCTTCGGCTCGATCGCCCCTCGGAGGGCGTGCTCGAGGACTATTACGTCCAGTTGCAGGGGCTCCCGCCCGTGCTCGCCTCGAGCCGTGAGACCCTGCTCAGGCCCGTGAAGTAGCCGGCGGCGAGCATCAGTCGACGTCGAAGCGTTTGAGGTGATCGTCGTAGCCGCTTGAGCTGCACGTAGTTCCACATCGGCTTGCGGTTCCTGCGGCAAAGGCGCAACGTCGTCGACGTTTTGGACATTGAGCGTCTGGCCGATCGCAGGCAAGAGGCAAGTACCGAAGACTGGAGGGTCTGGGGTGCCCCGAAACCCTCAGCGTTCGGTCCGGGTTGTAGCGGTTGGATCGACGCGGCGTCTTCTCGCCGCAATCGGTCGGAGAGGCGGGCATGGCTGGTTGGGTACGCGGACTGGTGCGAGCGCCGACTTGTGTATAACGGGTCGTGAACGAGTCCATGGACGGTTCGTGCTTGCGGAGGGTGGCTTTCGTTGCCATGCCCCATCCACCGGGCAGAGCCATCTGCCCGTCGAGTTGTCCTGCTCTCCCTCGAACTCGTGGGGTGGCGGCCCGCAGTCCCCCGACGGGCTCTTCGATGATCGACGAACGCCGCCTTGCTACTCATAGTCTGTAGGCGCGAAGTCGTCGCGGCGTCATTCTTCTGAAGATGAAGAACCCGAAGAGGGCGTTCGGCCAACGCGTTCGGCAGTTGCGAGTTGCAGCGGGGCTCTCGCAAGAGGCTCTGGCGGAGGCTTGTGGTCTGCACCGCACCTACATTGGATCGGTCGAACGTGGTGAGCGCAACATCAGTCTCCTCAATATCGTAGCCATCGCGAATGCCCTGCGAGTCTCGCCAACTGCTCTTGTCGAAGGGATCAGTGAGTGACTTCGCCGTATGCGGGAGTGCAACCAGCAAGGTGGGCAGAGGTGACGCAGCGCCTTCTGGAGCGACACCCCCTGGACGCGCGGGAAATCGTAGACATTGTGCTGATGTCCTGGGACTCGATCTTCGACTCGCGAATGGGCACAAAGGGCTTTCGTATCGGAGTGCACATTTTTCCAAAGCCCCAGACGATGGGGTTCCTTTTGCACGAGTTGATACCACTCGAATTGGCGGCACGCCATCCAGATCGGTGGAGGGTCGAGAAGATCGCCGGCGACAAAGACATGGTTCACATCCCTGACGATTACTACTCGATCGAATTGAAGACGTCCTCCAATCCCAGCCGGATCTTCGGAAATCGCAGTTACGCGCAGGGAGCCACGTCAGCCAAGAAGGCCAAGTCCGGGTACTACCTCGCGGTAAACTTCGAGAGGTTCGTTTCTCCAGAAAAACGCCCGAATGTCCGACGAATCCGCTTCGGCTGGCTCGACTCTTCCGACTGGATCGGCCAGAAGGCGCCCACGGGGCAGCAGTCCCGCCTTCCGCCCGATGTCGAGACGCTCAAGCTGTGTGAGCTGTACCCAGGCGATTAGAACAGCGTGCGCTGCTGCTGTAACCCTTGTCGCTTCGCCAGAAAACTCTCGAATCGTTCGATCGCAACGTGGCAGTAGTCTTGCCGAATCTCGAACCCCAGAAACAGTCGCCCAAGGCCTATCGCCGCGATGCCCGCCGAGCACGAGCCTGCGAACGGATCCATGACCAAGTCAACTGGGTTTGAGCAGGCGCGAATGACGCGTTCAACGACAGGGATCGGAAACTGCGCGGGGTGTGAGGTGCGCTCCTTGGAACTCCGGTTGGCACCAGTGGTCACTTTGGGGAACTCCCACACATCCGACGGGTTCTTGCCGAGCGGGTTGCAGCGATACTTCCCCTTCTTCTTCTGGTTTGGGTATTTCACGTTGGGATCGCGGATATCATCGAGATTGAACGTATAACGATCTGGGTCTGAAACGAAGAAGAGCCACTTCTCGTTTCGAGGACTAAGGCGCCTCTTCGCAGAAACACCAGCGCCGTATTTCCAGACCACTTCTTGGAGCAGGTAGAAAGGAGACGCATTCCACAGGAGATACGGTATGGGGACGCAGAGGCCTTGTTCCGGGACTTCCACGTAGCCGACATTCAGCCAGAACGCGCCGCTACGTTTGGTCGCTGCATGGATCTGCGTCATCCACTTTGAACACCACGCCACATAGTCCGCAACGGTCATCGGCTCTTCATATTCCTTGCCGATATTGTAGGGTGGCGAGGTAAGCGACAGGTCCACCTCGAAACCTTCACGGGACAGGACTTCCAGGTACCGGCACGCATCTCCACAATACAAGATCAACCCGCCCCGTGAATAGGCAGGCTTTCCAAGGGAGCGGGCCAAGAATCGCTCGGTTTCCCTATGCCGCTCATCCAGAGCGCGTGCCGACTCTTCCGACAGTGGCCTCAGAATCGAGGCCGGGACAATCTGTGTGGGTGTATGTTCACCGACGCCTTCTGCCACGAACCGGTTATGTCTTCTGTCGGCGATCTTGCGTTGCACTCGCATGCCTCCTGCGCGTTACCACAATGCATTTGCGGCCCGATACCCCAACCAGGACGACGCCGTCGGCATCGAAAGGCCGCCGCGTCTTACCTTGGTATATCGTTCTGCAATCTCACCCGATCGCGGATGACGGGTCGTCACGGTACCTGCGTACACTTACCAAGGTAGGGGGGCCTATCGTATTTGTCAAGACCTCCGGCTGCGGAGAACGAGCGATTGTGCGCAAGCGCTGTCGTCCGTAGATGTGGAAACGGTGACGTTGGGAACCCTCCACCGCTCGGGCAGCGTTGGAGTTTGCTCCCAGCACACAGCGCACGTTCTCCGGTGCAGCCTCCATGTCCCCGCACGCTTGAGCGACTGGTCGGTCTTGCTGAGCCTCGCCGTGTCGGACCAAGCCACGATCGCCGTGGCGGCCCGCGGTGTCTCTGCCTTCCGACCAAGCTTGCTAGAACTCGACCAGCCCCGCCCCTTCGACGGCGATGCAGGGGAAGACGGCCGGCTTGAGCCGCATCGGGCGGTAGTAGTGCTTGACCAGGGCCTTGTGGACGGCCTCGACCGCGTCTCTCGCGGCGAGGATCATGATGCAGCCGCCCAGGCCGGCCCCGGCGATCTGGGCGCCCGCCACTCCCGGCACCGCGCCGGCCACGTCGACCATCCGGTCGATCTCGGGCGTGCTGCACGCGTACCCGCCCGGCTGCATGTACAACTGGGCGCGGAGCACCCGGTCGGGGTCTTCGCTGGCCAGGTCGCGGAGCAGCCCGCCGAGGTACTCGTCGGTGCAGCTTTCGCCCAATTCGCGATAGGCTCCGTCGGCGGCAAGGGCGCTGACGCGGTCGCCGTCGTGGCTGGCCTTCATCAGCGCGCCGAACTCGTCGATGCGCCCGGCTTCGAGGTAGTCGACGGCCATCCGGCTTCGCAGGATCTCGGCGATTCCGTACAGCAACACGGCCCGCGGATGGTAGCAGGGCGGCTCGGGATGGGTGGCGAAGCTGGCCTCGATCAACTCGCGGTGGTCGCCCGAGAGCAGCGAGCGGAAGTCGTCGCGGGTCATGCACCGCGGCACCTTGAGCAGCCGGCGATACACGTCGCTCGTCGAGCATCCCAGCCGTTGCGGCGTGAGGTCGCGGAGGTGCTCGACCGCGTGGGCGATCTCGGGGCACCGTTGCTTCAGCAGGGCGAACCCGAGCTCGTACGCGGCGATTCGGGCGTTGCGCACGTCCTTGGCCGAGCCGTTGCGGCTGGCCTTGACGTGGCTGTTCGCGATGAGCAACTGGTAGTCGCGCGGAGCGTCGATGATCTTCTCGACGCGGAAGGGCAGGTAGCCGACGTGGGCGATCTTGCTGCGCTGGCCCAGGTAGATGGCGGCGGGGTCGCCCGGCCCCCCGCGCGCCCCGACGAACCACTGGCCTTCGCCGCAGAGGTCGACGAATTGCTGGGCGGTCAGATCGAAGTTGTTCAGGGCGATGGCCGCCTGCAAGGCGGCGACCATCACGGTCGAGCCGCTGCTCAACCCCGCGGCGACGGGCACGTTGCCCCAGAGGGCCAGGTTGAGACCGCGGAGTTGCACGTCCTGGTAGCGGTGCTGGAGCCGCAGCAGGGCCGCCTTGATATAATTGCCCCAATCGCCCGGATTGCGATACACCATCTGCCGGGCCCAATCGCTGTTGACGAAGTTGAGCCACTCGCTCCAGGCGAAGTGCCCGATCAGCTCGGAGACGTTGAAGCGGACGGGCGGGAAGCGCTTCGGCTCGACATGGACGGCCGCCACGTCGTTGTCGTCGCGGAGCCCGGCCACGGCGATCGTCTCGCGGTCGATGGCCAGAAAGTTCGACCAGCCGCCGCGGTGGTCGACGTGTCGCCCCATCAGGTTGAGCCGGCCGGGCGCCCGCACGATGCACACGTGGCTCTCGTAGCCGAACCGCTTGCCGTAGCAGGCGAGCACCCGGGCCAGGTCGCGGCACTTCTGCGCGTGCAGCGGCGGGTGCGACCCGTAAATGCGGCTCAGCCAGCGGGCCAGGCTCGACTTGCGGTCGTCGATCTTGCCCAGCCAATCGCGGACCGTGCCGTACTGGCTCGCCTTGAGCCGCGGCGGCCCGCCCACGGCGATCTCCTTCTGCCGCTCGGTCTTCTTGCGGCGGACATAGTCCTGGATCGCCAGCAGCTCGTCGGGCGAGTTGAACCCCTGGATCCAGTCGGGCGTATCGATCGGCACGGCGCGTACGCGATAGCGCGCGTTACCGTCGGCGTCCTTCGCCCCGGCCAGCAGGCGCACGACGTCGGTCAGATAGTATTCGCCCTGGGCGTTGTCGTTGTCGATGCGGCGCACGCCCTCGTAGAAGGCGTCGGACCGGAAGAGATAGAAGCTGGGGTTGGCTCGCTGGCAGATTCGCTCGATCTGCCGGGCCGTATAGCGTTTTCCGCCGACTTCGAGATGGTACTTGCCCGAATCGACGATCGCTTGCAGGCGCTGGCGGTCGAGCGGTTCGCCGCGTGCCAGGTCGAGCAGTTCGGGCACGGCCACGGCTTGTTTTTCGGGATTGGCGATGTGCCGGCCGACCACGGCGAGCACGTCGCGCCCGCTCAGGTCGGCCCCGTTGGCAAGGCGCTTGCCCAGGTCGTCGGCGATGGCCTGGCGCGCCCGATCGACTTTTTCGATGATGTCGAGGGCCTGGCCGCCGCGGTCGACGAACACGCGGCCCACCGAGCCGGCCGTGGCCCGGCCGACGGGCGTGGTGAGCAAGGCCAGGTCGGCCCGCTGCTTGATGAACCCGTCGAGCAACGCCTCGATGGCCGGCTCCTCGACGAGCTTGTCGCCCATCGTGACCAGCACGTATCCGCGGTAAGCGATATTCTGGAGCGCCTCGGCGGCCAGCTTGGCGGCGTGCCCCGTGCCCATCTGGGGCTCCTGGTAGACGTACATGACGCCCGGGTGCTCCCGGCCGACCGTGTCGAGGATCTGCTCGGGCTTGGCGCCGACCACGACGAGGAATCCGCCGAACCCCTTGCGCTTGAAAACGCGAATCTGGCGATTGATGGCGGGCACCGCGTCGATCTCGAAGCGAACCTTGACGAGGTCGTTGCGGCCCATGCGGGTGCCTTTGCCGGCGGCCAGGATGACGACGATCGTCTCGTGCGCGATGCTTCGCGTCTTGTTCATGGCGGGGCAGTCTGGCTCGCGATGGGCGGCGGGCGCGGTTCCACGAAGGCGGCCGCGACGAACGGCCCGGGAGATCGCGTCGGCGCCGAGCTAGTGGTTGCCGCGGATCAGCGGTGGGACCATCGTGTAGAGGTAGTAAGCCCGCGGCGCGGCCAGATCGAAGAGGGCGGCCAGGTCGAAGCTCGATCGCTGGGCCTGGACGCCAAGCAGAAGACTGGCGAGGCTCGGTTCCCGCTCGTACTTCACGACCGTGACCTCCTTGGGGTCGACGTCGGCCAACTCGATGGCCCGCTCGATCGCCTCCTCGACGAATCCGATCTTGTCGACCAAGCCGAGTTCGAGGGCCTGGTTCGCCGAATAGACCTGGCCGGTGGCCAGCTTGTCGAGGGCTTCGCCGTCCTTTTCGAACTTGGGGCGCCCCGTCTTGATGACCTGCTTGAACCGCGCGAACCCGTCGTCGACGAGGGCCTGGAAGATCTCTCGCTCTTCGTCGGTCATGGTCTTGAAGAAGCTTCCCATGCCCTTGAGGCGGTGGCTGGCGATCGAGTTCTCCTCGACGCCGATGTGCTCGATGAGCTTCGAGGCGTTGTAGTGGGGAATGATCACGCCGATCGAGCCGGTCCACGTCGTGGGCTCGGCGAAGATCACGTCGGGATTGTCGCCGACCGCCATGGCCACGTAGTAACCGCCGCTGGCGGCGAGGCTGCCCATGCTGACGACGATGGGGATGCTCGACTCCTCGCGCAGTTTCGTCAGGTGGTGATAGAGATAGTCGCTGCCCGTGATGGTTCCGCCCGGCGAATTGATTCGCAAGACCACGGCCTTCAGGGCGTCGTCTTTCGCGGCCTGGTCGATCTGGCGTTTGACGAAGCCGTCGTCCGCGTCGAGGATTACCCCGTCGAGGGAGATGATGGCAACTTTGTGAGGCGCGAATCGCTCGTGGGAGACGTATCGCTCGCGAACCCGGCGCGCGGCATCCATGCTTCCGGCACCGAAGAGGAACGCGACGTTCATCAGCATCGACACGGCAAGGACGCCGAACAGGAACAGCAGGAACAACGCCCCGAGCACGCCGAACCGGCGCCGAGGCGGTGGGGAAGCGTAGGGCGGGGCCATTTGCATCGGCGGCGCGGGTTGTTCGTAATTGGGCGTGTGGGGGTTGGGTTCCATGGCGGCGACTCCGCGACAAGCAGGGCACGGCAGGGGCTCGAATCGGCGGGGCGAACGTGCCCGGGAGGCGAATCCCCGCGCAAGCGCTGAATCCTAAGTCCACCCTTATCTTACGTATTCTAGCTCAGCCGGTTCGCGAGGCAAACCGGGCCGACCCGCCCGGCCGGGCCCGGGCGCAGCCCCCGCCGGCGCCTCGCCTCGATGACGATTGCGAAACCGCGCGAGTCGAGCGCAAAGGGCGGACGTTTGCAGAACACCGTTTGCCCGAGGGCCGGTCAGCGGCCGTTGTGCGTCGTGGACGCCGCGTGCTCGTCGCCGGCCATGCCCTCCCACGCATCCAGTGCCGGCCGATAGAGCGACGGATCGTCTTCGTATTGTTGCCCAAGGCGCAGCGCGTCGTGCTGAATTGGGGGCAACGCCATCCAAGGTGGTGCGATGCTCGACAACCCTCTCTCCCAGCGAAGCCATGGAGGGCCTGTGAACCGGCGCATACGCTTATTACGGCTCATCTGGCGGAAGCGCAAGTCCCGAGGCCCGCACGGGAGTACCGGTGCCTCTTCTCTGTTCACGACTGCGCCGAAGCATTTACTCTGTCAGGGGTTGCGACTGCATTGGCAACAGAGAAGAGGCACCGGTACTCCGTCCTGTGCAACCACCTACGCGAACTCCGGATGGACCCTTATTGCCCATTCGAATCCCGGAAGAGCCGAAGAAGTCGAGCCGCTGCGCGAGGAAGGGCTCGAAGGTCTTGCGATCGGGGCACAGAACGTGCGCGCTTGGCCCCTGGGAGCGGCGCCCCTTGCCTCTGCGACGAGCGGGGCGATGTCCCGGTGTGTCGAGAGACGGTGACTTGCCGGGCTTGGAGGACTGCTTGATCTGCCCCGTGACCGCCCCGACGTACTTCTTGAGCCACGCGTCGCTGCCCGACTCAACGTAGCGCTGGAGTCGGCCGGTCAGTTCCGGATCATCGCGCCGGGGCGACTCGGCATGCCGGCAATCGTTGAAGGTTTCGTAGCGCAAGGCCCTCGGGTCATCGCAAGGCCCCTTTCAGGCCCATCCCGATTGCAGGACGAGTTGAACGATTTCGGGGGGGCAATTGTACCGCAGCGGGATGATGGCCGAGACGCCCTGGCTGACGTTGAGGATGGTGGGCGGCAGGTGGTGCACTCCCGAGCAGTAGCGCACGCCCAGGCGCGAGGCCGACAGCAGGGGCCCGACGACGGGCAGGCGAATCTGGCCGCCGTGCGTGTGGCCCGCCAGCAGCAGGTCGATCTCGTTCGACCGGGCCCAGGGGAGTTGATCGGGGGTGTGGGCCAGGGCGATCCGCACGGGTCCGCCTTGCGAGGCGGGGGGCGGGGCGTTCGAGAAATCGGCGGCCGGCGCGATCCAGGGCAGCTCGTTGCCGGCCACGACCACGCGCTCGTCGCCGAGGCGAACCTCGATCCACCGGGCGCCGACGCTCGTGATCCCGCAGGCGTCGAGCGCTCGGCGCAGCCGATCCGTATCGACCCGCAGATCGTGGTTGCCCAGCACGCAGTAGACGCCGAACCGGGCGGCAAGCCGGCCTAGGGTGTCGGGCACCCAGTCGATGCACTGTGAGCGGTCGGCCAGATCGCCGGTGATGGCCACGAGATCGGGCCGGCATGCGTTGGCGGCGCGGGCCAGCTCTTTGAAGAAGGCTTTGCCGATCCGGCCGCTGAAATGGAAGTCGGAGAGGTGGACGATGCGCAAGCCGTCGAGCGACTTGGGCAGCCGGGGCACTTCGACCGCCCGCTCGACCACGTCGAGCTGCAGCATCTCGTTGCCGGGGAGCCGGACGAGGAAATGGTGGCATCCGTCGCCGGAGGGCCCCGTGCTCGGCGCGCGCAGGTCGAGCCGGCGACGGCGTTCTCCGCGCAGGACGGCAGGGGGCCGCACCAGCGCCTTCCACCCGATCCAGCGAACCGCGACGAAGATCCCGGCCGCGCAACAGACGCCCAGGTAGATTCTCGCCACGGCCGGAACGATGCCCGCCGTGGGTCGGGCGTCCCAGGCAAACCAACCGGCCAGCAGCAGGGGCAGGACGACGGCGCAGGCGAACCCCGCGGCGGTCAGCGCCTCGCTCGCCCGTGGCGACAGACGCAGGCGGTGGGTGTGGTTGAAGAAGGACGCCCAGAGGTAACCGTGGCCGATCAGGGCGAAGAGCACGACCGCGATTTCGACCAGACGCGTCACGATCGCCCCACGGCGCCCGGCTCGGCCACGACGTGTTCGACCGCGTTGAGCAGTTGATCCAGTCGGAAGGGCTTGTAGAGCACGGCCTTCAATCCGGCCTGGCGGGCCTTGACGATCGAATGGTCGGGGTCGTAGCCGAAGCCCGTCATGAGGATCAGCGGGAGCGGCTCGACGTCGAGGACCTCGCGCAGCCGGCACATCAACTCGTAGCCGGTGACGTCGGGAAGCCGGATGTCGGCGATGATTACGTCGTAACCGCTGTTGCGGACCATCGACATGGCCTGGCTGCCGTCGGGGGCGGTCTCGACTTCGCAGCCGTAGCGCTCCAGCAAGGCATGGGCCGCGCTGCGCACGTCGCTGTCGTCGTCGACCAGCAGCACGCGGCGGCCCATCAGCGAGGCCCGCTCGGGCTCGGGGGGCTGCGGCAGGGCCTGGGCGGGCGCCATCTTTTGCCCCACCTTCTGGATCACCTGCTTGATGTCGCGGGCGTTCCGCAGGATCCGCTGCAACCGCTCGACCACCTCGGGCTCGTGCCCGATATAACGCTCCATCACGTTGACGGCGTCGTTGAGGATCTCGTCGACCGGCAGCGCCACGGCGCTGTGGATCGCCTCGACGCTGGCCGCCGCGGTGCTCGCCTTCTCGGCGACCAATAGCTCCAAGGTGTTCAGGGCGACGGCCACATCGCGGGTGAAGATCTCGAGGAACTGCAGGTCGCTTTCGCTGAAAGCCCTCGGTTCGGTGCTCTCGACGTTGAACGTGCCGATCACCTCGTCGTGGAGCACCAGGGGCACGGTCAACGAGCTGCGCGCGTCTTTGGCCCCCTCGAGATAGAGCGGGTCTTCGGTCGTGTCTTCGCAGAGATAGCTCTTTCCGGTCGCCGCCACGAACCCGGTCACCCCGTTGTTCTGCGGCTGGGCATAGAGTTCGCGGCCGGCGGCCTCGGGCTCCATCCCCACCGAAAGCAGCGGCTCGAGGCGTCCCGTCTTGTTGTCGAGCAGGCGGATCTCGACCATCTCGAAGTCGAGCAGATCCTGGGTGAAGTGGAGGATGTTCGATTTGAGCAGCTCGATCCGCTCCTCGACCGACATGTCGAGCAACTCGTCGGGCGTCAAGTCGGCCAGCTCCATGCCGGCCTGATGGATGGCGGCCAGCTTCTGCTGCTGGAGAACCTCGGAGGTCACGTCGCGGATCGTGACGATCAGGTTTCGCGGCAGGCCGCCCTCTTCGTGCACCGGGGCCACGTGGAGCTGGAAGTGCCGGTTGTCGCCGTTGCGCAGCGTCGAGGTCGTCGATGACCCGGTCGCCAGGGCGGTGTGGAACGGGCAGAAGTCGGGCCCCAGGATTTCGGGGTTGCCCAACACCGAGTAGAACCCGGCGCCGATCACGTCGTCGCGCCCGCTCCACTCGCGCAGCCGGCCGTTGCACCAGAGGATGCGATTCTCGGAATCCAGCAGGACGACGCCGTCGGGCATGCCGGCCAGGATCTGCTCGTTCTGCAGGAGGGTCGCGATCTGAAACGCCTCTTGAAGATGCTCGGAGCCCACGTACACGCCGTCAAACGGCTCGTGGGTGAGCATCGAGAGGGCCTGGATGGGGTTCCCCACGGGAACCACCTCGCAGGCCTCGCTCAACTGCTTCAAGAACGGATCGAGCGAGGCAGAGGAGTGGCAGAGGGATAGGATTCTCGGTTTTTCGGGCAACGCTCTTTCACTCCATCGGCCATGTGCCGGCGTCAACCGCGACAACCCCGGTTGACGGATTATAGGTGTCGCCTGCGGGCCGAACAACCGGACTCGCGCGGTTTGCCCGTTGTCTTGCATCGGCGGGGCCGGGCGGAACGTTGACCGCCGATGCGCGCGGCTCTGCATCCGGACCGACTCGGCGAAACGGCAAGGCCCCTGCAATCGCGACTCTCGCGTCGCCGGTTCCCGCGACGGGCACGGCCGGCGCTTCAGGCCAACGCCCGCGCGGGTCGATGAACAGACCGGGACACGCCGCGCCAACGGGCGGCGCCGTCGAGTTGGGATCGTGCGGAGGTGGGATCATGTGGCGAGCGATGTTTCTGGCGATTGGCACGTTTCTGATCCTCCTGGGGGCCCAGTGCCTCGGGGTCGAGAAGTTCATTCTCAAACCGCGCGAGGGAGCGGCCCAGGCGGCTGCCCAGCCCGCGCTGTTTGCCCCCCAAGGGCCCGCTCCCGCCGCAAAGAGGGAACTCGTCCCACCACCCTGGGCGGCCTGGAGTCTCATGTCGACCGGCGCCGTGGTTTGCCTGTACTCGTTCAATATCCCTGCTCGCTTGAACGGGTAGAAGCGGTCAATCTCCCTCGCGAATCCGGTCAAAGTACTCCTGGGCGTGTGCCTGCTGCTTTCGGGAGAGCGGCTGCCCGCTGAGCGGGTCGGCCGACTGCTCGCGGATCGCCCGGTATTGCTCCTGAAGTTCCTGCTGCACGTCGCCGATGAGGTTCGGGCCGTCGACGCGCCCCACGATCGACGCGCTGCCTTTGTCGACCTTCATCGCGGGCTTCGTGTCGATGAAGCCGACGTTGTCGGATTGCTCGGGCCGGTCGCCGTAGCCTCGGCCGTGGCCGAGCCCGTCGCCCTCGCCCGTGCCTTGGCCCGCTCCCTGGCCCGTTCCCCGGCACGCGGCGCAGCCCAGCCCGCCGCAGTGGGGACAGGTCATCTGGTTGCGGCACTGGCCCAGCTCGTTCATCGCGTCGTCGAGCAGCTTCAGCTCCCGCATCTGCTGCTGGAGGTCGCCTAACTCCGACTGGAGGCTGTCGAGCACGTCGCCGGCCTGCTCCAGCCGGCCATCCTCCAGGCACTGGGCACACTGGCCCAGTTGGTCGGCCAGGTTTCGAAGCCGATTCATCGGAGGCGCCTGCTGCTGGAGCTGATCGAGCTGCTCTTCGAGCTGCCCGGCCTCGTCCTGCCGACCCTGCTGACGTGCCTGGTCGATGCGCCGCTGGAGGTCGTGCTGGGCCTCACGGTGGGCGTCGGCCAGCTTCTCGATCTTCTCGCGCATCTGGTCGAGTTGCCGGGCAAGCCGTTCCTGCTCCTCCCGGGTGAGGCCGCCGTCGTTCAGCTTGGATTGGAGCTTGTCGATCTCTTTCATGGCCTGCTTGAAGTCGCCCTGCTTGAGCGCTTCGAGCAGCTTGTCGGCGGGGCCCTGGTCGACGTTCTTCAGCCGGTCGAGCTGCTGCTGGATCTTATCGGCGCCCCCCAACTGGTCGCGACGCTTCTGGATCTCCTTGGCCAGGTCGTTGAGTTGGATCAGGGCCTTCGTTCGCTCGCCCTCGGTGCGTTCGGCCAGATCCTTGCTTTCCTCATCGAGCCGCGCGAGCAGATGCTCGACGTCTTTGAGCCCCTCTTTCTTCGCCACGTCGCGCTTCTGCTGGAGCCTGCGGCGCAGCTCCCTGGCCGACTGCTCGATCTGTTTCTGGATCGATGGATCCGTCTTGGCTTGGGCCTGGTTCGAGCCGGCCGGATGGACGAGCAAGGCCACCAGCACGGCCACGACCGCCGGCAGCAGGGGAAGCAGCACCTGCCGGCCGGGCGCGATCGCGAATCGTTCGCCCACGTCGAGCCGGCCCACGCGGCGGACCGCGTCGTCGATCAGGGCCTGCCCGGCCAAGGTGCGGCGATCGTCGTCCGAGAGGCTCAGGGCGCTGGAGACCCGCTCCTTGAGTGCGAAGCGGCGGTCGATCTCGATGGCCGCGTCGATCGGCCGGGGCCCGCGCACGAGGGCCCAGGCCGCGGCAACGGCAATTCCCAGCGCGAGCGCCCCGACGCCCCAGATCCAGGGATCGATTCCCAGGGGACGATACTTGTCGACGGCAATCAGGATCAGGGCGGCCAGCAGGGTGGCAAAACAGCACCACCCGAGCACGTCCACGAACCGCTGCACGGCGAGCCACCGCCGCGCCCGGGCGACCTGCTTGTTCAACGATTCCATCGAACCTTCCCCCAACAGAGCCCTCGGAAGGGTCACGGCATGCCTGGAAGGCTTCCACCGCATTATACTGCCGATCCGGCAATCCGTGCCAGAAGACAGCCGACGGGACAACCCGATGGAGGGCCTCGCGCGTGTCGCCCGGCGGGCAACGGCAGGTCCTGTTATGCCGGATGGATCGTTCCGGGCCGGACCAGCCGCCACGACGCTTGGGCATGCTTTTCTACTGTTCGTAGGCCATCACCTCGACCAGGTGCCGGCCCGTGTTGGCCGAGTTGTAAGGGATGGTCACCCGCAGAAAGCGCACGCGACGCGGCGGGAACGCGCAGGTGGTTCCCTGGCGCGTGGCCTTTTGGGGGTCGTCGCGGTAGTCGGCCACCGTCTCCCAATGGGCGCCGTCGGTCGAGGTCTCGACCGTGAAGCCGTACGATCGCTCGTCGCCGTAGAAGAACACGACCACGACGCGGCCGAGGGTGGTCGGCTCTTCCAGGTCGACCTGCCACCATGCCGCCGGGTCGACGTTCACGTCGGTCGCCCAGTAGCGGTTCGTGTTGCGGCGCCGCCCGTCGTTGGCCAGATGGGCCGGATAGGGTCGCAGGGCGTGCGAGCAGGCGGTTGGCTTGCCCGTCGTGAGGCTCTTGGACTCGGGCTCGGCGACCGTCCGCCCGTACTTGCGGAACATCTCCGCGGAGACGGCGACCGGATCGCCCTGCGGCTCGACCGGATAGGGCTCGGTGCCGTGCGTCCAGGCGTCCTCCCATTGACGCACGTCGCGCTCGAACCCGTCGGCATCGAAGGGCTTGCCTTCGGCGAGCGACGCCTCGAGCCGTTCGACGAACTGTTGCCAGCGGCCTCGATAGAACCCGGCGATGAGTCCCGACCACTGGCGCTGGGCATAGTCGTGCAGCACCCCGTCGGGCGGTCCCCAAAGGGTGATGAGATTCCGGGCGTTCCACTCGTAGAGGCGTTCTTCCTCTTCGTTGGCGGCCCATCGCTTCGCGTCGGCGAGCCACGTGCCCAGCAGGAACTCCCGCCGCGTGGCCAGCAGGCGATCGAGGTCGTCGATCGTCGTCAGCAGGCGCGCGCCCGCCTCGGCCAGGGCCTCGCGGTCCTTGCGCCGATAGGCGTCGATAACGTCGTCGTGGGCGACGCCGGCCAACTCGCCGAGCACCTGCCGGGCAAGATGGACCACGTCGTACCGGTACGTGTCGACCTCGTCCAGGTCGCCGGCACACGAGAGCAACTCCTCCCACGCCCGAACCAGCTCGGTGGGATCGTACGGCACGGCCGGCGCGGTTCCCGATAGCCGGGGCCGGCGGCAGACGATCGTACCCGTGTAGCCGGGCGAGCGGTACGCCGTCGCCAGCAGCCGCTCCCACGCCTGGTGGGCCTTGGGAAGGCTTGCGCCGTAGCGGCTTTCGACGAACGGGGGCGTCCAGGCCTCGACCTCGGGCACGTCGTCGTGCCAGGCCATCTCGGTGAGGAAGTCGTAGACGATCGGGTTGTAGCCGAATCCTTCCATGGTCAGCCCCACGCCCGAGAGCTTGCCGCGTTCGGGGCTGGCCAAGGCCTCGGCCAGATGGTCGGCGATCTGGCGCACGCCGCCGTAGAGCCCGACGCGCCCGCCGAAGTTGTGCAGGACACAAAACACCCAGGGCTTTCCGTAGAAGGCCTCGGTCGACGACCAGACGGGCCGGTTCTCGCAGAAGAGGTCCAGCAGGATCATGCGCGCGTCGGGCACGGCCCCCAGCAGGGCCTTGCTCTGGGGCGGCTTCCAGAAGCGGGGATTGTTGTAGAAGACCCAGCCCTGCATGACCCACGTGGCTTCGGGGTCGCCGGCCTTCATCGCCCCGTAGACCGCCTTGCCCATCGCCTCCAGAAAGGCCGGATCGTCGCTCGGCGGCGACATCTCGATGAACGTGTCGGAGGCGTAGAGGTGATCGGTGCCGAACTGCCGGGTCTGCTCTTCGACGAATGCCTTGCCCACCCGTTCGAACAGGGGGTCCATCGGGTCGAGGAACCACGTGCCGGGAAACTTGCACCAACTGGGAAGCCGGCGGAACTTCGCCCGCGGGAACTTCTCCTTCATGGCCGCCGGCACGTGGCCCGTAAAGCCCTGCAGCACCGGGGTCATGCCCAATGCGCGCTGCCGGGCGACGATCTTCCGTCCCAGGTCGCGGTGGCTCTCGATCCACGAATCGGGCAGGGGGCCACCCCAGCCGTCGATGCATCCCATCCAGCCAAAGGGCAGATAGCCCGGCCCCACGAAGAACTCGCCCATCTCGGCGTCGCTCAAGCCCAGGTCGCGGCCCACGTTCCGCCAAACCGCCTCCTGCCCGGTGACGGCCAGGGGCATGTTGATCCCGTGCAGGGCCATCCAGTCGATCATCCGCTCCCACTGCGCCCAATCCCACCAGGCCAACGTGTAGCTGAAGGCGCAGTAGTTGAAGCAGTACCGGTACCGATACGGGCTCGTGCGCCGTATCTTCTGGCCGACCTCGGGCAGGGGATCGGGCAGCTTGAGCTGATCGCCGCAGAACGAGACGTGGCAGCGGCAGAGGTGCTTCCAATACCAGTTCAGCCCCGAGCAGATCGCCACGCCGTTGGTGCCGCGCACGACGATCTTCCCCTCGAGGCTTTCGATCTCGAAGACGTCGCGCCCCTGGTCGGGCGGGATCGTTTCAAGAACGAACTGGTCGGCCGCCTCGGGCAAGAGACGCTGAAGAACGCCTCGGGCGGCCTCCTCGGGCGTTGCGGCTTCGGCCCGGGCACCGCCAAGCCAGACGGCGCCCAGAAAGGCAGAGGCCAACGAAAGGATCGCGTGAGGTCGCATCGTCGTCTCCTCCAAGTGAGGTGGTTTCGGCCTAGCTGACCGCGGTCTCGGCCGTACAATCGCGACCGTCGGACATGCCGTCGTTCGAACCGCCGGGTCGCTGGGAATCGACCGTGCCCGACACGAGGGCATTGACGTTCACGTTGCCAGCACGTAGAACCAGCGCTCGACTGCGGGAACGTCGGGGCAGGCTCGATCGGAGGGCTCCGACCCAAATGGGACGCGGTGGAGAACGCGATCATGCAATTGATCTACTTCATTCTGATTGGCCTGGCGGCGGGGTGGCTTGCGGGCAAGGTGATGAAGAGCACCAACCCCAGCCTGCTCGTCGACCTGATCGTCGGCGTCGTCGGGGCAATCCTCGGAGGGTTCTTGTTCGGCCTGCTGGGACTTCGTGCCGTGGGAATGATCGGCGATTTGATCACCGCGCTCGTGGGAGCGATGGTGCTCATCTTTCTGCTGAGGAAGCTCGGCCGGAACGTGTAGTCGGGCAGCCGCCGACGCGGCGGGATACCTGCGGACCATCCCCGCGGCACGATGCCTTCGCCGCGCCGGGGAGAACTCCAGGCTACGCCGACACCTCGGGCACGACGTACGGCTCGCGGTACCAGCCGCGGGCGATCTGGTTCGCTTCGTCGTGGTCTCGGAAGCGCTCGTTCTCACGATCGACGTCGAGCCACGGCCCGAGGATCGAGGTGTTCGGGTCGATTTCGTTGGCCGCGAGGTGCTCGAGGTAGCGGTCGTACATCGCGTCGAGGAGGGGGACGTCTTGGACGGCCTTGCGCTGCCGTTCGACCGAGGCGACCTCGCCGACGCGGTAGGAGACGTTGCCGGCGTGGCAGACGGCCGTCGAGCGGTGGCCCACCTCGACGTCGGCGGTGAGGTGGGCGCGGTCGCCCTTGCGCACGGCCTCGATGAAGTTGACGAAGTGGTCGCCGCCGCCCGAGAACCGCTGAAGCTCCTTGCCCTGGTTATCCCAGGCGATGCCCCGGTAGAGGCTCACCGATCCGCCCTCGCAATCGACGACGACGCCGACGCGCTCGCCGCGGAAGTCGGGCGCGTCGTTCGAGCCCTTGGCCTTGCGCAGGTTGTGCACCTCGTACAGGACGGGCGCCGTGGGGAAGTCGTAGTAGATGATCTGCGTGTTGGGCACGTCGCAGGCGTCGTCGAACACGAACCGGCCGCCGATCGACATGACGCGGCGCGGGAGCTGCTCCTCGCCGAGGCACCAGCGGGCCACGTCGATCTCGTGCACGCCCTGGTTGCACGACTCGCCGTCGCCCGTGTTCCAGCAGAAGCTGCAATCGTACTGGAGCCGGTCGCGGTAGATGGGCAGCATCCTGGCCGGCCCGCACCAGAGGTCGTAGTCGAGCGTGTCGGGGATGGGCAGGGGCGTGTCGCGCTTGCCGCACGAGTTGCGGGGCTTGTTGGCGAAGGCGGTGACGTACTTGATCTTGCCCAGGTGCCCTTCGCGGATCCACGCGAACGCCTTCTCGAACTTGGCCTCGGAGCGGTGCTGCGTGCCGCACTGGACGATGCGGTCGTGCTTGCGGGCCGCGTTGACCATCTGGCGGCCTTCCCAGATGTAATGCGAAAGCGGCTTCTCGACGTACACGTGCTTGCCGGCCTGGCAGGCCCAGATCGTGCTCAGCCCGTGCCAGTAGTTCTGCGTGGCGTTGCCGATGCAGTCGATGTCGTTGCGATCGAACATTCGGCGCATGTCGACGTACTGTTCGGTCTTGTGGCCGTAACGGTTCTCGATCGCGGCGGCGGCGCTTGCCATGCGCGACTGGTCGGGATCGGCCAACGCGGCCACGGTGACCCCCTCCTGGTTCTGGAACCCGGGAACGTGGGCCCCGCTGCCGCGGCCGCCCAGCCCGATCACGCCGACCACGATCTCGTCGTTGGCCCCCAGCACGCGAGGCGAGGCGATCATGGGAAAGCTCAAGGCCGTCGCGGCCGCCGCGCGCCGGACGAACTGCCTACGGGAAAGCGACATGGGATGGCTCCTTGTGGAAGCGGTCGGATGGGTACGAAATCGCCGTCGACATCAACCACGAGAGGTTATAATCGCCCGCGCAGCGCGATTCAACCGCGGGCCCGGCTCCCATGGCGGATCGACCGTCTCGACGGCCCACCATGGACGGACGCGATCGTGATCACCACTCGGCTCCTCCAGTCCTTGGCAGCGGGGCGGCCGAAGGGGAAAAAGGCCTCGCGCGAAGCCGCGAAGCCGCGAAGGGCCCTCGTTTCGCGCCTTCGCGCCTTCGCGTGAGTCCTTCTCCCAAAAAGACCTTCCCGCATTGCCTCGAAGCGCCGGCCGCGCCGCGTTTCGGTCGATCGCGATCCGCCCCGGCCGTGCTCGATCGGTTACTTGCCGCAGTAGTCGATGGCCCGGGCGAGCTCGCTCTTGAGATCCTGACGGCGGACGATGCGGTCGACAAACCCGTGCTCGAGCAGGAACTCGCTGGTCTGGAATCCCTTGGGCAGCTCGATGCGGATGGTGGCTTTGATGGTCCGGGGCCCGGCAAAGCCGATCAGGGCCTTGGGTTCGGCGAAGATGACGTCGCCCAGGGCGGCGAAGCTGGCGGCCACGCCGCCCATGGTCGGGTTGGTGAGCACCGAGATGTACAGTCCGCCCGCCTCGTGAAACCGCGCCAGGGCGGCCGACACCTTGGCCATCTGCATGAGCGAGAGCATGCCTTCGTGCATCCGGGCCCCGCCGCCGGAGCCGGAGACCACGATCAGCGGCAACTGCTGCTCGGTGGCGCGCTCGATGGTCCGCGTGAGCTTTTCGCCGACGACCGAGCCCATGCTGCCCATGATGAACGACGAGTCGGTCACGCCGAAGGCGACGCGCCGGGCGCGGACCATGCCGGTGCCGACCACGGCCGCGTCGCGCAGCCCGGTGCGCTGCTGCTCGCTCTTGAGCCGCTCGGCGTAGGGCTTCTGGTCGACGAAGCCCAGGGGATCGGAGGGTTCGAGACGCTCGTCCCACTCCTCGAAGGTTCCCTCGTCGAGCACCTGGCGGATGCGTTCGCGAGCGGGAACGTACCAGTGGTAGTCACACTCGGGGCAGACGCCCAAGCGTTTCTCGGCTTCCTTGCGGAAGATGGTCGCCTGGCAGCCCGGGCAGCGCCACCAGAGCCCCGCGGGCACGCCCCGCTTGGGCCGCGTCATCTTGTTTCGCCACGTCGCCGGGTTGGGGCGATCCGTACTCATGTCGTGCTCCTGCCGGCTCCCTCCGGCATTTGGGGGGTATTTCGGGGCAACCAGGTCATCCGCCCACGGCGAGCGTCGTCGGCTCGACGTCGAGGACTTCCCAGCGGCCGTGCTCCGTGGCCGCCTTCCAAAGGTCTCCCACGCCGTTGTGGCTGAACAGGGAGCGAACCAGGCTCGCCAGCGGCTCGGAAACGACGACGCCAATCACTCCATCCTTGTGGCGCTTGAGCAGTTTCGTCATGGCGGCGCGGACCCGCTCGGCGGCCTGTTCGAGCATCTCGCCGCCCGGCGGGCACATGCAGTGGGGATTCTCTTGCCATCGCCGGTACACTCGGGGCTGCTTGCGGCGGACCTCGTCGATGAGCATCCCCTGCCAGAGTCCCTGATCGAGGTTCTGCATCCGCTCGAGCTTTTTCAGCTTGACGCCCAAGGACTTGGCGATCGCTTCGGCCGTCGCCAGGGCAGGTTGGCAGGCCGGGCTGTACACCGCATCGAGCCGCACGTTGCGAAGCGCGTCGATGAGCTGCGAGACCTCGGCACTGCCCTGGTCGTTCAAGGGAACGTCCAAGTTGCCTTGGATTCGTCCTTGTTTGTCGAAGTCGGTCGACCCGGGACGAATGAGGATGATCTTGACCATGGCCGGATTCGAACGTCCTAGCACGATATTACCAACGAACGAAACTCCGCGAGGCGCGCCCGGTAGTCTTCGTGGCCCAACAGGGCGGTGCCCGTGACGAACAGGTTCGCGCCGGCCTCGGCACAGGGGCCGATCGTCTCGACGTTCACCCCCCCATCGACGGAGAGGAGCTTTCCGCACGCCATCCGCGCCCGCAGCCAGCGGAGCTTGTCGAGGGCCCCCGGTTGGAAGCTTTGCCCGCCGAACCCGGGCATTACGCTCATGACCAGCACGAGATCGCATGCGTCGAGCCACGGGGCAAGCGACTCGACGGGGGTCGGCGGACTGAGCGAGATGCCGGCCCCCGCCCCCAGGTCGCCGATTCGACGCAGCAGGGCGGCCGGATCGGCAGCGGCCTCGACGTGGAACGTGATCAGATCGGCCCCGGCGCGGCGGAACGGTTCCACAAACTCTTCGGGATTCGTGATCATCAGGTGCACGTCGAGCAGCAGATCGGTCGCTCGGCGCACCGCCTCGACGATGGGGATGCCGATGCTCAAGTTGGGCACGAAATGCCCATCCATCACGTCGAGGTGCAGGATCTGCGCCCCGGCTTGTTCGAGGTGCCGGATCTCGCGATGCAGATGGCCGAAATCGCAGGCCAGCAGCGAGGGAGCGATCTGCGGGAGCGACGCCCCGAGTTCAGTCAACGAAATAGAACGGCCCATGCGCGGAGCTTAACAGTCAAAAGGGGTCAGCCTTGGTGGCGGAAGAAGGGAGGAATGTTCCGATAGACGCTCAGAAGGGAGATTGATCCCTTCCGCTCTTGCGATCGAAGATGCTCTCGGATACCGCCGTTTCGAATTCAGCCCACCATCGTAATTCTATGTCGAGCGGAACCTGATCGTGGCTCGACGACGACCGGGCCAGAACCACGATTCTAGCCCCGGGCGCGCGCTTCGTCTGCGCTACTTTGGGGGGTGGATTCTTAAGTCGTTGGCACAAAACGTTTTGCGGAACAAAATCTATTTTCCGCACCCCTCGATGGGACGCGAAGACGGCGCGGCCTTTCGAGTTCGCCGCCGATACGGGTTCGACTGAGAGCCGATTCGGTCCTGCTAGGGGTGCGAAATATTGCCGTAGCATCGCGGCCGACGTTTCTCTATCATGCTCGCCTCTCGATCATGCTCGCCGGGCCTGCGACACCCGGAATGCGTTGAACGACTCGTCAAGGAGGACGATCATGAACCTGAAGACGATGGTCATCGTGATCGTATTGGCCGTGATCTTTGGGGCCGTCTACGTCTCGCTGCACGACAATGGGGAGGCACCGCCCCCGCCGGGCTTGGCCGATGGTTGGGGCGACCCGCCGAGCATCGAGATGCCCGAGGTGGGCGGGTCGGGCTTTCCGTTCGCGTCGGAGGAGGGGGCCGCGGCGGCTTCTCCGGGTGGCCTGGCGCCGCCGTTCAACCCCGATCGGGCCTTCGACGGCGAGTTGGACGCGCCCACCGTGGCAGGCGCTCCGCCCGACCAGACGGCCCCCACGGAGTCTTTCTCCGCAGGTCCCGACGGCATGCCGCGGCCGGACGAGCCGCGGTCCAGGGACCGGCAGTCGAACGAAGTGCGCAAGGCGTTTTTCGATTTCCTCCAAGCGGCTCACGAAGAGTTGGCCAAAGGCAATTTCCGCGAGGTCCTCGAGAAACTCAGCGTCTGGTACGACAAACCCCAGTTGACCGCCGAAGAGCAACGCCAACTCACCGAGCTGTTGGACCAGGTAGCAGGCACGGTGATCTACTCCCGGGAGCACCGCCTCGAACGGCCCTACGTGGTCGCGTCGGGCGACACCCTGCCTCGCATTGCACGGGCCTACGGCGTGCCCTGGCAACTGCTGGCCAAGATCAACGGCATCGCCGACCCCGAGCACCTCGAGCCGGGGCGGGAACTCAAAGTCGTTCGGGGGCCGTTTGACGCGGTCATCCGCCTCGATCGCTGCGAAATGACCCTCATGCTGCAAGACCTCTATGCCGGGCGGTTTCGCATCGGGATCGGTCGCGTCGGCGACATCGAGCGCCTCGAGGGAACCTATCAGGTCGAAGACAAGATCGTCAACGACCATGCCACCAGCCCGACGGGCCGATACGTCATCCGGCTCTCGGATGACGTGGCGCTTCACGGGACCGACGACCCCCGCGACGTAGGCACACGCGATGCCCCCGGTTCGATCTGCCTTGGCGATCGCGACATCGAAGACGTTCACGACATTCTCTCGATCGGGTCGCGCGTCAAGATCCTCCGTTGAGGCGGCCTCTTCCCAGTCCGGGGCGCCCTTGCTATAGATGGGGATGCCTGCTCGCCGGGTCGGCCGCCTCCGGCGCGCCGATCCCTTCGCTTCTGCCCTCACGATCCGGGGACTGCGCCGGTGTACGACAAAGAGACTCTCGTCCAACGAGTTCGACAAAAGGCACTGCGTTTCGGCCGTTTCACGCTGGTCTCGGGCAAGCAGTCGAGCTACTACCTCGACGGCAAGCAGGTGACGCTCGATCCGCAGGGGGCGAAGCTCGTGGCCGAGGGGATTCTCGATCTGTTGCTGGCCGCGGGAGCCCTGCCCGACGCGATCGGCGGCATGTCGATCGGGGCCGATCCGATCACCGCGGCGGTGGTCACCATGTCGGCCGTGCGCGGGACGCCGATCGCCGGTTTCATGATCCGCAAACAGAGCAAGGGGCACGGGACGAACCAGTTCGTCGAAGGCCCGGTCGAGCCCGGCGACGACGTGGTCATCGTCGAGGACGTCGTCACCACGGGGGGCTCGTCGCTGCTGGCGATCGATCGTGCCACGGATTACGGGCTGAAGGTCACGCGCGTCATCGCGATCATCGACCGCATGGAAGGCGGGGCCGAGGCGTTCGTCGAGCGGGGCTACCCCTTCGCCAGCCTGTTGACGATCCGCGACTTCGGCATTGAGCCGCCGTCGGGGTAGTCGCACGTTCCCGCGCCGCTTCAGCACCCCGGGCCGCAACGGGCCGTGTTTCGTCGCTCGTCCGGCGTTCTTGCCGCAGTCCGCTCGTTCTCCCCGCTCCCGCTCCCGCTCGTTCCCACGCTTCCGCTCGTTCTCCCCGCTCCCGCTCCCCCGCTCGTTCCCACGCTTCCGCGTGGGAACGCACCTCTCGGCCGCTTTGCGGCCCTTGAAGGAACGCAAAACATCGAAGCCTCCGGTTAACGCCTCGTTGGCGTGCTGCTTCGCCGAATTCCGGGGCCGCCATCCACAACTCTCGACCGAGTGACGCGATTCTGCTACTCTGGTCGCCTGGCCCGACGGGCGCGGGTCGTTGTTCCGGCGGGGGCGCAAGAGGGGAACGAAGAAGAAGGAGA
>Ga0334893_1001408_pt1 | contig 23261 bp, 40 predicted proteins | sample GraSluR3_MG_5_FD_207218 | JGI IMG/M metagenome (GOLD analysis project Ga0334893, IMG submission 207218) | Sludge microbial communities from methane-producing bioreactor in Wageningen University, Netherlands - Granular Sludge_09_05-R3 | ecosystem: Engineered > Bioreactor > Anaerobic >...
AAAAATGAGGATATTTCTTTTTAGAACACTCTTAGTATTATATACATCTAAATACAATATTATTTAAAAATATTCAAGACCAATTTAATATATGATTGAAAAAAAATGTGTTTTATGTGGTATAACAGAAAGAGAAACAACTTTGTATGAAGGTATTTATGATAGAGAAATGATTTTTGTTTGTCAAAATTGTGCTAGAGAAGAGAGAATTCCTGTGATTAAAAAACCTTCAATAGAACAATTAAAAGATGCAAATAAATTTTATTCTGTTAGGGAAAGAATGGAAAAAATGTCAGGTATGAGAAGAATTAGAACAAATATTGGAGAAGACCAACAAATTGTTTTAAGAAATTTAACAAAATTAAGAATGCCTGAACCTAAACAAAAACATGAAGAGGTTGAAGATAATTATTATTGGGAAATAAATATGGCTAGAAGAAGAAGAAAAATGACTACAAACCAACTTGCAAAAGAGACAGGAATTTCACTGGAAATTATTGAAAATCTAGAAAAAGGTAAACTTCCATTAGAGTTTAAAGAGATATTATCAAAACTAGAAGGATATTTTAATATTAAATTATTAAAACATCATGATCCAAAAGTTAATTTTTTTATGAAAGAAAATGAAAATAAAATTTTAGAAGATGTAAAACAAAAAATTAAAGAAGATAGAGAAGAAGTATTTAAGAAAAGAAAAAGAAAAATATTAAGAAAGATTGAAAATTCTGAAATTGATTTTTCAAAACAAGAAAATTTAGAAAATATTACTTTAAATGATTTAATTGAAATTAAAAGAAGAAAAGAAAAAGAAGAACAAAAAAAGAAATATGAATCACAAAGAAAAGAATTATTTGGAGAAGATTTAGAATTAGATGAAAATTAATTTCTTTTAACCAAGATATCTTATTCTTCCTGGACGAGGTTCATAAATTACACCTTCTTCTAAAAGTCTTTTTATTTCATTATTGATTTTTTCAGGATTTGATTCTGTATTTAATATTATAGTATCTACATCAATACCGCCTTCAACTTCTGCATCTTTAATTTTATTTAAAATAATATCTTTTAATTCATTTTTATTTGCTAAATCAGGATAATTTTCTTTTTCTTTTTGTAATTCTATTTTTCTAACTAAAAGCCAACGAGGATCTGTTTTTTTAATAATTTCTGGTAAGATATAAATTTCAGAGTTCCATTCTCTAACATTTCCAACAATTTGTAAAGTATCTCCTTGTAAAACATCTTTAATCAAATTTAAATCATCTCCAAAGACTTTTATTTGAATTTGACCAGAAGCATCATCTACTGTTAAAGTACCAAATTTTTTTTCATTTTCACTTAAAAATTTATCAATACAATTTGCTAAAAGGTTCACTCTAACTATTTTTTTATCTTGAAATTCTAAGTGTATAAATTTCCCATCAAGTATAAAAGGTTTTGATTTTAATAAATCTCCAATTTTAATTTTATAAGCTACATTTCTTTTTCTAGATTCAGTATTTATTGCTTCCATTTTAAACAAAAGAAAGAAGTGTTTAAAAGAATTATTGAAATAGAGTTTATTTAGTTAAACTTTAAAAAGTAATTTTGTTTATAAATAAAATGAATAAAAGAGGGTTATCACCTATTATTGCAACAGCTATGCTTATTACATTAACACTTGTTTTAGCTTCAATTGTTTTTTTATGGGCTCGTGGTTTTATTAGTGAACAAATTCAAAAATTTGGACAACCTGTTGAGCGACAATGTGATAATATAGAATGGCAAATAAGCTATCATTCTTCAAGTCCAGCAAATGCAAGATATTTTGATATTTCAAATTATGGTAATATAAATATAAATAGTGTTAATCTAAAGATTATTTCTGAGAATAATGAAAAATCAGAAAATTATAAGCTAAAATTGAATAGTGGAGAAGCAGATTCTCTAATTTTAGACACTATTATAGAAGGAAAAGAAGCAGAAAAGGTTATTTTTTATCCTGTTTTGTTAGGAAGTACTAGTGATGGAACAAGCAAAGGCTTTCCATGCGAGAATCAAGGAAAAGTTATTAATTTTATTTAAATAAAATCTTTAAAAACTTATTTTATCATTTACATTTAGGAGAAAAAATGTTATCTAAAGATAAAATTAATGAATTAAGAGAATTATTAGAAAAAACACAGAATCCTTTGTTTTTTTTTGATAATGATAGTGATGGATTATGTTCATTCATAATTTTACAAAGAGCTTTAAATAAAGGTAAGGGGATTCCAATTAAGAGTTATCCTGATTTGTCTGAGAAATATGTTAAGAAGGTTCAAGAATTAAATCCAGACTCAATAATTATTTTAGATAAAGCAGATGTAAATCATAAATTTATAGAAAGTGTGTCTCAACAAAATATTCCAATTATTTGGATTGACCATCATAAATCTAATACTTTAGATGAATATATTTCTAAAACCCATTATTTTAATACATACCCTGAAGCTGAACCAGTAACTTATATTGCTCAGAAGATATATAACAGAAGTCAAGATAGATTCTTTGCAATGATTGGATGTATTTTTGATGTTTATATTCCTGATTTTGCTAAAGAATTTGAGAAACAATATCCAGAATTATTTAATTCAAAATTAGATGCATTTGATGCTTTGCATTTAACAGAAATAGGTAAATTTTCTTTAATGTTAAACTTTGGTTTAATGAATACCACAACAAATGTTGTAAAATTAATTAAATATCTTGAAAGAATAAATTCTCCTTATGATTTATTGGAAGAAAATTATTATACAAAAGAATTTCATAAAAGATATAATGAATTAAATAAAGAATTAACTAAATTAATTAATAAAGCAAAAATAAAGAATAAAGATGAAAAAATACTTTTTTTTAGTTATGAAGGTCAAAATTCTATGTCCGGATTACTTGCAAATAAATTATATTTTTTGAATAAAGATAAATTAATTATTGTAGCATATAAAAAACCAGATAAAATAAATTTGTCTATTCGAGGAGAAAATGCTCTTAAATTCACAAAAAAAATGTTGGAAAAAATAGAAGGTTCTAGTGGTGGAGGGCATGAAAATGCAACTGGAGCTATGATTCCTATAACTCAATATGAAAAATTATTAGAATTAATAAAAGATTAAAACGCCCGCACCCCGAATCGAACGGGGATGCCCAAGGGGCCCGGTTTTCTAGACCGGTGCAATACCATTATGCGATGCGGGCTTAATATACAAACAGATAAAATAGTTTTTAAATTTATTTCATTAATTCATTTGTTATATGGTTCTGGTGGGATACGAACCCATTGTTCAAACTTTACTCTAAACAAATTTTAAGAAATAAGAAGTTAAGAGCAAAGATTTTCAACCTCCGCTGCTACGGTCGTGGGGGAAAATGGCTCTGGTGGGATACGAACCCACGACCTCCGCCTCATGAGAGCGGCGCTCTAACCAACTGAGCTACAGAGCCTTGATATAATTTAAGAAGAATAAATATTTAAAAGTCTTGTTGTTAAGGAAATTTACTTTTGTGGAATTATGTGTATATGAAAATGGTTAATTGTTTGTCCTGCAGAAGGATAGTTATTTTGAATTATTTTAATGCCTGTTGCTAAGTTTTGTTTGATAAGGTTTAAACTTTGTTTTTGTATTATATTTAATATTTTATTTGGATATTCTTGTGGTAAATCAAAAATTGTTTGAAAATGTGTTTTTGGAATTAAAAGGCAATGTCCTTTAGAGATTGGATTAATATCATTAATAATTATAAAGTTTTTATCTTCATAGAGAAAATCAGATTTTATTTCTTTATTAATTATTTTACAAAAGATACAATCATTCATAAATGTTATAAATAATTAAAAATTATAAACTTAACTAATAAATTTAAGAAATCCATCTATTATTCTTCCAAAAAGAGTAATTCCATAATCTGAAATAACAATTCTTTCAGTACAACCAGGACAACTCCCACCACAATCTATTTCAGTTTCATCCCCATTTTTTATTCCATCAAAACAATGATCACAATATCTTTTTGTTTGTTTGTTTGATAAATCTATATTTAAGAAAGGTTCGTTTAAACTTCCTTTTTCAATAGAAGCAATTAATTCATTATTTAATTTATTATAAATTCCTATATATTCTCTACCACACTTTGTATAAGGTTGAGAAAACACATCCATTACAAGAGAACAATTTTTTTGTTCAATTGTTGGATTTAAACATTTATTTGTATCAATACATGTTCTTGTTTGAATTCCATTATAAGAATATTCATTATTTGATAAAGTTAAAAAATCATAATTTACATTACACATAGACCAATTTGTGCATTGGATTTTAGGAATACATTCTTTATTACAAGGAATCTTTTGAGGTCTGTTTATTTCTGTACCACAATTATTTTCATCAATACATGTAGGAGTACTAAATCCATCTACACATTTGCTCCAAGTACAAATCCATTTTTCAGTACAAGATTGGTTACATTGTCTAATTCTTGAAGGTACATTTATTCTAAAAGAACAATTTTTTTCATCAACACATTCTCTTCTTTGAGAACCATCAATACATTCTCCCCATTCTTCACATACCCAATTTGGTTCACAAATTGATTCCCAAACTTTTTCAAAATTAACAAAGCCACTATCAAGATTATCTGAAGGATTAGAATTTTCTAAATCTGAGAAGTCATTTAAAGAAACATTATTTATTAAATTTAAAGTGATATTTCTCTCACCACTCGAAAGTTCTGCAGGACAATAATTTAAAGAAAAATATCTTGGACTTGAACAAGAATTTATATTTTCAGAAATTAAAAATAATTTTAATGTTAAAGGATTTCTTTTTGCTGAAATTTTTAAAGAACTTGATTGTCCTATTCTAGGTAAATTTTTTATTGAATAACTTTTGTCGAAAAAGTCAAAAAATTGAATATCTATTTGGTTTACATTATAAGAAGTATCTAGTGTTTTTAACTCAAAAAAAATGTTCCCAGAAAAGGCGTCGTAACAAGCATCATATTCAAATAAGTCCATATTATTTATATCAATACAAGTTTTTATTTCACTTTTTTCTTTATAAGAATAATAAATGAAAAAAATATTTATCAATAAGAAAAATAATATTGATATAAGAATAATTAATAAAGTTTTTTTCTTCATTTTAATTTTTTAATTTTCTTTTTTTTCTTTTTAATTCTTTTAAATATTCTTTACCTTTTTTAGGATGAACATTAATGTCTTCATACCAGGTTTTATTATTCATAGGAGAAGTTTTGTTATCTTTAATATTTATTTTTTTTATGGGAATTTTCTTTTGATCTTTTTTTAATAATGTTTTTTGTAACTTTTCTTGTTCTTTTATTTTTTTCTGAGTTTCCTTTAATAAAATAGTATTCTTTTTTTCATGTTTATTTAATTCATATTGTTTTTTTTCTAATTCTTTTAATAATGATTGTTGTTGTTTTGTTAATTGATATTTTTTTAATTTTAAGAGTTCATTTATCTGTTGTTCTATTTCTGCTGCTTGCATCATTGGGGTTAATTCTTCGGTTAAATTTTTTTTGTTAGAAACAGAATCTAATGTTTTTTTTATTTTGGGAGGTATTTCTTTTTTATCAAATATTTTTTTACTTCTTGTAGAAAAGTCAATTAAATGAATCAATTTTGTTTTTAATTCTTCTATATCAGAATATCTTACTTCATTTGTGGAATAATATAATTCAAACATTTTTTGGCAAATATCTTCATATTTTGTTAATTTTTTTTCTTTAAAATAATCTACTAAAGAAGAATAACTCATTGTTTCTTCTAAATTAAAATCTTCTTTAAGGTATTTTTTTAAATAATCATTAATAATTGATAAACGTTCAACTGAAGATTCTTTAGAATTTATCTCTTTAATTATATCTTCTGTTTTACTCTTTACATAACTATCTAATTCAATAGATTCTTTTTTTTTCGTAACTTTTTTATCTGTTAAAATAAGAACTATTCCGATTATTATTGAAATAATTACTAAACTTAAAAGTAAAAGAATTCTAGGATCAGAAAATAAAGAATTTGATATAAACCACCTCATGAAAAATTTAATTTAAGGAGATATAAAAACATTACTCTAATACTAATTTTGAATAAACTAAATATTTAAAAAGGATAATTGTAAGAATAAGTTATGGTAAACACAATTGAGAGACCCTTGGATCTTTTGAATTCTGCAAAAGGCAAGGAAATCTTGGTGCAATTAAAATCTGGCAAGCAATTTGTTGGAGCTTTAATAGCATTTGATATACACATTAATGTGGTATTAGAAAATGCTAAAGAGATAGAAAATGGTGAACAAACAAGAAGTTATGGATTAACATTCTTGAGAGGAGACACTATTGTATTTATTTCACCAAATGCATCCAGTTAAATTTAGCGATTTGCCCTTGATTTTTCGCAAAAAGGCATGAATTTCTAAAGAATTATTTTATTTAGATGTTTCTATATTTCAAAAGAATCAAGATCATTAACAACAATTGAATTTTTAAAAATTTCTTTTGCTTGTTTTTCAATTTGTTTTGGAATATCAGAATATCTCTGAGATAGATGAAATAATAACAAAGTTTTAGATTTTGATTCTTTAGCAATGTTTGCAGCATCATGACTTGTTAAATGAAAAAATTCCTTGGCTTGATTTTGGTCGTCAGAAGAATAAGTTGATTCAGATATTAAAATATTTGAGTTTAAAGAAAACTTAATTAATTCTCTAAAAAAAGCTGTATCTGAAATATAAGTTATTTTTTTAGAAGGTTCATTATAAATTAATTTTTTTCCATCTATTTTTTTATTTTTATATTCTATTATATTCCCTTTTGCTAATTCTCCAATAAGAGGAGAATTCTCTAAATTTAATTTTTTTAACTTTTCTTTATCTATTCTAGTTCTTTCTTTTAAAATAAATGAATATGCTAAAGAATTTGTATTGTGCTTTGTTTGTATTGATTCTATTTTAAACTCTTGTGTTTCTAAAACAGTTTTTTCTTTTACTTCAATTATTTTTATTTTGAAATTTTCATTTAATGATGTTTGTAAATAAGAATTTAAAAAAAAATCAAAGAGATTTTTCATTTTTTGTTTTGTTCCAAGAGGTCCATAAATTTCTAATACATTGTTGTAACCATTCAAAGCTAAAGTTTGCAATAAACCTGGTAAGCCTAAAATATGGTCCCCATGCCAATGAGAAATAAAAATTTTAGTTAATTTACAAGGATTTAATTTTGCTTTTCTAAATTGTCTTTGTGTTCCTTCTCCACAATCAAATAAGAGATTTTGTTCTTTATATTGTAATAGAATAGAGGGATGATTTCTTGATTTTGTTGGTACAGCTGAAGAAGTTCCTAAAAATGTTAATTTTATTTTATCGGCCATAAATATGTTATGAAAAGTATGTTTTTATTTGTTTTTGAAAAAAGCGGGCGCTGGGAATTGCACCCAGGATCAATGGGTTGCAGCCATTTGCCTTACTGCTTGGCTACGCCCGCAATAAATAAAAGAGAAATTGATTCTTTTTAAGGTTTTAGTGAATAAAAAAGATTTAAGAAATAAGAAATATCTAATAGAGATTTATTTATGTATAAAATGTCTAAATCTAAAAATTATGATAGAAAATAGTTTAATTAAATCTACTACTTTGAACACATATTTAAAAAATGCACTTGAGAAGAATTTGCCTGTACTTTAAAATGCTTGGATTCTTATAAAGTGAAAAGAATCAGAATAAAAATCTAAAGATTTTAATTAAACCTACGACCAGGCCGCATGTACAAAAAACGCACCTGACAGGATTTGAACCTGCGACCCCTGGCTTAGAAGGCCAGTGCTCTATCCAAACTGAGCTACAGGTGCATTATAATATTAAAATAATTATATGAGTTTAAAAGATTTTGGTGTTGATTAAATTAATAAATATTTGATCTTTTTTAATTCGATGATAAGATGTGATTGGGCTGATTTAAATGAAGAATTATATGTCAAGTATCATGATGAAGAATGGGGTGTTTGTATTCATGATGATAAAAAACTTTTTGAGTTGTTGATTTTAGAGGGGATGCAAGCAGGTTTATCTTGGATTACTATTTTAAAGAAAAGAGAAGCTTATAGAGAAGTTTTAGATTCTTTTAATTATAAAAAGATTATAAAATATAATGAAACTAAAATAAAAGAATTATTGAATGATAAAAGAATTATTAGAAATAAATTAAAAATTAAATCAATTATTAATAATGCAAAAGTTTTTATGAAAATACAAAAGGAATTTGGAAGTTTTGATAACTATATTTGGGGTTTTGTAAATTATAAACAAATTCAGAATAATTTTAATCATATAAAAGAAATTCCTGCAAAAACATTATTATCTGAAAAAATTTCGAGAAATCTAAAGCAAAGAGGAATGAATTTTGTTGGTCCGACAATTATTTATTCTTATATGCAAGCAATTGGTTTAGTAAATGACCATATAAAAAAATGTTTTAGATATAATGAGTTGAAAAATAAAAAATATTAAACTTATTCTTTGTCTTCGTTATTTGGTAAGATTATTTTTCCGCCAGCTTTTTCCATTTTTTCTATTGCTGAAGATGTTGCAGATTTTGCAATTATTTCTGCTTTAAAACCAGAACCATTACCTAATATTTTATAATCTTTTAATTCAATTTGTTTTGTTTTTTTATTAAAGAAATTATTTTGAATATCTATTAAATTTATTCTTTTTGTTTTATCTTTTTTTGTTGATCTTGAAGTATATCCTTGCTTTCCAAAATATTTACCATTTTTATCTAAAGATCTTGCTACTTGTTTTTTATGATCTGCTTTTTTACCTGTTCCAGCCATACCAAAACCACCTTTATTTCCATGACCTTTATGTTTTTGTCTAAAACCCCAACCAAAGGTTCTAGAACCTCTTATTCTTGTAGTTTTTTTTCTTTTATGTACTTTCATAACATCCTCTCCAATAATTTATCTATCTCTTTATTTCTCCCTAAAATTCCTTTAGGATATGCTAATTTTGAAGACTTCTTTAGTCCACCTCTTGGAGGATGCAAAAAGAATACATCTTTACCTTTATCTCTTTTTTCTTTTAATTCTTTAACTAAATCTTCATTTATTTCACCAAAAGTAACAAATTCTTTTATTGAATTAACCATTCCCATTCTTACTTTATCTTTTTTGTCTATTAGGATACAACTATATTTTTTACCTAATCTTAGTCTTTCAAAAGTATTAATTACTCTATTCTCTAATTTACATTGTCCAGCAATTCTTATTACAGCTATCATTTTAAAATTCTAATTGATTTAATTTATTTAAAGCTTTCATACATGCTTTTGCAGTATTAAATGTTGTTCTTACTTTTCCTGAAGATTTTGAATAAATATCTTTTATCCCTGCTGCTTTCATTATTTTTTTAATCTCATTACTTACTACTAAACCTGTTCCTTGAGGTGCAGGAATTAATTTTATTTTTACAGAAGAACATTTTCCTTCAATTGAAATTGGAATTGAATGAGGATCATTACAAGAACAATCATAACTTGCACAACCTCTTGGAATTTTAATTAAGTTTAATTTTGCTTTTCTTAATGCTTTTTCTTTTGCAGGGAGAGTCTCAGAAGCTCTACCATAACCAATACCTACATGACCATTTCCATCCCCTACAACAGCCATAACTCCAAATGTTAATGATGTTCCTTCTTTACTAACTTTTTGAGTTTGTCTAAATGCTCTTCTTTTTCCACCACCAAATTTACCTTTTGCTTGTCCCACAAATAAGACATCTTTAATTAAATTTGGAATTAATATATCTACAATTTCAGGTTCTAATATTTTTCTTCCTTTATCAAATATTTCATTAATATTTTTAATCTTACCAGTTCTTACTTCTTTACCTAATAATGTTTTTGGAACCCAACTTTCAATTTTTTCAATTTCTTCTCTATTATATCTTTGTTGTCTTGCTTTTTCTTCTGGATTTAATCTTCCTTCTTCTTCTTTAAACCTTTCATCAGCTAATTTTGAAATAACATCATCTTGTTTTTTTTCTTTTTCTTCTACTATTTTTTCCATTTCTTCTAATTGTTTTTCATGTTCTTCTTCTTTATTCATTTTTTAGCTCCTATTTTTAATTTAACTTCTTTAATCATTTTTTGAATTTCTTGTTTTTGATGTTCTCCATTTAATCTTTCTAAACTAGGAAAAATTTCTTCTCCATGAGGTATTTTTAATTTCCCATCTATTAATCCCTTTAATGAGGCATAAAATCTATTTCCATTAATTAATTTATTCATACCAAAATCCATAATATAATCTTTTTTAGAATCAACTTGACTTGCAAATAATAATCCTGTTAAATAACAAGCAGAAATTGATTTTAATGAACCTATAAATTTTTTATCCCAACCATAATTCAATAAATCTTTTGATGATATTGTTTTAATAACTTTATCTTGAGCATTTACACTTTCAATTGATTGAATTATAATATAATTATTTGTCATTCTTACAGCTATTCTCGTTTTATTAGACTTTAATAGAACTAATCTACTTTTATAATCTGTTTTACTTTCTCTTCTTCTTCTTTTTGATATTCTTAATCTACTCATTTTGTTTTCTCTCCAAAGTTTCTTTTAAATGTCTTTTACTTTTGAATCTTTTTGCTCTTATTTGTTTACGAGTATTATGATAAACTTCTTTGTCTATTTTTCCTGTTTTTAATAAATATCTTAAAAAAACTCTTAATTTTCTAGTTAAGATTACATACTCTTGTTTTGTAGTGTTAACTTTCTTTTTAATTTTTCCTGTTTTTCTTCTATTTTTTCTTTTAACAATTTTTTTTCTACCTTTAACTTCTTTAATTTGAATTGCACCAGCATTATATAAATCTAATATATCTTGTCTAGTAATAGCTTCTTTTATTTCTTTTAAATTTTCTTGAACAAAGTAAACTTTATTTTTTCCTACATTCAATACTTTTGCAGCTAATTCTTTTTTATTTGCTAAGTTCATTTTTCTTTTCCTTTGGTTTATTTAATATTATCAATCCTTTTTTATTTGATTCTTCAATTAATTGAATCTTTTTCTTTTTTCCAATATTTGCTAATATTATTTCTTGACCTTTTTTTAAACTATTTAATTGTGTTAAATTTTCAACTTTAATAATTTGAGGTATTAAAGCTTTATTTTGACCATATCCAATTCTTGGTCTTTTTGGATGACCTTTATGTCCTAATCTTATTTTATTGTGTCTTCCTTTAGCTGCTCTCCATTTTCTATTCTTTTTAACAGTTTTACCAAATTTTATTTTTTTATGCCAATCTGTTCTTAAAAATGTTGGTTTTTTCTTTTTAGAAACTACTTTTTCTTCCATTAAATCTTCCTCCCACATTTTTCAGTTATATAAATCCCATCTTGAAATATTCTTCTATCTCTATTTGTAATTTTTGTTGCTTTTTCTAAATTAGCTGCAGTTTGTCCAGCAGATTCAATATTATCTGATGTAACTGTAATTTGATTTGCATTAATTTTAACATCAACATTTGGTAATATCTTAGCAAATCTTTCTTTTTTCTCACCTAAAAGAGACTTTATTATTACTTTATTCCCTTCTAATTTTACACTCATAGGGAAGTGGTTATTACAAATTTCTAATTGATATATAAAAGGTTCTTGTAATCCTTTAATCATATTATTAATATGAGCCCAAGTAGTTCCAATTACTTTAGATTCTCTTCTAGAAGAGTTTTCACAAGAAATTTTAATTTTATTTTCTAATGACTCTAATTTTATTTTTCTTAATTTAAATTCTTTTTTAACTTGTTTATTATTACCACTAATAGTAAGAATATTTTTTTCTAGTTTTGATTGAAATCCTTGAGGTAATTCTATTGTTCTTTGTAAATTTTTTTTCATTTTAATAAAAGTAAGCAATTATACTTCCTCCTATTTTTTGATTTATTGCATCAATATGAGAAATTAAACCTTTATTTGTTGAAATTACTAATACACCAAAATTTCTTGAAGGTAAAAATCTTCTAAGATATTTTTCAATTTCACCAGTTTTAACATAATATCTTGGTTTTACTGAATGACATTTATTTAATTTTAAAATTTTAACATCAACATTTCCTGTTTCTTTATTTATTTCATAATTAATATGACCTAAATTTTTCATCATTTCAAATACATTTAACAATAATTTTGAGTGTCTTGAAATACTCAAGCTTCTTTTCTCTACCATTTTCGCATTCATTATTTGATTTAATCCATCTGAAACTATATCTTGACTCATTTTTTATCTCCTAACTATATTTTTTAAAACCTAATTCTGTTGCTAATTCTCTAAAACAGTGTCGGCATAAATTTAGATTATATTGTGATATATGAGAACCAAATTTTCCACATACTTCACATTTTTTATTTGCAATTCCAAAAGCTCTTTGTTTTGGTTTATTATGTTTTAAATACTTCTTTAATACCGCAGGTTTGTTTTTTAATTGTTTGGTTATTTTTCTCCAATCACTTGTTGTCATTTTGTTTTTTCCTCCGGATTATTTTTGTTTGAAAGTTATCTTCTAAATATTTTATAATTTCTTCTTTATCTACATCTAGTCTTCTTGGTTTTCCTTTTTTAACTTTTTTTATTCCAGAATATTTTCCTGGCCTAGAAAAAACAACTGTTACTTCCAAGCCCATAATACCTACTTCTCGAATATATTCCATACCAGGAATCTCAATATATTCTGGTATTCCAAAACTAAAAAAGTTCTTTTGAATTTGTTTTTCTAATAAAGTATTTTCCCTTGCTATAAGTAATTTTTTTAATAAATTAAAAGCTTCTTCACGTCTTAAGGTAACTTTTGTCCCAACTTCTAAACCTGGTCTTACTTGCCAAGTTGGAATTCTTTTTGTTGCTTTAACTTTTATTGGTTTTTTGTTTGTAATGTTTTCTAATAAGATAACACCTTTATCTAATTTTTCTCCAGTTCCACCTATATTCAAAACAACTTTTTCTAATTTAAAATTCATTTTTTTATGTTCCATTTTAATTTACTACTAAAAATGTTTTAAAAGGAAGTAAAACTTCATTATCATTTTCTAATTTAATTTTATATTCAAAACCTCTCTTCATTTTTTCAACAGATAATATCTCACCTTTTTCACCAGCATGTTTACCACCAATTATTTCAACATTAGCTTTTGGTTTTAAAGATAATATTTTTTCTATTTTATTCTCTTTTGTATTAAATACAACTGAATCCCCAACCTTGAATTCTTTATTATAAATTAAATTTGTTCCATCTTCTAAATTCATTTGAATGTTCTTTTTAGATAAAACTTTTTTACCAATTATTTTTGTTGTTTTAAATTCTGATTGTTTAGCATCAATTTCATTTAAAACATATTTTTTATTTACGATTTCAAGACGATAATATTTATTTAATTTAGATAAATTAATAGTATCAAATGCAAAAACAGGAAATTTTTCATCTTTTCTTATTTTATTATTGATTAAAACATTGCCGTTACTTACTATGTATTTTACTTCTTTTCTAGTATTAGCTATTTTTAATAAATCTCTTAATATCGCAAGGATAGTAATAGACTTATTTTTTGAATGAGAAGGATTTGCAATAAATCTTTGTCTTCTTCCTTTTCTTGGTATTGGCCAAGTGTTTGGCATTTGTGTTCTTTTTGTATGCATTTTATTTTTTATCCTCCTTATTATTCTCTGTTTTTAATGAATCTTTCTTTTTTGTTTCTTCTTGAGTTGATGTTTTTTTATTTAAGTGTTTAAATCTTTTTTTATCTGAATCTTCTAATTTAATAATTTTTATTTTTGAAGGATGAAACCAAACAGGAACTTTTTCTCCATCTTTTTTAGTAATATTTAATCCTTCAATTTGAACTCTTTGATTATTTACATCCACTAAGGTTACTTTTCCTTGTTTTTTTGTAAATTTTCCCCTCATTACTTTTACTTCATCATTTTTTCTAATTTCTATATTTCTTGTTTGATATTTTTCTTTTAATGGTTTATCTAAAGGTGAACTCATAAATTTTTGTTTTAAATGTCTTGGAGCATTTGCTAAGAACTTTCTTTGTTTTCTTGGTTGTTTACTACTAATCCAGTTTTTTGAAAATTTGTTTTTCATTTTAATATACTATTGACGCAATTTTTGCGACCTCCTTCCATCTTTCTTGAACTTCTCTTGCAATAGGTCCTTTTATTTGAGTACCTTTTGGATTTCCTTTATCATCTTTTAATAAAACAACTGCATTGTCTGTAAAACAAACTCGTTCACCACTAAATCTTCTCCATGATTTTTTTTGTCTTACTACAACGGCATCAAAAACTTCTCCTTTCATTTTTGGATCTCCTTTTCTAACTGAAACTTTTACTTGATCAGCAACTTTAGCATAACCTTGTCTACCTTTTTTTGTTTTACCTCGTTTAACTGAAACAACTTTTACAATTCTTGCTCCACTATTGTCAGCAGCATCAACTACACTTCCTATATTCAATGCTCTTGTTGGTTTTGCAGTTATTGATTTCATTTTATAATTTTTGTTTAATTAATTTAGTTACAACAAAATGTATTGTTTTGCTTATTGGTCTAGTTTCTTCAATTAAAACTCTATCACCAACATTTATTTGACTAGATAAACAATCAGGTAATCTTGCTTGTATTTTTGTTTTTCTTTTTTCATATCTATCATACTTTTCTATTTTCATCATTCTTTCTAATTGGATTGTTAATTTGCCTATTGTTTTTTTAATTACATCTCCTTCAAAGTTTCTTCCTCGTAATTTTAATTTTTTTTCACCATGAAATGGACAATATTTATCATTACAATTAACTTTTGTTTCTTCTACTTTCTCTATTTTTTTGTTTGTTTTTTCTTTTGCCATTTTAAATTGTTATTTGATATTGTGTAAAACCTTCTTTTATTAGCAAGTTAAAGACTTTATCTTTATGATTACCTTGTAGTTCTATTTGTTTATTTTTAATAGTTCCACCACAAGCTAATTTTGCTTTAAAGTTTTTTGCTATGGATTTAATGTCGACACCGTCATCAAACCCTGAGACAATAGTTGATATTTTCCCAAAACGTCTTTTTTCAAGTTTAACGTTTATTTGTTGTTGTGTTCTTGCAATTTCCCCACAAACACATGCAGGTGTTGGAAGACCACATTTTGGACATATATCCACTTTATTTTTTATCTCCTTGTTTATTTTTTTCTAATGTTAATAATTTTGCAATTTCCTTTTTAATGGTTTTCTTTTTTGTTGGTTGTTTTAATAATTCTATTTTTAATTCTTTTAATTTATTCTCATTTTCTTTTTTTGTATTTTTAATTTTTTCTGCCATTATTTCTTTTTAACTTTTTTAGTTTTTAATTTAATTGGTTTTTCTGTTTCTTCTTCATTCTTTAAATTTGAATTAATTGTATTTATTACATCTTCTATTTTAAATTGATCATGAATTATTACATTCGGTGGTAAAATTGAAACTTGAATTCCAATAACACCTTGTTTTGTTTCTGCTATTGACTCACCTTTATCTACAATATTTGAAGGTTCTCCTGTTTTTTTAAGATAACCATAATTAAATCTCCAAACACGAGCTCTATCACTTGGTAATTTTCCTGAAACTCTAAGTTCTGCACCTAATGCTCCTGCTTTTTTTATTCTTGAAAGAAGTTTATAACTTACTGCCTTATATTTTGAAGCACCAAATCTTTCAAGTGTTAATGCAATTTCATCTGCAACTAATTGAGCATCAAATTCTGGATGAAGAATTTCATCTATATCTATATGAGGGTTTTCCATATTAAAACGTTTCTTTAATATTCTTGTTAAATCATTAATTTTTTCTCCTTTTTTACCTATTATCCAACCGGGTTTATGTGTAGAGATTATAACTTTTTCACCAACCGGAGTATATTCTATTTTTACTCTTGAAATTCTACCTTTACCAAACATCTTTTTTACAAATAATTTAACATTATATTCGTCTTTTCTTACATTCACAAATTTTTTTTCTTCCATTTTATTTTTTTATTTTTTTAATTAATTTAGTTTTATCTTTTGCTTCTAAATAAATATGAGTTCTTTTTGATTGTCTTCCACCACTTTTTCTTGTAGAAGAAGCTTTATTTGAAATTGCTAATGTAATAATAGGATCTTCAATTCCAGCAACTATTGAATTTGCTTTTAGTTGCTTTACAATATCTTTGATTGCAATAGACGCATTTTTCGGAAATCTTGCACCAGCAATTCCTTTTCCTCTTTGATGAGGTACTTCTAAACCAGTCATTTTAACAGGTATTTTTTCTTGAATAACACCTTCTAAAAGTTTAATAGCATTTTCTGGAGATTTGTGTTTAATCATCTTACAAATTGCTTTTGAATCTTTTGGTGAAATTTTTAATGAATAACCATTAACGCATGCTTTTTCTTTTTTTGGAATTTCCTTTGCTTTTTCTTTTTGTTTTTTTTCTGTTTTTTGTGGTTCTTCTTTTTTTTCTGTAATAGTTTCTTCTTTTGATATAACTTCTTCTTTTATTAGTGGTTTTTCTTCTTTAGAAAGGATTTTTTCTTTTACAATTTCTTTCTTTTTAGATTCTACATTTGTTTTTTTTGTAGTACTTTGTTTTTTAGTTTTTTCTTCTACCATTTTATTTTTTCTTTGATGCACTTGATTTAGTTGCGCCTACACCAGCTTTAGTATGTTTTGCTATTTTTCTTGTTAATGCAAATTCTCCTAATCTATGACCTAACATTTGTTCAATTATTAAAACCTTCTCGTATTCTTTTCCATTATAGATATAAATTGTTTTTCCAACCATTTTAGGAACAATGATTAATTCTCTATCATGTGTTTTAATTAATTTATTTTTAGCTAATTTTTTTTCACTTCTCTTTACAAATTTTTCAAGAATATCATAGTTTCTTAAAATAGCTCTTCTTGGACGAGATTTTACTAATTTTGCAAATTCTCTTAAATCTAATTTTTTTAATTCTTCTATTTCAATTCCCCTATATGATTTCTCTTTTCCTTTGTGTAATACATCTACCATTATCTTTTCTTCCTCCCTGTTCTTCTAGGCCTGATTAAACCAACTTTTTTACCAGGAGCAGCATTTCTTTTAGCAATCTTGCTTTTAACTCTTTTTCCTCTACCTGAACCAAATGGATGGTCTATTGCATTCATTGCTACTGCAGAAGTTCTTGGCCATAATTTTGATTTTGATTTTTTAATATAAAATTGTTTACCTGCTTTTAAGATAGGTTTTTCTTTTGCTCCATCACCAGCTAAAACACCAATTGTAACCCTACTGTTTAAATCAAAAACTTTTTCTTTTTTTGAAGGCATTAAAATAGTTGCTTTTCCATTATTTTTATTTTGCAATAATCCAGAATTTCCACCTGTTTTGATAAATTTTCCACCATCATATAATGTATGTTCAATATTACAAACATTAATTCCAATTTTAATATCTTTTAATTGAGCAATATCACCAGGCTTATCACCACCATAATTAATTTTTTGGCCAACATAGAGATTTTTTATTGCAAGATAATGAAATGTTTCTCCTTTATTATTTTTTAATTTTGCAATTGGAGCAGAATGACTTGGTAAAGAAAATAATTTAATTACTTCATATTCACCATTAAAATTTGAAGGATAACCTACTTTAATACCCATAGAAGCTTTTTTTCTAACTCTATAAGTTGGACTTCCTCTTCCACGTCTTTGTTGAATAATTCTTTTACCCATTTTACATTAAACCTAATTTTGTTGCAATATCAATTGCAGGATATTTTGAATTTAGTTTTACATAAGCATATTTTTTGTTTAGTCTTGTAAATGTTCTTATTTTATCTACTTTAACATTGAATAAATCTTCTACTTCTTTTTTTATTTCAGGTTTTTTAATTGCTCTATCTACTTGAAAAACTAAAACATTATCAACTTCAATTTGTCTTACAATCTTTTCTGTTGAAATTATTTTTTCTAATATTATTGTTTTCATTTAAATCTTTCTCCAATTTCATTTATTGCTTCATTAGTATAACAAGTGATTCTTCCAGGAACACCATTTGGTGCTAAATCTGAAATTTTTAATTCATTTACCTTAATAATATCAAAACCTTTTTGTTTGAAATCTTGTTTAGAAGAAATAACTAATAAAAGACCTGCATTTGATTTATATTTTCTTCCTCTCATTTTTCCACGACCTGCTCTGATTGTTTTTATTTTTAATACTTTGTCAAAATTCTCATTAAATAATGTTTTTAGTAATTTTAAGAAATCTTTTGTTTTTAATTTTAAAACTTCGTCGTTTAATATAAAGCCTGATTTAATTTTAGTATTATATTTTTTTGCTAAATAATCTTCATTAATTGTACCCGCAAAAGCAGAATTATATGCAAGTAATAATTCTTTTTTATTTATTTTCTTAAATAAGTTTTTTTCAGAACGAGGAGCATGAGGACTTCTTCCACCTCTTGCACTTGAAACAGTTGCACCTACCCAATTAAAAGAAGAACCATTTCTAGACATAATTTTTCTTGGAACTCTTGAAATACCTTTACCATATGTTGTTTTCCAAACATGTCTTCTATGTTTTAAAATTCCAGAAGCAGAATAACCTGCACCTGCACCAGGCATAGCACCATAACTTTGAGTATAAGCTAATTTTTGAGCTTCATAAACTTTTAATAAAATATCTTCTCTTATCCTACTAGAAAAATTCTCAGGCAAATTTATTTCTTTTTTTGATTTTGCATCTTTTTCAATTACTTGTGTTTTCATCTTATACTTAATACCTCATAATTTTCTTTTTGTTTATATTTTGTTGCTCTTTTTGGAAGTGTTAAAATAAGAGGTCTTTTTGTTGGACCTTGAACAGAACCTTTTAATAAAATATATTCTGTTTTAATGTTTCCATATTTATGAAATCCTTGTTTTGGATTAATATTATCTGAATCTATTTTTCCTATTTTTAAAATCAAACTATTATAAGAAACTCTTGTATGAAATCCTGTTTGTCCTGCTTGTGGGGCTCTAAATGTTACTCTTGAAGGAGTCCAAGGAGCAAGTGAACCGGGTCTTCTTTGTCCTTTTTCAGATTTACTTGCTTTTAATGCAATTCCAAATCTTTTAACAGGACCTTGTGTTCCATAACCTTTAGTTACTGCATGAACATCTAATAATCCTTGATTGAAAATATCTGTTAAAAAGATGTCTTTATTTATATTAGATTTAACCCATGCTAATTTCTCAGAAGAATTTTCTCCAGAAATTTTGATTTCAGAAAAATAAGGTTTTTTTGTTCCTATTGAAGTTTTATCAACATTACTATAAACTAAAACTCTTAAATCGTCAAATTCTAAATTTTCAGGTAATTGTTTAACTTGTTTTGATACCTTTAATTTTCTTTTTAATTTTTTTTCATTAGAAACTACAAATTCTTGAGATAATTTTTTATTTTTATAAACTCTAACAGAATAAATTTTCATTGAAGGACATTCAACAATTGTTGCAGGAATAACTATCCTTTTTCCTTTTGTTAATGAATCTTGAGAATTATCATGTACAAAAACAGAAGTCATTGAAACTTTATAGCCTATAAAACCTGCTAATTTTGTATCAGGAGTATTAATTTGTGTCCAGTTTACTCTAGGTAAGATCTTTTTTGCTCGTACCCTTGGGTAAAATTGTAAACTTCCTTTTCTTATTCTGTTATTATCTGCCATTTTATTGATTTGAAAACTGAGGAGTATTACTAAGACTCTTCAATTGAAACTAACTTAAACCAACCAAATTTAAGTAAAATTACCTGGTCTAAACATTCAAGTTTTAAACCGCTTCTACACCAATATTACTGGATAAAGTTCCTTTATAAACTTTTTGATATGCTTTTTTTACAAGATTATTTACATTTAAAATATAAATTCTTAAATACCATATAATACTTTTATTAAAATGGAATTAGTAGCATTATTGTCAACTGGGAAGGGTTCTTGGGGACAAGTAGCTGGTCTTGTAAAACAAGGTGAATGGGAAAAGATCATTGTAATAGGAACTAGTTTTGCAAGAGAATTTCAAATTCCTGGAATTTCTTTTGAATTTGTAGAATATGACTCTGAAAAAGGATTATTACAATTAAAAAAAGAATTTGAAAAGAAATTAGAAGGAAAATTTAATAATTTAGAAGTTGCTTTGTCAATTGCATCTGGAAATGGAAAAGAACATATGGCTCTTTTATCTGCATTACTTTCAATTCCAGTTGGTGTTAGATTTGCTGCACTAACAAAAACTGGTGTTGTAATATTATAACTTTCTTTCTTCTTTGAAATATTAAAGAAATTATTCAACTAAAAATACAAAAATGATTTTTTTGTCTAAGTCAATTCTTTGACAATGTACATTTCTATTAAAGTCAAATCCTCCTCTTAATTGTTTTGGTATCAAAAAATACTTTGTTGCTTCATATGCTCCTCTGGAGGCAATATTTGAACATACCTGTGCAGCATCTTCAGAAAACAAATGTATATTTTGGATATTTCCTTTTAGAAAAAGTGATTCTTTATAATTCACCTCTATTTCAAAGAGTACATTATTATTGTTCAATGTTTTTGAACTAACAATTTTACCCATTTTATTTTTTAAGGGTTAAACTCTTTAAAATATTTTCTTAAAATTATTGGATAAATTTTATTATTTTTTTATCCCATAAAAATAAAGGTTAAACAAAATCTTAAAAAGACTTTTGGAAAATTTCATTTTATGGGAGAAGTAATTGATTCAGTAAAAAAAGATGAGAAGAGATTATTAAAAGTTGTTTTAAATTCTGAAGAAATTAAAAATTTAGGAGGTCATCGAGAAAGAGTGTATGTTTTTTCAGAAGATAATTGCATCCATAAAGTTGATTTGTTAGAAAGAGGTAATAAAAGAGAAGCAAAATATTTTAGAATTCCAAGAGAGCTTAAAAAACGAAAACAAAAAATAACTAATATTTGTTATCAAAAAATACAAGAAAAAGAAAAGGCTTTTTTTATTTTTACTCTAAATCTTTAAGATAGAATCTCTTAATTTTAAACCCTTAGTTGTTAATTGATATAGTCTGCCTGTTTTTTCTTCAGGATTAAGACACTCTATTATTCCTCTTTTACGAAATTCTCTTAATACATCACTTACATTGTTTAAACTTAAATTGGATTCTTCTTTTATTTGAGTAGGAATCTTTGCCTTGTTTAATGTATAAATAACTTTTTTTCTTTGACTACCTCTTAAAACCCAACCATAATCTTTATCCATAGAGAACATTAAGGATAAAATCTAAAAAGACTTACACTGGATTTATACCAAAAATATAAATAGAATAATATATTCTAAATAAAATGAATAAAAAAATAAAATCTTTTTTCTGGTATTTGCATTGTAATAATATAATCAATTTTAATTGTTATAAGAAGTTAAGTAAAATTTAAAAAAGTTAGAAAGAATAATAGATTATGCAAAAAAAGAGTTTGGTGATTATTCTTTCAATATTAACATTTATAATACTTGTTTTAGTAATTTTAAATATGAATCAAAATCCAAAAATTAAAATTGAAACTTCAATGGGAGATATTGTTGTTGAACTTTATCCTTCTAAAGCACCTATTAGTGTTAAAAATTTTTTAAATTATGTTGATGAGGGTTTTTATGAAGGTACTGTTTTTCATAGAGTGATGCTTGATTTTATGATTCAAGGTGGAGGATTTAATGAAAATGGAAATCAAAAAAAGACTAAATCTCCTATTAAATTAGAATCAGATAATGGTTTGAAAAATGAAATCGGAACTATTGCAATGGCAAGAACAAATCAACCTAATTCTGCGACTTCACAATTTTTTATTAATACGGCTGATAATGATTTCTTAAATTATGGATATAGAGATGAAGGTTATGCTGTTTTTGGTAAAGTAATAGAAGGTTATGATGTTGTTGAAGAAATTGAAAACAGTGATACAACAATAAAATTTGGAATGAGTGATTGGCCTGTTGAAGAAGTTTTGATTAAATCAATAAAAAGATTAAAATGATTTATGAGGAATGGTTAAAAGAAAATAAAAAGGTTTGTCCTTTTTGTGAATTGAAAAGAAGTGATATCTTAAAGCAAAATAAAAATTTTTATTTGATTCCTGCTAGAGCAGCATATGTTAAAGATCATTTATTAGTTGTTCCAAAAAAACATAAGATTCAAATTTCTCAACTAAATAAAGAAGAATTTGAAAGTTTGAATAATTTAGTGTTTTATGCTTTTAAAAAATTAAATAAAAAATATCAAGATGCTTCTATATTGTATAGGGAAGGGAATAAGAAAAAAATTGGAAAGTCAATAGATCATTTGCATGTTCATATTATTCCTAAGATGAAAATTGGTTCTATTAATTCATATTATAAGCCTAGAAAAAGGTTAGAAGATTTAGAATATAAAAAAGAAGTTGAAAGAATTAAAAAAGAATTATTTTAGTGTTATTGGTTTTTCTTTTTTGTAATAATCTTCTGCTTCTTTTATTTTTTGTTTTGATGCAGAATATAAGGTGATTAAATCTTGTTTTGCTGAAATTTTTCCTAAGTGTTTATGTAAATAAACTCCAGAGCCTATTGTTTCTGGAGAACCTAAGATTCTGCATAAAGTGTTTATTTTTTTGTTGTCAATTTTAATTATTTTTTTATTTTCCCAAGATTTTATTGTTTTTTTGTAGGGTGCTAATTTTAATTCTTCTACTCTTTTATCAAAATCATTTGATTTGTTTTGAGCATTTATTATATTCTTGAATTTTTCATAGGCTTTTCCAGAGGTTAATATTTCTTTTGCTTTTTTATAAGAATTTTTTTCACCACATAAAGTCAATAAATCTGAAGCTAAATGTAAAGATTTTTCTTTTAGATCTTTAGGAGCAGTGGGTTCATTTTTTAACACTTTTAATACATCAAGCATTTCTAATACAGGGCCTATTCCATTTCCAATTGGTTGATTTCCGTTAGTGTAAGCAATTTTTATTTTAACATTAAATGCACTTGCAATTTGTTTAAACTTGTTTCCTAAACTTTTTGCTTGGGTAATTGAATGAATTTTTCCACCAGGTCCATAAGGGATATCAATTAAAATATATTTACTTCCTGCTGAAATTTTCTTTGACATTATTGATGCTAAAAGTTGAGA
>Ga0334893_1001417_pt1 | contig 23156 bp, 15 predicted proteins | sample GraSluR3_MG_5_FD_207218 | JGI IMG/M metagenome (GOLD analysis project Ga0334893, IMG submission 207218) | Sludge microbial communities from methane-producing bioreactor in Wageningen University, Netherlands - Granular Sludge_09_05-R3 | ecosystem: Engineered > Bioreactor > Anaerobic >...
GCCCTCGGGTCGCCGAGACGACCGTCGACTGGCCGTTGTTGACCAGCAGATGGGGCGTGCTGTGCTCCCGATAGTCGGAGCGACGCCGCAACTCGGCCAGCACGACCGCGGCGTCTTCCTTCTCCAGGAGCCACGCCTGAACCCCCGGCGTCTGAACCTGCACCGGCTGGAGCAGGCGCTGGGCCCGGGCCCGCCAGTTGGGGTGGCTCAGGCTCACCACGCGCAGTCCGAACCCGTGGGTTTCGGCCTCGCTGCTGACGAACCGATCGACGACTTCGGCCACCAGCTTCTGCATCTCGGGCGTGTGATAGACGCGGAGAACCTGCGGGGTAGCGCTGAGGATGGCCAGGGGCTCCGCATGCCAGACCTCGTAGCCCGTCTCGCGCAGGATCCAGTCGACGATCGCCTGCTCGGGCCGGCTGGTCGAGGTGATGCGTGCCGTGTAGGGAGTAATGTCGTATTCGCGCCAGAGTTGCCCGTGCTCGCTCGGCAACACACCGCTGCCCGCGGTCACGCGGGCGATCGGGGCTCGATGCTCGCTCGCCCGAGGTTCGGGCGGGCGTTGCCCGGCCGCGCCCGCGGCCGCCGTGTCCGACGCTTCGGCGTCCGAGGCATCGGCGCGCGGCGCGCCTGGGCCCGCGGCATCGCTCACGGGGGCGCGCCAGGTCGGCGTTGCGGCCCGGTCGCCGGAGTTGGGTACCGCTTGCGGGAATGCCGGAACCACCACAACAAGGGACACGACGGCCCCCGCAATCCAGTCTCTTACGGTCATCACTCAGCCTCCCTGCCGAAGTCCACGCGGGACAAGGTTTTGGAGAAGATGGCGCGGCAGTATAAGCCCCGATTCCGGCTGGGGCAAGACCGATGGGCGACGATCGCGAGCCTCGCTCAGCCCGCCCGGCGCTGGGCAAATACCGGCTCGGCCTCGCAAATGTGGTCGCGGAGGCGGTCGAATTCCTCGTGGCTGGAGAAGTGGATCGTGATCTTCCCGCGGCCGCGCGCGTTGTGGGTGATCTTGACGACCGTGCCCAAGGCTACCCGAAACTCCTGCTCCAGCGACGCGATGTGGTCGCTGGTCGCTCGACGGGGCAGCGGTCGCGAGCCCTCCATGCCGACGGTTTCGGGCGGGTCCTTATCCTCCGACTGAATGGCCTCTTGAACCAGGGATTCGGTGCGTCGCACGCTGAGGCCCTCGTGCTGGATCCGCTCGCAGAAGACGATCTGCTCGCGCTCCTCGCCCAGGGGCAGCAGCGCCCGGGCGTGGCCCTGGGTGATGCGGCCCTGCCGAACGGCGTCTTGCACGGGTTCGGGCAGCTCGAGCAGGCGGATCAGGTTGGCGACAGTCGAGCGGTCGAGCTTGAGCCGGCCGGCCAGCTCTTCCTGGGTCGCGCCGTACTGCTGCAAGTACCGTTGGAAGGATGCCGCCTTCTCCAGCGGATTCAGATCCTTGCGCTGCATGTTCTCGACGATGGCCAACTCGGCCATGTCGCGGTCGTCGGCCTCGACCACCTGGACGGGCACTTGGGTCCAGCCGGCCCTGGTCGCGGCCCGGAGCCGGCGTTCGCCCGCCACGAGTTGGTAGCGGTCGTCGACGCGGCGGACGACCAGGGGTTGCAGCAGGCCGTGCGCCGTGAGGCTGTCGGCGAGCGATTGCAGATCGGTCTCGTCGAAGTCTTGCCGGGGCTGGAAGGGGTTGCTGTCGATCCGATCGACGTCGATTCGCATCGGGCCCGTGCCGTCGGCGCCGTCGCCTTGCGACGCGGGCTCGGGGTCGTGGGCGGGCGCCGGTCGCGGCGTGTCGGGCGATGGGAACGTGCCGCGGTCTTCCGTGGGCGGGTGGGCCGGGCCTGCTTGCGGGAACGGCTCGCCGCGCTCGGGAGCGGCCGCCACGGAGGCCGCGGGGCTTTCGCTCGCGGACTCATCGGCGGTCGGGGCGGTTCCGGCTCGGCTGAGCAGGGCTTCCAGTCCGCGTCCTAATCGTCTTTCCTTAGCCAATTTCGAGTACCTCCCTGCAAAGCTCCACGTAGGCCCGGGTCCCGCGGGACCGGGGTGCGTAGTCGATGACCGAGGCCCCGTGGCTGGGGGCTTCGGAGACGGCCACGTCGCGCGGAATGATGGTGCTGAAAACGATCTCGCCGAAAAAGTCGCGTACCTCTTCCTCGACCTCCCAGGTCAGTTCGAGCGTCGCATCGTACATGGTCAAAAGGATGCCGGCGAACTGCAGGTTGTGGGCGTGACGGGCGATGACCTCGCGAATGACCTCGATCATCTGGGCCAGGCCTTCCATGGCGAAATACTCGCACTGGATCGGCATGAGCACCTCGGTCGAGGCGGCCAGGGCGGTTCGCGTGAGTTGGCCCAGCGAGGGCGGGCAGTCGATGAGCACGAAGTCGTACCCGGCCAGTCCGCCCGACAACTGGTGCCGAAACCGGGCGGCCTGCGTCTCGTCGCCGTGCGCGAGAGCCTCGACATCGCGAAAGCTTCGGCTGCCGGGCAAGAGGTCGAGACGCTTGACCTTGGTCGGGCGAAGCGACTCCCGGAGCGGCTCGCCCGCCACCAAGGGGTGGCGCGCCGTGGGCTTCTGTCCCAGGCCGGTGGTGGCGTTGCACTGCGGGTCGAGGTCGACCAGCAGGGTGCGGGCACCCGATTTCGCCAGGCCAGCAGCCAGATTGATGGCGGTGGTCGTCTTGCCCACGCCGCCTTTCTGATTGGCCACGCACAAAACCCGGCCCACGGTCAGCCTCCTTGCCGACGAGGTCACGACGCGCGCGTCCGGCGCGCGGTGGCGAATTGTAACAACCCAGGCGCGTGCCGGAAAAGACCGTTTCGCGCCGGATCGCGCGTTCGGGCGTTTGTAGTACCGGCTTCAGCCGGCCTCCGCCGGGCCCGCACGTTTCACGTGAAACGACCGGAGACCGCAGATTGCCCGCTCGACGCGAAACGCCGCGTTTCGCAAGGCGGCACGACCGTTTCCACCGGGTTTCACGTGAAACGGCAGGCCGCGGAGAGGCCGGGACGCAACGCCGGGACGCCATGCCGCGCACGGCGCGAAGGCGTTGCCGCGCAACCCGCTACTGCAGCGGATTGATGACCAGGCCGCTGAGCAGCTTCGGGGAGAAGTAGGTGCTCTTCGGGGGCATGCGCTCGCCGCGGAGGCTCACGGCACGGACCTGGTCGACCGTGGCGGGCAGGACCAGGGCGGCCATGGCGAACCGGCCGGTGCCGAGGTGCTCGACCACCTCGGCGACCTGATGGACGTACGTGCGCTCGGCCTGATCCTCGCCCAGCAGCGTATCGAGGATCAACCGGTGGAGCACGGTCACGCCGAGTTCCCGCCACGACGCGTCGTGGTCGGCCGCGACTTGGGCGAGCTTCGCGCGCCCGGCGGCCGTCGGTTCGACGATGACCCACCGGCCGTCGCGATGCGTGTAGAGGCCGAGGGTGGCCTGGTCGTGGGCCGTCTGGACGTCTTCCCAGACCTCGTGGGCCGCCTCGGGGCCCTGTCCGGCCGGTCGGACCGTGAAGCAGTCGCCAAGGCGCCCGGCCAATTCGTCCGAGGCGAGGGGCGCCATGCCGGCGAAAAGCCGGTGGGTGGGCAGCACGGTCAGGCCGGGGTCTTCCATGGCCACGCACATCATCAACACGAAGTTGGCCGGATGATCGGGACGCAGCGCGCCGCTGTCGAAGACCTGGTCGCGATAGGCGCAGGCGGTCTCGTAGCGGTGGTGCCCGTCGGCGATGAAGATCGGCTTCGGCCCGATCGCCCCGGCCACGGCCGAAATGACCTCGACGTCCGTGACCGGCCAGAGGCGGTGCACGACCCCGAGGTGGTCGGTCGCCTCGACCGGCGCGACCTGGGCCGTCGCCTCGTCGAGAAGGCTCTGGGCCTGCCGGCCGGGGTCGGGATAGAGGCCGAACACCGGGCTGAGATTCGCCTGGCAGACCGCGGTGAGCATGAGGCGGTCGATCTTGGGCCCAGGCATGGTGTCTTCGTGAGGAAACACCATGCCCTCGCCGAAGCGATGGATGCGCGTGCGGCCCATGAACCCCCGGCGCACCAGAGTCCCGCCAGCGCTCGCGAACTCCTGATGGTAGACGTACAGGGCCGGGTCGGCCTCGGTGAACAGCACCCCTTCCGACTGCCAGTTTCGCAGAAATCGCCTCGCCCGGGTGTACGCGTTGTTCGCCTCGTCGTCGCCCGGCTCCTTGCGGTTGAGGATCAGGCGGACCACGTTGCAGGGGTGCATCTTGTAAAGCCGGTCCTGCAAATCGGGGTCAATCACGTCGTAGGGCGGGGCGACCACGTCGCTCAACGCGCCGACGTGCCCCAGGTCGTAGCGGATTCCGCGGAAGGCTTGGATCTCAGGCATGCTCTCCGTCGCTGTTGGAAGGGGTTTGTCGATCTTGCCATCCTGGTTTATGCCGGGATCGGGTTGGGTTGTCAATTGGCCTCACCCGGGGGAGGGGCACCCGCAACGACGCCCCGGCTCACCGAGCGGCCGCAAAACCCTCCCGCGCCGCTTCGACGAACTGCCGGACGAGGATTTCGGACTTCCACCCGGGCTCCAATTCCACGCCGCTGGCTGTGTCGACGCCCGCCGGGCGCACCGCGCAAATCGCCTGGGCCACGTTCTCGGGCCCCAGCCCACCCGCGAGAACCAGGGGCGGATGCCAGTCGGCGGCCGGGTAGCCCGCCGCGGCGGTCCAGTCGGCCAGCGCGCCCGTCCCTCCGTAGGCTCCTGCGCGGTGCGAGTCGATCAGGATCATGCGCGGCAGGCAGCCCAGCTCCCGGCACCGCTCGAGGTATTCGAGAATCGGCGCAAGCCGGCCCTCGAGCAGCCGGAATGCGCGCATCGCCGGGCGTGCGCCCAGGTTACTCAGGAATTCCGGCGGCTCGTCGCCATGCACTTGGATCAGGTCGAGCCCGACCCGGTCGAAGGTCCGGCAGACTTCGTCGCAACTCGCGTTGACGAACACGCCGACCTTGACGATCCGAGCGGGCAGGGCCTCGACGATCTGCCGGGCGTGCTCGACGCGAACGCAACGCGGGCTCTTGGCATAGAAGTTCAGCCCCACCGCATCGGCATCGGCCCGAGCCACCGCCAAGGCGTCTTCGACGTTCGTAATGCCGCAGATCTTGATACGGAACGTGGCGGACATGGTTGGCCTGGGTTCAAAACAACCCCCGGAAGAATTTCAGGTCCTCGGCGGTCTGCGCGAGACACGCCTCGGCATCCAGATCCTCGAAGCTGTGCTTGCCCTGGTACTCGCTGTGTAGCGAATAGATGCCGTCGTAGCCGATTTGCCCGAGCGTGGCCATGAACTCGGGCAGCGGCGACACGCCGTCGGCGATGGGCACGACCCGGCGTGCCCAGCGGAGTTGGCCGAACCGATCGCGCTGTTCCCGCTGCCACGCGAAGTTCTTGACGGCCACCAGTGCGATCCACGGGGCGAGCAGGTCGAGCCCCTGGCGCCAACCGTCGCCTCCGCCTTCCAGGGCCATGTGGAGCATGTCGACGTAGGCGCCCACCTCATCGGGCGCCATGTCTTTGATCAACTCGTAAAGCTGGGTCCCGTGCGAGGGCAGGTACGCGCCCGAGTGAATGTGGACGCACGGCAGCACGGAATACCTCTTGGCAAGCTTCGCCACGGCCGCGATCCGCCGGCGCGTCTCCTCGAGCTGCTCTTTGAGCGTGCCGAATGGCTTGTAGCGGTAGTAACCCAGCTTGATCCGGGCGATGCCCAGGTCGCGGGCGACGGCAAACAATTCCTCGGCTTCGGGAGTGGGATCGGTGATGGCCGTGGTCAGAAACAGGATCTCGCTGCCCGCCTCCAGGGCGGCCTTTGCCGCCAGCGGAAGCTGCTCGGCCGCCCGGTCGGGTTCGATGTGGCCCTTGGGACGCACCGTCAGGTCGAGCCCGTCGAGCCCGATCTCGCGAAACCGATGGCAGACGACCGGAATCGGCCAATCCTGAAAACTCTTGGTAAACGCGCCGACTTTCATTCCTGACTCTCCCCAACAGAGAAACGGTTTGCGACGGCTCTTATGGTCGCCGACGGCCGCCGTGCTGGCAAGCGCGACCGTTGCAGAATGACGTTTGTCTCGGCGGCTCAAGCTCGAGGCGACCGGGCGTCGATTTCGGAACCGTGGCGTACTCTGCGCGATGGGGGTTTGTCGTGACCCGGCTCACCCCCTCTGGAGGGCGGGCGTTTCCACACCCAAGTCCGTGCGCAGCGAGAGCGACCCCACCAGCCCGAGACGCAATATGTCAGCCCCCTGTGACCTGCCGTGCGACGCCCCTCGGCAGGGGCTCTGCCGTTCGAGCGTCCTGCTCTGCGTGATCGCGGCGGCAGCCACGGGTCCCGTCGTTTTCTGGAAAGGGGCGGCCCAGCCCCGCGCGACCGAGCCCTACACGGCCACCGCCGCCGTGATCCACCGACCGGCTGAGCCGGCTTACACGGCTACCTCGTTCGAAGGGGAGCAGGTCGTGCGGGAACTCCTTTCCGACGAAACCATCGCCCGGGCCTTAGACCGCGTCAACGGCCCGACTCACTCCGGAAGGGTAAACGCCACCCCTCCCCCATCCGCTGCAACCGTGGCCGGGGTTCGCAGCAGGCTGCGGGTGCGCGAACAAGCCACCGCGTCGGGTGAGTTCCGCGCCTCGATTTCGACCACCGACGACGATGCGCGGACCGCGGTTCAACGGGTCAATGCGGTGGCCCAGGCCTATGCCGACCGATACGCCGCCGAGGCGGCGCACCGGGCTGCCCCGGGGCTTGCGCGAGCCGAGGCCGCGTGCGAGCATGCCCGGCAGGAATTCCTGAACGCCAAGGCGCGATTCGATCAGTATATGGAGGAACGGTTTTCCAGAGAGAGTCGTTGGGTCGACGAATGCCTGCAATGGCTCTCCTTGCAGCCGGCGCCCGAATCGCCGCCTCGCGCGCCGGTCGCCCCGACATCGCCGCAGGTGGTCGAGGATCGAGATCGGGCCGAATTGTCGGGTGCGCTGGATGGGTTGCTGCAAGCGCGCGCGGCCCTGCTCGAGGATCTCACCCCGCTGCATCCCAAGGTGCAGGAGATCGAGGGTCGGATCGCCGAGGTCCGCGCCCGGCTGGAGAAGTTGCCCGACTCCCGAGCCGACGTCCCCCCCCCGGTCGATTCGCCGGTGCGGGGCCCCGCACTGGCAGCACCGTCCCGACACGACCCACGCCCGGCGCGGCTTGCGACCGACCTTGCCCGCGCGCGCGACCAGGCGATCCGCGGTTTTCGCGAGCGGAAGCTGGCCCTGGACCGTGCGGAGCACGAATACCACCGGCTCGCGAACGAGGTTCGACTGGCCCGAGCCCGGCAATCGCAGGTACCAACCGTGCAGGTCGAGTTGGCTCAAGCCCCCCAGATTGGCGCCGGGGCGAGGCAGGCTTGGGGGATGCTGGCCGTGGCGTTGGTGGCGGCCATGTGCGTTGCGTTGGGCACTTGGCTTGTTTCGGCGGGGCTCGCGATCGATCCGCCCATCGCCCGTTGCGATCAGGCGGAGAAAACGATCGGGGCCCCAGTGCTGGCCACGATCGCCCTCAGCGACGCGGCGCCGATGCGGCATGTCGCGCCGCCGAGTCGACTGCCGCGAATCGCAGCGGGCTTGCTTCTGGTGGCCGGCTGCGTCGGGGCCTTGGCCGTATGGTTCTAGCCGCGGGGCCGGCGGCCTTATCCCTTCCGCAGCCTGTGTAGACGACCAACACAACGGTCGGAAGTCGCGGGCACAATTCCGGGTTGCCGCTGCGTGCCGATTCTTCGCAGTGGAGCGGATTGCCGAATCATGCCGATCTGATGAGATGTGAACGCACGGCCGCCGGGCTGGGCGTGCGCTGCCCCGTTCGAGAAGTTGCGGAACCAGAGACTTTCGAGGAAAAGCGTAATGTACGAAGCCTCCTTCGGCCTTACGAAGCGACCCTTCGCGTCGGTGCCCGACGTCGAACAGTATTATCCGGCCTCGGCCATCGAAACGGCCCGCCAGAGGCTGGCTCGCTGCATCGAGCGGGCCGAGGGAGTGGGCGTGATCGTGGGGCCGTCGGGCACGGGCAAGACCTTGCTGTGCCGCATGCTGGCCGGGCAGTTCGAGCAGTCCTTCCAAGTCGTGCTGCTCAGTTGTGGGCGCCTCAGTTCCCGGCGCGCGTTGTTCCAGGCCCTCCTGTTCGAGATGGGCCGGCCTTATCGGGGGCTCGACGAGGGCGAGTCGCGCCTGGCCCTGGTCGATTACCTCACCCTGGCCGAAGACCGCCCCCAGGGCATGCTGCTGCTGGTCGACGAGGCCCACACGCTTCCGCTGCGCCTGCTCGACGAGATCCGCATGATCACGAACCTGGTGGCGGCCGGACAGCCGGCGGCGCGCCTGGTGCTGTCGGGCGGGGCGGTCCTGGAAGAACGCTTGGCCAGCCCCCGACTCGAATCGTTCAGCCAGCGGATCGTGGCTCGGTGCTACCTTGAATCGCTCGGCCGCGACGAGACCGACGCCTACGTCGCCGCCCAGATCGCCGGGGCCGGAGGCGACGCCGACCGCCTGATGCCCTCCGAGACGCGCCGGGCGGTGCATCGGGCGACCGACGGTGTGCCTCGCCTGATCAACCAAGTGTGCGATCACGCGTTGCTGCTGGCTTGCGCCGCGGGGCGGCGACGGATCGAGCCCGCCGCCGTCGAAGAGGCATGGGCCGACTTGCAGCAGTTGCCCACGCCCTGGAACGCCGACGCGACCGATCACGATGGTGGCGCAAGCGTCATCGAGTTCGGCGGATTGGACGACGAAGCCGATGCGCGCGTTCGGCCCGAGCCCCACGCCGCCGGCGACGAGGCGTTTGCGTCGGACGCGCCGGAGGCCGCGACCGCGCCGGCCGACGCCGATCCGGTGCGGCAAGTCGAAACGATCGAGCGGGCTATGGCCGAGTTGGACGACGAATTCCACCCGGCCGGCTCGGTCGGCCCCGAAGTCGAGCTGGTGTTCGACGACCCCTTTCGCGAACAGTTCGCCGAGGAAGAGGTCATCGGCGCGAAGAAATCGTGCCGCGAATGCGAATGGTGTGGTGACGCTCGCCCGACCTCGAAAGCGGCGCCCGCAACCGGCGTTTCGGCCGGTTTCGACGGCGACGTGCCCGGCCCGAGCGACGACGAGTTGGCTGACGATTGCGACCCGCCCCCCGCCTGGGCGGCCGGGCCCGAGACACTGCCCTTGATTCGACGGCGCAGCGAACCGGCCGAGCCCGCCTTCGACGACGATCGCGACGTAATCGTGGTCGAAGAAGGATACGACGACCCGGGCGCGAGCGGTCCGCGAGCGACCGTTGCGGTCCGCCGGCAGGAGTACGGGCAGTTGTTCGCCCGGCTGCGACGAAGCTCGTGAGATTCGGTGGGATGCCCGCCGACACCCTCGCGCCACGCGGATGCCGGCCGCGCAAACCTCGTGCCCAGTTGCCCAGGGGACCGCGATGACCCGCATGCTCGAAGCGTTGCAGCAGATTGAGGCCCGATCGCCCGAGACGCCGGTTGTCCTGCCGGTTTCGGTCGAGGAGCTCGAAGCCCTCGGCGTGCGTCTGCCGGCGGCAAGTCCCGCGAGCCCGCGGCGCGCGGCGCCCGCCCGATCGGCCGATCCCCCGGCCTCGACCGACGCGCCGCCCGAGCCGATCGCCACGACGGCCCCCGCGAGCGAGGCGGGCCGCCCCGATCGCGTTGCTCAATGGCTGCGCCCACCCACGCAAGGCGAACTCGGGGGCTTGCGGGAACTGGCCGATGCCGTGCTTGCGAGAATCGAGCCGGTGCGATGCCCGGTCGTCATGCTGACGAGCGTCGGCCGGGACGTTGCCACGACCGGCACCCTGCTCGGGCTGGCCGCGCTCGTTGCCGACCGGGCCGGGCACGAGGTGGTGGCCGTCGACGCGAACCTTCGCCGTCCCGCCTTTTCCGAATACTTCACCCTGGGCGCCGAGCGCGGTCTGACCGACGTGCTCCGCGGCGCCGCGCCGTGGCAAGAGGTCGTAGCCGAGACCTGCGTCGATCGCCTGAGCCTGTTGCCGGGCCGGCGCACGGACGTCGGCCCCACCGCCTCGACCGAGCTGGAACGGGTTCTGAACGAATTGCGCACCCGCTACCGCTTCGTATTCGTCGATTCGGGTTCGTTGGCCTGTCCCGAAGTCGCTCCCGTCTCGCGCTACTGCGACGGCACCCTCTTACTGGTCGCGTTGGGCCGGACGGGCCGCCTGGCCGCCCGGCGCGCCGCCCGCTCGATTGCGCGGCATGGGGGCCGCCTGCTCGGCTGCGTGGTGGCGACGACCAACGGCGACCGGCGCGCTCCTTGACTCGCCGAGATTGCCGCGGCGTCTCCTTCTTGCCGGTCAGCGAGCCTGGCCCCGTTTCTGGACGCTCGCCCCTGGACCCATGCCCCCCGTGGTGCTATGCTGCGAGTTCTGGTCCCACCGGGGAGAAAGGGGGATAGGCGCGTTGATTGACGCACCGAGAATGCGCCGCAATGCCTCCTCTTGCCACGAGGCGCGCTGGGCCCCCTTTCTCCGGCCGCATCGTCCCTTCCGGAGCCATCTCGATGAGCAAGCCGAATCGCCCCTCCGATACGAGTCTTCCCCGCCGGCAGTTCCTCAAGCGGTCGACCCTGGCCCTGGCGGCCGCGGCGGCCGTCGAGGCGCCGTTCCTCCACACCGTCCGTGCCGCGTCGGAGATGGAGATCAAGATCGGCCTGATCGGATGCGGCGGCCGCGGCACCGGCGCCGCGCTCGACGCCCTGGGGGCGGCCACGCGCGTGATCTATCCGGCCGCGGGCTACCACACCGAAGACGTGGCCCAGGACGCCACGATCCGGCGCGAAAACGTCCGAATCGTCGCCCTGGCCGACCTGTTCGAAGACCGCCTGGCCGGCTGCCGCGCCCAGCTCGCGAAGCTCGGCATCGAGATCCCCAAGAGTCGCTGCTTCACCGGGTTCGACGCCTACCAGGGGGTTTTGGCCCTTTCGGAGGTCAACTACGTCATCCTGGCCACGCCGCCCCACTTCCGGCCCGCGCAGCTCAAGGCGGCCGTCGAGGCGGGCAAACACGCCTTCATCGAGAAACCCGCCGCGGTCGACGTGCCCGGCGTCAAGACGGTCATCGAGGCCGGCGAGCTGGCCCGGCAGAAGGGTCTGGGCATCGCGGCGGGCACCCAGCGCCGCCACCTGAACAGCTACCGTGAGACGATCCGGCGCCTTCGCGACGGCGCGATCGGCGACATCGTCTACGCCAAATGCTACTGGAACGGCGGCGAAATCTGGGTCGTCCAGCGCCAGCCCGGCTGGAGCGACTTGGAGTGGCAGTTGCGCAACTGGAACTACTTCACCTGGCTGTCGGGCGATCACATCGTCGAGCAGCACGTGCACAACCTCGACGTGATGAACTGGGTGCTCGGCGACCACCCGATCCGCGCCGTCTCGGGCCTGGGCGGGCGCCAGGTCCGAACGCGCCCCGAACACGGCCACATCTTCGACCACTTCGCCGTCGAGTTCGAGTATCCCGGCGGCATCTCGATGTTCAGCCAGTGCCGGCAGATCAACGGCTGCCTCAACAAGGTCGAAGAGACCGTCGTGGGCACCGAAGGATCGAGCAACGGCAAGGACTCGATCCGGCCGAGGTCGGGCAAGCCGTGGCGATTCCGCGACAAAGACCCCAATCCCTACCAGCAGGAGCACGAGGACCTCATCGCCAGCATCCGCGCCGGCGAGCCGATCAACGAGGCCCGCGCCCTGGCCGAAAGCACCATGACCGGCATCCTCGGGCGCGAGGCCGTCTACAGCGGCAAGGCGATCGACTGGGAAACGGCCATGCAATCGACCAACCGCCTCGGCCCCGAACAGTACCGCTTCGGCCCCTATCCCGTGCCCGAGGTCGCCATGCCGGGGCGCTACGAGTTCTCGTGAGCCATGCGCTGAGCCATCCTGTTCTTTGCCGCCGCTCGAAGGACGATGCCTTTTCTGGCTCTCGTTACAGTTGTGCGATTTCGAAATGCATTCCGTCGAGGCGGCCGCTGAAATGGCCGCCCCAATAGAATCCCAGGTCGTTGGCAATGGGAACAAGCTCGAGCAGGCACCCCTCTTCCCCAATCCGGGCAGGCGGCCGCCCAAGGCGGTTTTGCGGCACGTTCAAGTCGATTGCCGTGCCCCAGGCGTGGTTGCTGAGGCTCTGGGCCCGTCCGTCATGCACGACGCCGCGCTTGTAGCGGGCGACGTAGGGGCCGCTGAAGTGGTGGATCCGACTCGTCAGCCCGAAGCGGTCCCAAGCGGCGAACAAGGCCCGGAATCGGGGGGCCGCCAACTCATGGCAGCGAACCCGCCCATTCGCCCGAAATCCCCCGCTCAACGTTGGAATACTCTCCAACGGGGGAATATTCGTGTTCACGATTCGGTACTCGGGATCATGGCGGGTGATGCGAATCTCGTCGCTCCCCTCGATATCCTCGAAATCGAACGACCCAAACAGCCTCTCTCGTTGTGCATGCGTGAGGGCGCTGAATCCCGGTCTCGGGGGATAGTAGGCGGCGCGCGACGCGACCATCGACATGACCTGGGGGCCCAGCCGCGCGTCGACCGCCCCGCTCGAAACGCGGCCTCCAGAAGCGATTTCCATCCATCCCGTGAACGTCGAAACCGCGGTGGCGACCGGATTGAGTGCAACGAGTCGTTTCTCCGACTCGCTGTCGGGTTCGATGAGCCCGGAGGGCTCCCTCATGAACGAACCCTGAAACGCACGGATCGCTCGGAGAGTGCGATTGTCGTACCTCCGATTCGGGCGAATTCCCAAGTAACCGTTCTTGTGAAGAAGAGTTTCGATCGTAAAGACGTCCGGTCGTCGGTTTCGACCCCTTCTTCCGACGGAATCTCTGATGACAGACATCTCTCCACCCCCCCGCAGCGCGGGAAATGAATCGAGGGAACACGGAGATCGCGCCCCGACAAGAATCCGCGTGGTGGGCGATCCGAGGAATTCTAGCGCCCGGGTTTTTGGTGGGCAAGAACCAGCAACGGGGTCAACAACCGGCGAAGGCGCGCCCCCACCGGCCCTCTCTCCGGAGGATCCACGATCGGACCACCGCCGCCCGCCCGGCCCTCGGCCGGCCGGCGCGGCTCCTATGCCGTTTTCACGCAGGCGAACACCGGGTATTCGTCCGCGCCGGCAACGTACCGTTCCTGATGCACCTCGAAACCGGCGTCGCGCAATACACGCCGCCAGGTGTCCAGGGAGAAAAGACCCATGGTCCAGTGATCCGTCTCAATCCGAAGGCGGCCCTGGTCGCGGATGAGGTACACGACCGTCGTCTCATACCGCTCATCCGTGGGGTCGGGGTCATAGGAATTCTCGATGAACACGACGTCGAGCCCGTCGCGTGTGCCTTTCTGCGTGGCCGGGGTGGCGACGGTCTTGTTCTGCTGGAACGTCTCCGTCGTGACGTCCGGAGTCGCGATCAGGACACCGCCGGGCTTCAGGTGGGCATGCGCGGCGCGGAATGCCGCGACGAAGTCATCGACGCAACTCATGCAGGATATGGCGTCGTCCATCAGAACCGCATCGAAGGCCCTGTCGAGTCGGAACGTGCGCATATCGCCGTGAACGAAGGTGCACTCCGGGTTCAGCGCCCTGGCCTGCGCGAGCATGGCGGGACTCCGATCCACGCCCGTCACATGGAACTGCCGCTTCAGATTGAGGACGTTCTTGCCGCCCCCGCACCCGATGTCGAGCAAGGTCTCTGCCGGACGCCGTGCATACTGTTGGATCAGACCCGTGACGTGCCGGCAATAGTGGGCGTACTCCGTAGCCGCATCGCCCCACATCGGCCACAGCCACGCCAGGTCGGTGTAAAGACGTCGGGTGTCGTCCATATTCGTCGTCGTCCTCTTTTCCCCGAACGTAGTGCGCTGCCGTGGGGATCGAGGGCATCGCCAAGCCAAGAGAAGAATCGTGCCGTCATTCTGGCCAGCGCGAACGCGAGCAACACGCCCGCGAGGAACAGGCAAGCGATCACTGCGTAGATCCACGCCACGCTCATCTCGCCCCGCGCCTCAATCAACCTTCAAGCGACCAGCCGCGACAAGTCGCCGTCCTCCCGCGGAAGCTGCACGCGGCCTCGCGGCGAAAAACGCTGCCGCGGGGGGGCGCGAGCGCGAGTATTGGCGAAACGACTCACGACCGAAAACCACCGGCGACCAACCCGGCGCGTCGGACGAATGCGCGGCAAATGCACGCGGGAAAGGGCCGCACCGACCGTCAGCGTACCACTCGGGCGAGGCGTGTCAAGTCTCCCTCGGCAAAAACTGCCGCGCTGGCTCGCAATGGGCGCATCGGGGGTCGTGCCGGGTGGAGCGTTCGGTTACGATGGCGTCGTTGAGACGCCTGCACGGCAACGCACGATCGGGCGCACCGCGCGATGGGAGTTCCGAACGCGGGCCGGCGGGCAGTCTCCGCGATGAACTCAAGCGCGAAGCGACCTATCGGCCGCGTGACGGCCAAACACCAAGGAGCACCTCGATGAACCGAACGATCGCCGTAACTGCTGTTCTGCTGCTGATTGGGCTGGCATCGAGCCTTGCGCGCGGGGCCGAGCCGGCCCCGGGCGGCGAGGCCGACTGGCCCGACGTGCCGATCGCCATGGGGGGGTTGGGGGGGGCCTACTTTCTGGCCGAGCCGGGCGAACTGGTCGTCGACCTGGTCAAACGCGATCGCAACCGCTCGGGCCGGCCCGCCGAGATGCGGGTCCTGCTCGTGGGGCCCGATCGAAAGGTGCTCCAGGAAGCCACCCTCCCCGACGACGGCCGGCCGCGGGGCGGCGGGCTGGGACCCGTCCAGCGGGCGCGCCTTTCGGCCCGCGTCGATCGCAAGGGCGTTTACGGGCTGAACGTAAGCGTGTCGCAAGACCGCTACGGCGACGAGGTGTTTTGGGGGTTCCGCACAAACTGCCCCCGTTATCTCATCGAGACGGCCCGGGGCCACCGCGACGAACGTCACCAGGAGCCGATCGTGCTGGCCGGGCTCGATCGGCCCGGCGACGTGTGCTTCCTTCCGCGCCGGGGCGCGTTCGACGTGGAGATTACCGGCGCGTCGGACGCCGGGCCGCTTTCGATGTACGACGCCAAGGGAACCCTCGTCGCGACGCTGAAGGTCGATTCGAGCGGCCGGGCCTCGCACGCGTTTCCGGCCGGCGCGAACCGCGACGCGGTCCCCTGGCGCCTGCACCTGCCCGCGTGCCAGGGCACGATCCACGTCGACGGCCTCACGCGCTGGGAGTCGAGCGACCTGTGCCCCGACGTGTGCTGTTGGACTCCCGAGCCGTCGTCGCACTTTTCGCTCCTGGAGTATCGCTGGCTGCTGACTCCCTATGGCAAGACGGTTTACGGGCGAGCGGGCGAGCAGGGCGAGGCGGCCTTCGAGGTGCACAACAACTCCGACCGGGAGCGGACGATCGAGCTTTCGATCGAGTTCCCCGGCAGCCCGTGGCCGGCCCGCCTGTCGGCCGAGCGAGTCACGTTGCGGGCGAAGCGGGCGACCGAGGTGACGGTGCGCTACACCGTGCCCGCGCAGGGCGCGACGAGCGAGTGCCACGTGCGGGCCACGCCGGTCGAGGATGCCGAGTTTTCGACCTATTCGACGCTTACGGTGCGCGAGGGCGTGGCCCCGGCGACCCGGCCCCTCGCGATGCCCCTGGTGCTCGAGCCGTACCGCCACGAGAACGAGCAGTTCGGCTATCGGCCCGATTACCCGGTCGAGAACCAGATGTATTTCGCGCCGGACAATCGGCCCTCCACGATGACGCGGGGCGGCGTGACCTCGTGGAACGGCGACGCGTGGGTCACGACCGGCCTTCGCACCGCGGTCCGATCGCGCGACGCCGAACTCGAAGGGCGGTCGTTCGGCGCGGCATCGAGCAAGGTCGCCTTCGACCGCGACGGCGGCGTGTACCTCGTGGCCACGTCGGGCCGGCAGGCCGCGCTGCTCCACTCGACCGACGGGGCGAAGTCGTTCTCGGCCTACGCGATCCCCAGCCGGGCGGGACGTTCCCGGACGTTCGACATCGAGCAGTTCTCGGGCCACAACGTGCCCGAGGGGCCGCCCCCGATCCTCCGGTACACGCAAACCGCCTCCGACGCCGACTCGCGGCTTCGGTGGCGCCGGGTGAACGACCTCGAACTGTTCGTGCCCGAGAAGGTCGACGGCGGCGTGTCGCTGGGTGAGCCGGTTCTGGTGTCGACGCAGTGCATCGGCCTGTCGGCCCACTCGGGCATTCCCGCCTCGGTGGTGTCGCGCGGCTCGAAGGTGCACGTGATCTGGGGCGAGGCGACCGATCCGGGGGTCAAGGTGCCCGGCGTGCCCACGTACGTGGCCACGTACGACCGCCGAACCAAGACCCTGGGCCACCCCGCCCTGGTGGGCTATGGCGCGCCGCCCAACGACGTGCACAATTCGCCGAGCATCACGATGGACAGCCGGGGGTACCTGCACGCGCTGGCGGGCACGCACGGGCAGCCGTTCCCGTACGCCCGGTCGCTCGAGCCGAACGATGCCCATTCGGGCTGGACCGACGCCGAACCCGTGGGCGAGGGGCTGAGCCAGACGTACATCGGCATGGTATGCGGGCCCGACGACGCGCTTCACCTGGTCTACCGACTGTGGTGGCGCGGGGCCGAGCCCTTCCCGTTGAGCCACTATGCCACCCTGGCCTACCAGCGCAAGCCCGCCGGGAAGCCGTGGGAAGCGCCGCGGGTGCTCATCGTGCCGCCTTTTTCGGAGTACAGCGTGTTCTATCATCGTCTGACGATCGACCACGCGGGCCGCCTGTTCCTCTCGTACGACTACTGGTCGACCCTCTGGTTCTACCGGAACGACCATCGCGGCAGCCGCCGGGCGCTGATGATGTCGCCCGACGGGGGGGAGACGTGGAAGCTGGCCGACGGGGGGGACCTCCGATAGCCGGATTGCGCTGGTTGGCCGGTTTCGCGGTGCGGGCGGTTCTCCCGCACCTCGGTCGCCGCGCCCTTTTGTCGTCGATGCAGCCGGGACGGTCGCACCGCAAGTCGCGGCCGGCAAGTGCGGCGTCGCAGCCTTCAGAACTTGCTGGATCGGATTCGCACCTCGCCCTTGCAGGAGCGCGCGGTGTCTGCGATATTACGTGTTTTGCCATCGGTTCAGGTGGCTCCGTAGGAGAAGTGCCCAGGTGCGGATCTGGCCGGCAATTGATCTTCGCGGGGGGAAATGCGTCCGTCTTCAGCAGGGAGACTATGGGCGCGAGACGGTCTTTGGCGACGACCCGGCCGCGATGGCCCGCCATTGGGTGGGCTTGGGTGCCGAGTGTCTGCATCTGGTCGATCTCGACGGGGCCCGCGACGGGGAGCCTCGCAATCTGGCGAGCGTCGAGGCGATTATCGGGGCGGCGAACGTCCCCTGCGAGTTGGGGGGTGGAATTCGCTCTGAGGCGACGATCGGCCGGTTGCTCGACCTGGGGTTGGCCCGGCTGGTGATCGGCACGTTGGCGTTGAAGCAGCCCGACTGGTTCCGCGCGATGTGCCGCGCGTATCCCGGCCGGCTGGTCTTGGGCATCGACGCGCGCGACGGGCACGTGGCCGCGGAGGGTTGGCTCGAGACGAGCCGGACCGACGCGGTCGAGCTGGCCCGCCAGTTCGCGGGCGAACCGTTGGCGGCGATCGTGTACACCGACATTGCCACGGACGGGATGCTGACCGGTCCGAACGTGCCCGCCATGGCGGCGATGCAATCGGCGGTCGACGTGCCCGTGGTGGCGTCGGGCGGCGTGGCGACGCGCGACGACGTCGCCCGGCTGGCGGCCGTGCCCATGGCCGGCTGTATTATCGGCAGGGCGTTTTACGAGGGTACCTTGACTCTGCCCGAGGCGATTCGCGCGGGCAGGGGGCAGTAGCAATTCGGGGGCCGCGGCGGAACGCGCTGCGACGCGCGAAGCGGCGTTTCGGCGGCCGGCAAGCAGGACCACGGGTCAAAGGACGGTTTCCATGACAAAGTATCAGGTCGGGGAGATTCGCAACGTCGCGCTGTGTGGGCATGGTGGGGCCGGCAAGACCACGCTGGTCGACAAGATCTTGACCTCGACGGGCACGTTGAACCGGCAGGCGAGCGTCGACGACGGCACAAGCATCTGCGACTTCGACGAGGAAGAGAAGCACCACAAGTACTCGATCGAGGCCAGCGTCGTCCACTTCGACCACGCCGGGAGGCACTTCCACCTGATCGACACGCCCGGCTACCCCGACTTCATCGGCCAGACGATCGGCGCGCTGCGGGGCGTCGACACGGCGGCGATCATGATCAACGCCCAGGCGGGCATCGAGGTGAACACCCGGCGGGTATTCGCCGAGGCCGGCAAGGCGGGCCTGGGCCGGATGATCGTCGTGGGCAAGATGGATTCCGACAACATCGACTTCGCGGGGCTGATCGCGAGCATCCAGGAGGTGTTCGGCAACGAGTGCGTGCTTTTGAACGTTCCTCTGGGGCAGGGGGCCGATTTCCGCGGCGTGGCCGGCACCGTGAAGCCCTCCGCCGAAACGGGCGGGGCCCTCGTCGATCCGGCCGAGATCCACGAATCGCTCATGGAGTCGATCGTGATGGCCGACGAGGAGGTGATGGAGCGTTTCTTGGAGGGCACCCTGCCCACCGACGAGGAGCTTGCGCCGCTGATCGTTCAAGCGGTGGCCGAGGGCAGCCTGATTCCGATCGTGTGCGTGTCGGGAAAGACCGGCGCGGGCTTGACCGAGCTGCTCGACGCGATGGCCATGTGCGCCCTGCCGCCCGACAAGGTGCGCCGCACGGCCACGAAGGCCGACGGCGAGGAGTGCGAGGTCCGGCCCGACCCGGCCGGACCGCTGGTGGCCCAGGTCTTCAAGACGCGCATCGACCCGTTCGTGCAGAAGCTGAGTTTCATCCGGGTTTATTCGGGCACGCTGTCGAAGGATACGACGGTGCCGGTCGTGGGCGTTCGCAAGGGGGTCAAGATCGCCCAGTTGCTGCACGTCCAGGCCGACGACACCGAGCCGGTCGACGAGGTGGGGCCCGGCGGCATCGTGGCGGTCACCAAGGTCGAAGAGCTGGTCACGGGCAGCACGCTGGGCGAGGCGGCCATGCCGCCGATCGCGTTCCCCACGCCCATGGTCGGGCTGGCGGCCACGCCCAAGAGCCGCGGCGACGAGGCGAAGCTCTCCGGCGCGCTGGCCAAGATCTGCCAGGAAGACTCGACCTTCCGGCTCGATCGCGATGCCCAGACCAAGGAGATGGTCATCACGGGCACCAGCGAACTGCACCTGCAGATCATCCTCGAGCGCTTGAAGCGGCGCGACAAGGTCGAGGTCGAGACCAAGGAGCCCAAGATCCCCTACCGCGAGACGATCCAGGCGCCGGCCGAGGGAAGCTACCGCCACAAGAAGCAGTCGGGCGGGCGCGGGCAGTTCGGCGAGGTGCACATCCGCATGTGGCCCCTGCCCAAGAACGTCAACGTCGAGGAGTTTGCCACCAAGGCACGGTTCCCCCAGATGAAGGAGTTCCATTACGACCCGGCGAACAACTTCCTCTGGATCGACTCGATCGTGGGGGCGACCATCCCCGGTAACTTCATGCCGGCCGTCGAAAAGGGCTTCAAGGAGCGGATCGATCGCGGGGTGATCGCCGGATACCGCGTGCAGGACGTGTGCGTCGAGGTCCACTTCGGCAAGCACCACCCCGTCGACAGCTCGGAGCAGGCGTTCAAGACGGCCGCCTCGATGGCCTTTCGCAACGTGTTCCAGCAGGCCAGGCCCGCGCTGCTGGAGCCCATCGTGCGCCTCGAGGTCACCGTGCCCAGCGACAAGGTGGGCGACGTCAACAGCGACCTTTCGGGGCGTCGCGGACGCCCCCTGGGGATGGACTCGGCCGGCGGCGGCATGCAGACCGTCACCGCCGAGGTCCCGCTGGCCGAGGTGACCACCTACGCGCGGAGCCTTTCGAGCATGACCGGCGGCCAGGGCAGCTACGCGATCGAGTTCAGCCACTACGACGTCGTGCCCGGCAATGTCCAGCAGGAGATCATCCAGCAGACCAAGCTCGAGGAAGAAGAAGACTAGCCCGGGCGGTCCGGCACCTTCGCGGTTGGCGGAGACCCACCGAGCCGGTGGCGGCACTTCGCCTCAACTCGCCCCGGCGCCGGGCCGAATAGTAGAGCAGGCGGCTTGATTTCGAGCGGCTGCGCGCCTAGGATTCGCTTCGAGCGAGGCAAATCGGGAGTCTCTTGATCCATGACCACGAGCGGTCGTCGCGTCCGTCGCTGCCTCTGTCCGGTCTGAGACCGGACTCGACCCCTCTCTGCCCACTCCCGTTCGATTCTGCCGGCAAGCCCTCGCGACTTCGTACTGCGCGTGGTGTTTGCGTCCCGCCCGTTCGCCAGGAGCGCATCATGGCTTCCGACTTCCGACTCAAAGAGAGCCTGCCGCAGCTCACCGACCGCATCGTCAAGACCTATTGCGAGATCAGCACGATCAATCATCTGGGCCACTGCCCGTTGCCCAGCTACGAGACGATCATCGCCGCGACCGAGGACCTGAAAGAGATTCTCTACCCCGGCTATCGGCGCCGCGATCATTTGCATCTCGGGAACGTCACGTACCACGTGGGCGACCTGGTCGACCGGCTCCACGATCGGCTCACCTCGCAGATCGCCCGGGCCCTGTGCCACGGCGCCGGCGACGACACCCGGTGCGATCCGCAGCAGCGGGCCCACTACGAGGCCCTGGGGCAGGCTAAGACCCTCGCGTTTCTCGAACGGTTGCCCGATCTGCGCCGCGAGCTGGCCATGGACGTCGAGGCGGCCCACGCGGGCGACCCGGCCTGCAAGTCGCTCGACGAGGTGATCTTCTGCTATCCGGGGTTCGAGGCGGTCACGGTGTACCGGTTGGCCCATTGGCTTCACGAACTTGGCGTGCCGCTGATTCCCCGCATGATGACCGAGTGGGCTCACGGCCGGACCGGCATCGACATCCATCCCGGCGCGAAGATCGGCCGGCACTTTTTCATCGACCACGGCACGGGCGTGGTCATCGGCGAAACCTGCGAGATCGGCGATTGGGTGAAGCTCTACCAGGGCGTCACGCTCGGGGCGCTGAGCTTCCCGACTGACGCCGAGGGCAACCTGGTGCGCGGGCAGAAGCGCCATCCCACGATCGAAGACCGCGTGGTGATCTACGCGAACGCCACGATCCTGGGCGGGCAGACGGTCATCGGGCACGACGCGGTGATCGGATCGAGCGTCTGGATTACCCGCCCGGTCGCCCCCTGCACCACGGTGACCCTTGAGAAGCCGGGGCTCCGGATGCGCGGGGGCGAGCGCGACGAACTGCAGCCCGAGCCCGCCGCCGGCCAGACCGATCGCCCGTGAACGCTGCGGGGCCGGGCGGCTTGGCGCCGATGCGACGGCGCGCGCCGTTTCACGGCGAGGCGCCGGCCGTCCACGGCGCGGGCGCGGCCGCGGCCTCGTCGCCGTAGGCGAGCGAGGTTTGCAGGCCGCTGGCCTGGGAGGTGTAGAAGATGCGGCCGTTCGACACGACGCCGCCCACGCACTCGCGGCTGTCGATCGCCGGGCCCGTAATCACCAGCTTGTTGTCTTGCGTGAGGTCGATCATGTCCATATTGGCGCCCATCACGTAGGGCTCGGAGAAGGTGAACCGGGTGCAGGCGTACTTGAAGTTGAAGCGCGAGAGGATCTTGCCGGTCGCCTTGTCGAGCACGTGGCCGTCGCGGCCCGAGGCGTTGCTGAAGATGTAGTTCTCGCCGATGGTGATCACGTTGACGGCCGACGCGACCGGCTCCGACTGCCAGACGAGGGAGCCGTCGCGCGCGTCGAGGCACCAGACGTAGCGGTCGTCGGTGCCCTCGTGGGGCCGGTTGTAGCCGCCCAGGTAGAGGCGGCCGTCTTTGCCCGAGATCGTGCACCCGGCCGTGACGTAATAGTCGGTCGTCGACCAGAGCACTTTGCCGGTGCGTGGATCGAGGGCGGCGGTCACGCCGCGCGCGCCGGGCGTGCCGCGGCGCTCGGGGGCGTAGCCGAAAAAGGTCGAGTAGTAAAGCGTGCCGTCCATCAGGCACAGGCCGCAGTCGTTGCCCCCCGACCCGAGCTGGGCGAAATCGCGGCTCCACACCTCCCGGCCGGTCTCGACGTTCCACGCCTTGATGATCGGGAGATTGTCCTTGGGATAGTAGGGGTTGTTGTGGGTGTAGATCCAGCTCATGATCTCGGCGCCGCCGGGGTCGGGCTGGGGCGCGTCTTTGTGGACGTAGGCTTTTTCGGTTCCTTGGGGGGCGTACTTGCCCGACCCGAACGCGTAGATGGCCAGGTCGTCGACCACGACCGGGGGCGCCTGGCGGCTCCAGCTCGGCGAGCCCGAGAAGGGCGTTTCCCAGAGCAGGTCGCCGTTTGCCGCGTCGAAGCAGCGCAGCATCGACTTCTTCATACCCGCCTGGGGCAGCAGCAGGCGCTCGTTCTGGTAGAGCGGCGCGGTAAAGGAGAGATACACGTCGGGATAGTAGCGCCGCCAGAGGAGCCGGCCCGTCTCTTGCTCGACGGCGAAGATCTGGCCCTCGGAGGTGTGCGTGTACATGCGTCCTCCGCCACAGACGGGCAGGTGCTTGAACGTGCCCTCGTAGCGGCGAATCCACCGGATCCGGAAGGGCGGCTCGACGCCCTGGTCGTTGGCGTTCGTGTTGCCGAAATCGGCGTGGTTCGTGAACCAGTCGTACTTCGCGTCGGCGAGCTTGCTCGAGAGGGGGTTTCGGATCTTCCACACTTCCAGGTCCTTGGAAGGCCGGGCCGCCTTGCCTTCGGGCCCGAGGACGTAGAGATACCCGTCCTCGCAGCCGAAATAGACGCGGCCGTCGGCGACGCAGGCCGGGGCCGAGATGGGGCACCCGAACGCCGTGGCGAACGACCACGCGCCGCCCTCGCCCGACAGGGGCACCACGTAGAGCTTGCCGTCCAGCCCGCCGTAGACCGCATGGTCGCGAAGCAGGACGGGCGAGGCGATCGAGGGGTAACCGCCCAAATGCTGGGGGCCGTCGGCATCGGGCGCGTGCCTGCAGAAGCCAAAGCCCATCTCGGG
>Ga0334893_1001419_pt1 | contig 23095 bp, 23 predicted proteins | sample GraSluR3_MG_5_FD_207218 | JGI IMG/M metagenome (GOLD analysis project Ga0334893, IMG submission 207218) | Sludge microbial communities from methane-producing bioreactor in Wageningen University, Netherlands - Granular Sludge_09_05-R3 | ecosystem: Engineered > Bioreactor > Anaerobic >...
CTGATTATGTCTTTCCCTTCGAGTCTATAGTTACTGTCATTAGCAACTGCAAGCTCTATTATTAGATCTCCCGAAGGCCCCCCTCCAATGCCAAGCTCACCCATATTTTTCAGCCTTAATTTTGTCCCACTAGTAGCTCCTTGAGGAATGTTTACCTGATACCTTTTTAGTTTTTTTGAACTTCTGCCATTACCTAAGGGTTCTAAAACATTTAAAGTAATTGTTTTTTGCCCGCCACGATAAGCTTCTCTAATACTCAAAGTTACCTTGGCACTCCTATCGGCACCCTTAGTTTTAAAAATATCCTGGCTTTGATAGGATCGCCCACCTCTGCCTCCAAAGTCAGAAAAACCTCCACCAAATATTGACTCAAAGAAGTCACTGAATCCCGAAGAACCCATGCCTCCCGATGAATAGGAGTAAGTTTGATAGCCGGGGGCACCACGGAAGCCCGAGTAATTCCCTGGGTCAAAGTCTTGACCATTCTGCCAGTTATCACCAAATTGGTCATAAAGTTTTCTTTTTTCCGGATCCTTCAGTACTTCATAAGCTTCATTAAGCTTTTTAAAAGTCTCTTCTGCATCTTTTGATTTATTTACATCAGGATGAAATTTTTTTGCCATTTTTTTATATGCATTTTTTATCTCATCTTGACTTGCTTTTCGTTCTACTCCCAAAATTTTGTAATAATCTTGATATTTTACTGACAAGAGCAAAACCTCCTATTTGATAGATTTCTATGTATATTATTATAACACAAGGTCAAGAAAGGTCAATAGGTCAGGAAAGGTCAGATATATTTTTCTAAACATTTTAATTTAAATTAAGTATACTTAAGGTAACTAATAAATAAGTGAGGTTCTTATATGAAAGATTTCAGTGTTTTTGACATAATTGGCCCTATCATGGTTGGCCCTTCAAGTTCTCACACAGCCGGAGCTGTGCGTCTTGGTAAAATAGCTCGGGCTATTGCCGGAAATCAAACACCATCTTCTGCAGAAATATTTCTACATGGCTCCTTTGCTGAAACTTACAAAGGCCATGGAACCGACTTGGCTTTAATCTCCGGATTACTTGGATTTGAAACCGATTCTCCCCACATTAAAAGAGCTTTTGAATTCGCCAAAAAGGATGGATTATTTTTTAAGTTTATTCCTGTAGATTTAGGTCCTGCCCACCACCCCAATACTGTTAAGTTCTCTCTGGTAAAAAGAGATGGGGAAAAAATTGAAATTATTGGTAAATCTGTAGGTGGAGGAAATATTGCTATAACTGAACTTGATGGTTATGAAATATCTCTTAAAGGCGATCTGCCCACACTCTTTACGAAACACAAAGATATCCCGGGAATTATACATCAAGTCTCCGGGATACTATGCGATCATAAAATTAATATAGCTTTTATGAAAGTGTTTAGAAAAGAAAAGCGCCTTGAAGCTATCATGGTTCTGGAAACCGATGACACTATTTCAAAGGATATTATCAGGCAGATTCAAAATATCCCAAGCATAGTTAGTACCCATTATCTTGATCCTGTATAAAAACTAAAGTCTTTTTTCAAAAGCTTCTATAATTTTTTTCATAGCTTTAATTCTTCCAAACTTTTTTGAATTAAATTCAATTATGTTCCAAGGTGCGTATGAGGTGCTTGTTCTATAAAGCATCTCATCCACTGCTACTTTATATTCCTCCCACTTCTCACGGTTTCTCCAGTCTTCCTCAGTAATTTTCCATTGCTTATACTCTGTTTCTTCCCTTGCCTTAAAACGCTTATGTTGTTCCTCTTGATCTATGTGAAGCCAGAATTTAATAAGAATTGCTCCTGAATTTACAAAACTCTTTTCCATTTCATTTATTTCTCTATATGCCCTTTTCCACTCTTCCACAGAAGCTAGTCCCTCAACTCTTTCTACTAGCACTCTTCCATACCAGCTTCTATCAAATATATGAATATTCCCTTTTTCTGGAAACTCATTCCAAAATCTCCATAAATAATGATGGCTCAATTCCCAGTCATTAGGTTTTCCTATTGGTATGACATTGTAGAATCGGGGGTCAAAAGCAGAAGTAACTCTTCTAATTAATCCTCCCTTTCCGGCGGCATCCCATCCTTCAAGAACTATTACAGCTGGGATTTTTTTGTTATAAAGATCATAGGCTAAAGAAATTAACTGTTCTTTGCATTTATCAAGTTCATTTTCATATTCATCTTTTTCAATATTTTGACTTAGGTCAACCTTGTCCAAAATAGAAGAATTCAACTCTGATATTTTAGGATCAAACATTTTAATTCCATCTTGAATCCCCTGAGATGAATTATGCTCAGCCAATTTACTTTCCATAATATTTATTAACAACATAAATACCTTAATAGTGGCAAATTCTATGTCATTACCTTCAATAAAGGCCCAGGGAGCATAATCACTGTCTGTTGACTCTAGCATTTCCTCAAATGCACTTATGTAATCAACATATTTTTCAGACTTTTCTTTTAGATTTTCTTTTAAAATCTGAGGGAAATTCTCTTCTTTTTTTAAATCTTTAATTCTGTCTTCTAGCTTGTTCTTTGAAGTATGAATAAAGAACTTAACTAAAACATTACCATCTTGGGCTAACTGTCTTTCAAATGCTTTTATTTCCGGATAACTAACTCCATTGCTATTCTTTTCATTAACCCTTTTTAATACTATTTCCTTATACCAGCTTTTATCCATGATGCTCATTAAGCCTTTGGGTGGTGTTTTAGTCCAAAACCTCCATAGAAATGGTTTGCTTTTTTCTGACTCTGTAGGTTCTTGTATGTAAAAAAATTTAAAACCTCTCGGATCCAGACTTTGAAGAAGATTATTTATAATTTGTGACTTCCCTCTTGCATCCAAGCCTTCAAATATAACTATCAAAGGAATTTTGCACTCTTTGTATTTTCTTTGAAGCTCACCTAGTTTATAGGTTAATTCTTCATATTTTTCTTGGAATTCTTTTTTCCCCATTTTTTTATCAAGGTCAATTTTTTCTAACATTTAAGAACTCCCCTCTTTTTGTAAATAGAATAAATATTCTTCAAAATCCCCTGGTAAAAAGTCTTTGCTGGAAGAATAATACTCAATTTTCCCCCTGTCACTTTTTCCTTTTTCAACTTCCGCTAACTTACTTATTAGATTTTTTACAGTTCCTGTATTTCCATCAATAATATCTATATTATCAGGTAATACCCTTTTGATTAATTCTTTAAAATATATAAAATGAGTGCATCCAAGAACAAGAGTGCCAAACTCTTTAAGATCAAAATCAGAGAGAGAGATCCTAACGTATTCTTCCACTTCTTGACCTTGAAAATTCTTTTTCTCTGCAAATAAAACCAGTCCAGGCATTGGCAGTCCTTCTACCCTAGAATCTCCACCAGTTATATGCACTAATTTTCTAAACTTATCTTCTTTTAGCGTTAAAGCCGTAGCCATAACGAGAACTTTCTTACTATCGTCCTTTTTTAAAGCTGTTTTTACTGCAGGTTCCATTCCAATTACAGGATACTCATACTTCCTTCTTAGTTCCTCTATCCCAATACTTGTTGCAGTGTTACAGGCTACTAGCAAAGCGTTAATATGCTTTTTATCTAAAAAATCTGCTGCCTTTAATACCAGCTCTTTAACCTCTTCCTTAGATTTTGTCCCATAGGGAACATTTCCTGTATCTGCAAAATATATAAATTCTCCTCGAGGGTATAACTTTATTGCTTCAGCCAAAACTGTAAGTCCACCAATTCCAGAATCAAAAATCCCAATTCTCACGAATCCTTCCTCCTCTTAAATAATAGCTCAATTCTACTCCTAAGAAACATTCCTTTCAACATTCAAAAAAACTATTGACATCAATTAGTGTTTGTTATACTTTATATATAACAGTTAGAACTTGCAGGAGGTTATTATGTTTATAAAAATTGATTTCCAATCAGAAACCCCAATATATACCCAACTATATAATGAGATTATTAAAGGCATCGCCAAAGGAGAATTGCTACCTGGAGAGGCTCTGCCCTCTGTAAGAGTTTTTTCTCAAGATTTGGGAATAAACATGCATACAGTAAATAAGACTTACGGTTTACTTAAGCAGGATAATTTTATACAGGTACATCGGCAAAAAGGTGTTGTAATTAATCCCGATGGACTTCCTCCTGCAGATGAAGTATTTCTTAAAAAATTAAGAGAAAATTTAGAACCTCTGGTTGCTGAAAGTATTGCCAGAGGAATGAATCATGAAGAGATCCTAAAGGAATGTTCAAAAGTCTTTGGAACACTAGGAAAGAAAGGGGAATAAAATCAAATGGATAATAATATTATGTATATAAGCTTATTCGCAATTTTTTTATTGCCAGGAGTTATGTACGCTTTTATGCCATATCTGACAAGAAAAACTGAAAGCTTTGGTATCACTGTAACTGAAGAAATTTATAAATCAGAAAGAATGAATAAAATCCGGAAGAAGTATACTCTGGAAGCTCTTTTTGCTGTTGGAATTACCTCTCTTATTACAGTATTTTTGTTTTTTAAATATCCAGAACCATTAAATATATATATTTATACTGTTGCACTAATTGTTATGCTTGGTATTCTTTTTTTTATTTATCTTAAATATCACTTTATAGTTAAGAAACTAAAGGAAAAAGAAGGATGGACTGCGGGGAAAAAGCAGGTAGTTCTAACGGATATGTCTTTTAGAAAAAGAAAAATTCAATATTCTAATGTATGGTTTGTAATCCCCTTAATTATAACTGCAGCTACTGCTTACCTTACCTACATGAATTATGATCTCATACCAGAGCAAATTGCCATGAACTATGATCTTAATGGGAATCCAACTAATTTTAAAGATAAATCATTCTTTACAGTATTTATGCCCACAATAACTCAGGTTTTAATGATAGGCTTGTTCATTTTTATTAACAATATAATAAGCAAAGCTAAACAGCAGATTGACCCAGCTGATCCAGAAAATTCTGCAATGCAAAATGAAATTTTCAGAAGAAAGTGGTCTGGATTTATTGTAGTAACCGGAATAATGATGATTATTCTTTTCTCTGTTATGCAAATAAGCTTTTTTATTCCTATAGAACCAGGGCTATTGTTTGCAATCACCATGGGAAGCACACTGGTAATTGTACTTGGAGCTTTTTATCTTTCCTTTTCCCTTGGTCAGGGAGGAAGCAGAATAATAACCAGTTTCAATAAAAAGGGAGAAGAAATTGACCGGGATAATGATGAACATTGGAAACTTGGACAATTTTACTTCAACCCTGAAGACCCAGCGGTATTTATTGAAAAAAGATTTGGAATTGGCTGGACCATAAATTTCGGCAGTAAAAAGGGCATAATTTACATTGGAATACTGCTTGTTTTTATTATAGGTAGTCTTTTAGCAGAACGGCTCGGGTAAAAGATCCTTCGCTCCCCTCAATTTTAACGGGGGGAGCGAATATAAAATACTCCCCTTCTTCTACATTTGTCAGTTCAAGATTTTCAATTATAACAATGTTCCTTTCCAGCAAAAAACTATGAACTTCGTTATCACCTATGGTTTCAAGTTCAGTTCCAATTGTTATAAATCCAAGATTAATAATCCTTTCAGCAACATCTGTATTTATTTCCTTTTTACCCTTTAACAACAGAATTTTTATATCTTTCTCAAAATTGACTTTATTGATATTTTCATAACTACATACAACACACTTTCCAATAAACATTTCCAAGGGAAGTTTATCTACAGAAGCTCCAGAATTAAAATAATGTCTGGGACTATCTATGTGAGTTCCTGTGTGTAAACTTGCTTTTAATACCGACAAATTAAAAGCATCACCTTCATCAAGACGGGCAATTTTTATTAATTCGGGTTCTGGATCTCCAGGATAAACCGGGGTTGAAAATATCCCTTTAGAAATATCAATTATTTTCATACATAAGCCTTCTTTCCTGAGCAAGATTAATAAATTCAGTAAAAGCTTTGGTTTCAGATAAATTCTTTTTGTAAACAAAGACTGTATCTAGTTCCCCAAATTCCTTTGGTAGTTTTTTAATTTTCAGATCTTTATCCAAGCCCATTCTGTCAATTACTGACAAAGGAAGAACTGTATAACCCAAACCAGCTCTGACACAACCAAGTATTGCTTCCAATGAGCCGAATTCCAATATCCTTCTGTACTTTAAATTTTCTTTCAACATCCATTTTTGAAATTGATTTCTATAACTGCATCCTTTTTTAAATGTAACAATATTAGAATCTGCAAGTATCTCTCTTGAGAATGGATATCTTCCTACAATAAAAAGTTCTTCCTTAACAAAAATTATTTTATTTAGAAAATTGGTACTTTCCGTTTCAGCAACAAAAGCACCTTCAAGATCCCCGTTATTTATTTTTTCAATTAATACTTCAGTAGGACCTGTCTCAATGAACAAATCAACATCAGGAAAAGCTAAAGAGTAATTCATTAAAATCTCCGGAAGCCTTATAGCAGCGGTGGTTTCCATAGAACCAATTTTAATTGTTCCCGAAGGTACATCCTTATACTTAATCCCCTTTTCCGCTTCATCAAAAACCGATATTATTTTTTCTGCGTATCCTAAAAAATCTCTTCCCTGAGGTGTAAGCTTTACACCTGTTACATTACGATAAAAGAAACTAGTGCCAAAATGATTTTCTAATTTTTTAATCTTATTGGTTATAGTTGACTGAGCAAAACCACTTTTTACACTGGTTTTTGACATATTCTCTTCCTCGGCAACCATTTTATATATTTTAAGATCATCTATATCCATCCCTATCACTCCCATCTGTTTTATTGATACAAAGCATCAAATATAATCATTTTACATGATACCTTTTTCTGTATATTATTATATTAATCAATAAGATTCAAGAGGGAGCATTACAATGATCTTAAATAGAAAATACAAAGCCTTGCTTGCAGGGACATTTACACTTTTAATAGTTATGGGATTAAGCCGTTTTGCATATACTCCTATATTTCCCATGATGCAAAGAGAGCTTGGATTTACAGATCAATTTGCCGGTTTTCTTGCTTCTATTAATTATGCGGGATATCTTCTTGGATCTGTATTTGCTGGTTATTGGAACTGGAAAAACAGCCGTGCAAGTTCTCTGAAAATCTATTTGATAATTAACTCTTTATCAATAGTTCTAATGGGTATAAGTGATAACTATACACTTTGGTACTTTTTAAGATTTATTGCTGGATTAACTGCAGGAATAATCTTTGTATTAATTTCAAGTATTATAATGGATTATCTTACAGAAAAAAAAATGACTCACCTTACTGGATTTTTTTACGCAGGTGTTGGAACAGGAATCTTTTTTGGAGGTATTTCAGTCCCTTACCTAGCTGACTTTTTTGGCTGGAAAGGCACTTGGTATGGAGTTGGAGCTCTTGCATTCTTACTCACATATTTTGTTTCCCGCTGGGTTCCAGATGAAAAAAACACAGTAGATTCTGCTCCTGCAAAAGTTGAAACTACGGAAAATAAAGAACATAAACAAATTTCACTGCCTTGGCTCATCATTGCATACACAGCTGAAGGGATTGGATATATCATAAGCGGAACTTTTTTAGTTGCCATTGTAAGCAATATCCCTGGTTTTAACTCTCACTCTGCCTCTATGAGCTGGGCTTTTGTAGGACTTGCAGCTGCCCCTTCATGTATACTTTGGGTAAGGCTTGCAGATCATTTTGGCAAAATCCCTATGTTAAAACTTGCTTATATAATTCAGATTTTTGGTATATCTTTACCATTAGTATTTCAAAATAATATCGGTGCTTTTTTAGGAGCACTGCTTTTCGGTGGAACCTTTATGGGAATTACTACTCTAAGTATTGCTACCGCAAAAATTCTTTTTCCGGAAAACAGTTCCAGAATAATTGGTCAAATGACTTTCTTTTATGCTGGAGGACAAATTATAGGTCCAATTGTTGCAGGCTATCTTACAAAAAGTACAGGTAATTATAATTCATCTATAATTTTTGCATCAATCATATTAGTAATTGGGGTTATTTCCCTTACTCTGGGCGAAAGGAGGAAAGCTTGATGCCATATGTAAATATTAAAATTACAAAAGAAGGTGCTACACCAGCTCAGAAAGCCGAGCTTATTAAAGGTGCTACACAGCTTCTTGTAGATGTACTAAACAAAAATCCTAACACTACTGTTGTTGTTATCGATGAAGTAGATACAGACAACTGGGGTATTGGTGGAGAAACAGTAACAAACAGGAGAAAAGAAGGAAAATAAAATAACAATAATATAACAAAAAGGGATAATCATCCATAAGCGGAGATTATCCCTTTCTTTATTTTAGATTTTTGATAACTTAGAACAAATGCTAAACTACTATTTTTGTAATATCACCAATATCTTCTGGAAGAAGGCTGATAGATTTAACAAGTGCTAGTCTGTTGTTTTTTACTTTTTCATCTTCTACCATTACCATTACGTTATCAAAGAACTCATTGATTTCTTTTTCCAGAGATGCAATCTCTACAAGTATTTCATAATACTTATCTTCTTTTAGAAGATTCATAACTTTAATCTGAACTTCAACGTAGGCATCATAAAGATTCTTTTCGTATTGATCTTGTATAAGATCTGCATGAATTTCTGAAGCCTCATATTTTTTAGCAATATTGTTCGCTCTGATAAATCCTGCAAGAAGAGCTTCAAATTCCTCTGAGGTTTTTATTTTTGCCAATGCTTCAGCTTTTTTGCTAACTTTTGCCAGGGCAGAGTAATCTTTTGCAAGAACTGCATCAATTACATCGTAGGAATAACCCTGCTCAGTTAGAATATTTTTCATTCTTAAGCCAAAGAAATCATACAGTTTCTGGATAGTTTCTTCCTTAATTTCTATTTTACCTTCAAAACTGCTTACAGCTATTTTTATAAGATCTTTAAGAGGAAGCTCTAGTTTCCCATCAATAATAATTTTACAAATACCTTGAGCCTGTCTTCTTAAAGCATAAGGATCCTGTGAACCTGTAGGTTCTACTCCAATTGCAAAAGACCCGGTAATAGTATCAATTTTATCTGCAATACTAATAATTTTTCCTTCAATAGTTTCTGGAAGAATATCTTCTGCATTTCTTGGAAGATAGTGTTCAAATATTGCTTTAGCAACTACTTCTTTTTCTCCTGAAAGACGGGCATACTTTTCTCCCATAATACCTTGAAGCTCAGGGAATTCATAAACCATATTAGTTACAAGATCCGCTTTTGCAAGGATTGCTCCTCTTTCAGCATTTTCTTTTACTTCTTTATCTACATTAAGAAATTCTGCAATTTTTACTGTGTTTGCAATTATTCTCCCAACTTTTTCATAAATAGTACCAAGATCTTCCTGGTATACCACTGCTTTTAATTTTTCTGTATAACTTTCCAATGGGTTCTTTTTATCTTCCTCAAAGAAAAACTCTGCATCTTTAAGCCGTGCTGTAAGAACCTTTTCATTTCCTTCTTTAACAGTCTCAAGATATTCGCTGTTACCATTTCTTACTGTAACAAAATGATTTGCAAGATTCCCCTCTTTATCAAAAACAGGGAAGTACCTTTGATGCTCTTTCATTGGTGTTATTACTGCCTCTGAAGGAATTTGCAGGAAATGTTCTTCAAAATCTCCAACCAAGGCCGTTGGATACTCAACAAGATATACTACTTCCTCTAAAAGATCTTCATCTTCACCAATTACAAAATTGTGTTTTTCTTCCAAAGCCTTCATTTGCCCTGTTATTAATTCTTCTCTTTTTTTCTGATCGGCTATTACATAGTTTTCATCTAACTTTACAAAAAAATCTTTTACATCTGAAACTTCAATTTCACTTTTTCCAAGGAAACGATGGCCTCTGGTTTTATTACTGCTTTGGACTCCTTCAATTGCAAAATCAATAACTTTATTATCATAAAGACCAAGTAGCCAGCGAATTGGTCTGGCAAATTTAAAGTCAAAGCTTTCCCATCTCATAGGTTTTGGGAAGTGAAGGCCCTGAATCATACCAACAAAAAACTCTGGAATAATGGATTCAACATTTTCCCCTTTAAGCTGTTTTAAAGCATAGACATACTCTACTCCCTCCAGTTCCTTTTTTATAAGCTGTGAAGGATCTACACCCTGTCCTCTGGCGAATCCTGCCCCTGCCTTGCTTGGGTTTCCATCTGCATCAAAAGCAATTTTTACTGCCGGCCCTTTTACTAATTCTTCAATATCACTTTGCTTCTCTGCAAGACCTTCTACTAAAAGAATAAGTCTTCTTGGAGTTCCCATTGTTCTAATATCATTAAACTGAATTCTTTTTTCATTAAGATATTTTTCTGCATTATCTTTTAATTCTTTAATTGCAGAAGGCATAAATCCTGCAGGTATTTCTTCTGTTCCAATTTCCAATAATAAATCCTTCATTATTCTGCCTCCTTTTCATCTAAACCTAATTTTTTTCTTTCCTCTGGATCTTTAAGCATTGGGAAACCAAGAGCTTCTCTTTGCTTCACATAAGCCTTTGCACACTCTCTTGCCATGTTCCTTACTCTTGCTATAAACCCTGTTCTTTCAGTTACTGAAATAGCACTGCGGGCATCTAGTAAGTTAAATGTATGTGAGCACTTAAGAACATAATCATAGGCAGGAACAACAAGACCTTTTTCAAGGACACGCATTGCCTCTTTTTCATAACTGTCGAAAAGTGTGAAAAGTAAATCTGTATCTGCTACTTCAAAATTATAGTGAGAAAAATCCACTTCATTTTGCTTATATACATCACCATATGTGATTCCTTCAACCCACTCAATATCATAAACGCTGTTTATTTTTTGTATAAACATCGCAAGTCTTTCAATACCATAAGTAATTTCTCCTGCCACTGGTTTACAATCAAGGCCACCACACTGTTGGAAATATGTGAACTGAGTTACTTCCATTCCATCAAGCCATACTTCCCAGCCTAAACCCCAGGCTCCTAAAGTTGGTGATTCCCAGTTATCCTCAACAAAACGAATGTCATGCTTTAATGGATCAATGCCAATTGCCTCAAGGCTTTTCAGGTAAAGTTCTTGAAAATTATCTGGAGATGGTTTTAATATAACCTGGTATTGGAAGTAATGTTGCAATCTGTTAGGATTCTCTCCATAACGACCATCTGTTGGTCTTCTAGATGGTTCTACATAGGCAGTTTTCCATGGTTCAGGACCAAGTGCTTTTAAAAATGTTGCCGGGTTCATAGTACCCGCACCTTTTTCAATATCATATGGTTGTAAAATTATACATCCCTGCTCACCCCAAAATTTATTTAAGGCTAAAATTATCTCTTGAAAGTTCATATTATTCCTCCTTGTTTTCTTTTCGAAAAATAAAAAACCCCGTACCTGCCAAAATATGACAGGGACGAGGTATACCCGCGGTTCCACCCTAATTGACAGCATTTTTGCTGCCCGCTTTAATAAAATATGACTCGGGAGTGCCTTCTTTTGTCTTTTTTCTGGCTTTCACCCTCCCAGAATCGCTAATAACGACAAAATACTTATTTCCTTCATTGCCTTTTCCATATTTAGTTTACATAAACATTATTGATAATTTAACAAAATTACTTTTTTATGTCAATAGAGTCATGGGGGTAAGAGAATATTTTAAGTTCTTTTCCTATTGTATTATTAATTTGGTTCTGTATGAATTTGCTTATGGAAAGAAGAATTTTTGGAGATACTTTTAAACGCTCTATATCTTCAAGGTTTTCTCTGATAAAAAAACACAATATTTTCAAAGCACCTTTATCAAGAAACTGGTCTGTTTTCACCTTTACACATTTACTGCAAAGGCAGTCTCCTCTGTCTGTAAAATAAATCGTATCTTCACTTTCACAAATACTGCACTTTGTTTCCCTTGCAAGAACTCCCATATGATGAAGCAACTTAGCTTCAAAAACTCTAAGAGTCTTCTCCGTTTCCTTATAGGCAATATATGTAAAGCCGGAAAGAGCTAGCTTAAAAATTTCTTCATCCTTTTCCTCTTCCACCAAAATCTTATCTAAAACTTCAGCCCACTCTGAAGATGCTAAAAGTTTATCATAGTTTTCTCTTATCTCTATAAATGATTTAACACAATTAGTCTGAATCATCCGGTAAAAACTGGTGCCCTTGTATAATTCAAGCTGAACAAGAGAAAAAACCTGAGATCCTCCTCTTATTTTACTTTTACTTCTCCTTACACCCCGGGCCATTACTTTTATTTTTCCTAAATCTTTTGTCAGAACAGTGAGAATCTGGTCATAATCGGAATAATTAAAACCTTTTAAAATGATTCCCTGGGTTTTTACAGTCTTCATTTTAGATTTCCCTTTTTTCTTTCTAAAATTTTACCTGTGAGAATTACAGCCATAATCAATAGTCCAATGGTAAACCAAATTCCAGTTGCTTCTTTAGAAAATAAGGCTGTAAGTTTATTCACTGCCCCACCTGCAAGAAATGCAACTATAAAGGTTGTTAGCCAAATAATTGCTCCTTCTTTTTTCGACAACTCTTTAAACATTACGAGAACAGTTGCAATACAGGGCACAAAAAGTGTGATTGTAATTAGAGCTACTAAAGTTGACATGGGATCAAGATTAAGTTCTGTTAAACCTGCCGCCCCAAAATCTCTTCTTATAATTCCCATAACAAAAGCAGTTGCCGCTTCTTTCGGTAAATTTAACAGCCCTGTGGTCACAGGTGCAAACATATCCTGCACAGCAGTTAAAAAATTTGTTACCTCCATAATACTAATTAACAAGGCTCCAAAAACAAATATCGGGAAAGCCTCTTTAATAAAGGCCAGGCTTTTATTAAATGTCTTTTTAAATATATTTTCTATACCAGGCATTCTTAGAGGAGGTATATCAATTAATAAATCTGTTGATTCTCCAGGTATTATTCTGTTTAATACTGTTCCAGATATAGCAAGTATAGAGAATACTGTTACAACATATAATAAAATATACTGAGCACCAAGGCCTGAAAGCATTCCAATAATCACTCCCAGCTGGGCTGAACAGGGAATTGTTAAAACTAGAAGAAAAACTGCAATTTTTCTTTCTCTGGAAGAACCTAGCAGTCTGGTAACAATAGTTGCCAGAGTAACGCAACCCAAACCAAGAATAAAAGGAATCACAGCTCTGCCGTTTAATCCCATTCTTGATAGAACCCGGTCAGTTAAAACTGCTAATCTTGGGAGATATCCTGAATCCTCAAAAAAAGATAAAAATAAGTAAAAACCTAAAACAAGGGGAAGAAGTAAACCAAAAACATAGGTTATTGCCATTGTTAGAACACCGTATTCTCCTACCAAAAAGAAACTGGCCATAGAATCAGGGTTTAATATTTTTGAAAATAAATTAACAATAAATGGTTGATAAATACCTTCCATAACTGTTTCTTCAGTGAAACCCACTATATCCTGGGCAACTATATCCCCAATAAATTTATACATAAGATACAACACAAAAAAAAGAATGGGAAAACCTGTGCTTTCTTTTAACATCAAGGTACTTAATTTTTCTCTGAAATTCTCTTTGTTATCTGAGTGGGTTATTACATGACCGATAATATCATTTATTTTTTTTCTTCTGCTCAGATAAATTTCATCTCTTTTATTCTCTATTGGTATACCATGCTTCTCTGCAATATATTTATCCCCTTCTAAAACAAGAAGAGCTTCACCTTTGCTGGCTACTTTTTTTTGCATTTCTGTAAGTTCCATTTCCAGTTCATTGCTGGAAATTTTTCCCACACGTGCACGATTGTATTCATTTTTTACTTTCTCTACGCCTTTTCCTTTTACTGCAACAGCTTTAATTATTGGAACATCAAGTAGGTCTCCAAGAAGATCAATATCTATATATATGCCTTTAGCAGACGCTTCATCCAACATATTCAAAACTACTACGACAGGAACACCCGTATCAATTATTTGCTGAGTAAGAAAAAGATCCCTTTCCAAATGAACAGCATCAACTATATTTATTACTAAATCTGCTTCTAAAATTACATCTCTGGCTATTTTCTCTTCATCATTAAAGGAAGATATTCCATATACTCCAGGTGTATCAATAATAAGATCCTCATTATATTTTCCATAGGAAATATCCAGAGTTGTACCAGGATAATTGGAAACATCTACATAAAGTCCCGTAAGAGCATTAAAAAATACGGATTTCCCTACATTAGGGTTCCCGGCAAGAACTACCTTCCTTTTATGAGGAGGAAGGTTGATTTTTATATCTCCGAAATGAGAATGAATGTTTTTCTTTTTTTCCTCCAATGGATTTACCTTCCTTTTCTGACTTCAATTTTTTCCGCTAATTTTCTTCCTATTGCTATTTCCTGATTACTTTTTCTGATTACAATTGGCCCATTTTTAAAAACCTGGGCTACATAAATATTTTCTCCTGAATCTATTCCAAAACGAATCCCCTGAGATTTTACATCTCCTTCAGGGAAAGAGACTATTTCCAGTATTTCACCAACTTTTGCTTCTCCTAAATGCATGTTAATCAATCCTAACTAAATTATTTAAAGAAAACCTTAGAAACTTACGTTTCTAAGGAAAAATTATTTCTTTTGCAGAACTTGCTCCAATTCTGTCTGCACCTGCTTCAATTAACTCTAATGCAAATTCTCTGGTTTTTATTCCACCAGATGCTTTAATTTTTTTAGAGTCTCCAACAATACTTTTTATTAGCTTAATATCTTCAACAGTTGCACCCCCAGTAGAAAATCCTGTTGAAGTTTTTACAAAATCTGCATCTGTCTTCATTATAATTTTGCAAACTCTTTCTTTTTCTTCTTCAGTTAAAACTGAAGTTTCAATTATAACTTTTAAAATTTTACCTTTTCTTTTTGCAAGATTAGCAATCTGATTTATATCTTTAAAAACTAAATCATCTTTATTGTCTTTTAGAGCCCCAATATTAATAACCATATCAAGTTCGTCTGCACCAAGCGCCAATGCTCTTTCTGCTTCCATAAGCTTAACTTCAGGCAATGTGGCTCCAAGAGGAAATCCAATCACAGTACAAAGATCAGTTTCACTTCCATCAAGTATTTCTTTACATTTTTCTATATGACATGGGTTAACACAAATAGCTTTTAAGTTCCATTTTACAGCTTCATGACATAAGGTTATTATCTGACTTTCACTTGCATCAGATTTTAATATTGTGTAATCAATATACTTTTCAAGATTCATTTCAATCCCTCCTATATTACGAACAATAATATTGAAGCAAGCGTAGAGTAAATAATCAACCCCAAAACATCAATTGCAGTGGTTATAAATGGTGCTGATGCTACGGCTGGGTCTATGCCAACTCTTTTGAAGAATAAAGGCACCAATGTACCCATTGTTGCTGCAGTAAAAATATTTGCCATCATTGAAAGTCCAACAACTATTCCAAGCTTCATATTGTATTGCCAAAAATATGCCAAAATTGCAACCATTGATCCCATGATTCCTCCAATTAATACACCAATCATTAATTCACGGGTAATGGTTTTTCTTACTGTTTCTTTATTTATAAAACCTGTTGCTATTCCTCTTACTGTGACTGTGGAAGATTGTGTACCTACATTTCCACCCATACCTGCCAGCAGGGGAATAAAAAAAGTAAGAACAACCATTTTATCGAGTTGATTTGAAAATGCTGAAAGTACATTTCCTGAAATAAATCCCCCTAAAAGGGTTACAAAAAGCCAGGGCAGTCTGGAGCTTAAGGTAGAAGTTAACTTTGCATTTATATCATCTTCAAGACCAGATACACCGGCCATTTTATAAATATCTTCTTCTGCCTCTTCATGAATAACGTCAATAACATCATCAACAGTGATAATTCCCAGCAAATGGTTCTTATCATCAACAACTGGTACCGCAAGAAAGTCATACCTTGCAACTACTTTTGCAACTTCTTCCTGGTCATCATTTACATTAACACTAATAATGTTTCTTTTCATTACCTCAGAAACCATAAGATCCTGACTGGCAATTATCAATTCTCTTAAGGAAATTACTCCCATAAGCTGATTTTTTAAATTAATTACATACACATAGTAGACTGTTTCTGCATTTACAGCGTTCTCTCTTAGGGCTTTAATTGCCTTATCCACAGAAATATTATAAGGAATTGCAACAAATTCCGTAGTCATAATACCGCCGGCAGTATCATCTTTATAAGATAGCAATTCTTGAAGGTCTTCTGCAGATGAAATATCAAATAAATCCAGGTATTTTTCCTGTTCGCTTTCTGGAAGTTCTCCTAAAAAGTCTGCTGCGTCATCATATGGCATGTGTTCAAATACTTCAGTAACTTTCAGATCAGGTAACATTGAAAGCAACTGAGATATTTCTTCTGATTCAAGTTCGTTAAGTACGAGAGCCACTTTTTCTGCTTCAAGTTGCTCAATTAATATTTTTTTATCTTTAAGGCGATTTAAACTTTTCAAAACATCTGCTATATCTGCCTGGTGAGTCTTGCCCAGAATTTCTTTAATTTGTGCAAAGTTTTTTAATATAACTGCATTTTTTAGCTTTTTCTGATCCTGTAATCTAGAATTAACCATAGCTCCTCCTTTATCAGAGCTATCCCCTTCGAAGAAAGCTCTGTTATTGTTTTTTCGATCGGGGTATTACTTCCATTTTACATTCTCCTCCTTAAAAATCTTTATTATTGTACCCAAAATTACTCAATGTAGTATTTTTATTTCTCCAGTCTTCCTTCACTTTTACCCAAAGATCCAAAAATATTCTGGCTCCTAAGATATTTTCTAACTCTCTTCTGGCATCCTGACCAATCACTTTCAACAATTGACCTTGTTTGCCAATTACAATTTTTTTCTGTGAGCTTCTTTCTACATAAATTGAAGCAAGAATGTTAATTACCTCACCTTTTTTCTTTTCTTCAATTTGTTCAATTACTACCGCAACAGAATGAGGAATTTCTTCCTTTGTTCTTTTTAATATTTTCTCTCTGATAATTTCAGATATAACTACTTTTTCCGGCTGATCAGTAACTTCATCTGAGGGATAAAACATTGGTCCTTCTTCAAGATATTTTTTTGTTCTTTCAATTAACTGATCAACATTGTCTCTTTTAAGGGCAGAAACAGGGAATATTTCTGCAAAATTTAATTTATTTTGCCAAAAATCTATTTTTCTTAATAAATCTTCCTTTGAAATAAGATCAATTTTATTTAAGATTAAAAAAATGGGAAGATTAGTAGATTTAAGTCTTTCTACAATAAATTCTTCTCCAGTTTTAAAATCAACAGATGCATCTACCATATAAAATAATATATCAACATCACGCATTGTTTTTTCGGCAACATCTACCATATATTCACCAAGACGATGCTTCGGTTTATGAATACCCGGGGTATCAAGAAAAACTATTTGAACATCTTCTTTTGTATAAATACCCGTAATTCTGTTTCTGGTTGTTTGAGGTTTATCTGACATAATAGCAACCTTTTTCCCCAAAATTTCATTCATCAATGTTGATTTTCCTGCATTAGGCCTTCCAATTAGTGCTACAAATCCTGATTTCATTAATTCCCTTCTTTCAAATCATATTCAAAAGCCATTGGTAAAAGCTGTTTTAAAGTAACAGTTTTTATTCCATTCTTCCATTTTATAATAACTTCAAGATCATCTGCGAATTCTTTTAATACCTGTAAACAAGCACCACAAGGAGTTACTATTGTATCCGCTTCAGTAACCAGCGCTAGCTTTTTAAAACATTTTTGCCCCTGTCCTACGGCAGAAAAAACTGCATTTCTCTCTCCGCACACCGTCATGCCAAAACTTACATTTTCTATATTAGTCCCTGTATATACTTTATCATCACAACCCAGAATGGCTGCTCCAACCTTAAATTTAGAATAGGGTGAATAGGATTTTTCCATTGCTTTTTCAGCATAAACCATCAATTCTTCATTAGTCACAAAATCACATCCTTTATTTTATTAAAAATATCAAAACACCATTAATAACTGCTACAATACTTACTACAAGTACAGCACCTGCAGCCATATCTTTAATTCTTTTTGCTTCAATATTATAGTCTTGAACTATTAAGTCTACTGTTCTTTCAAAAGCAGAGTTAATTACTTCTACAGAAATAACCATACCTATTTGCAAAAAAAGCAAAACCCATCGAACTGTAGAAAGCTTAAATAACAAACCTAAAGAAATGGCTACTATCATAGCCATAAAATGTATTTTAAAATTCTTTTCATTTCTGAAAGCAAAAGTCATACCTGAAAAGGCATGTTTAAAACTCTCAAATAAGTTTTTTGATTTATACATATAATTACACTACCTTGTAAGAGAAAATTTTTCTAATATGGCTTCTTCTCTTGAGCGCATTTCCTTTTTTTCATCTTCTTCTAAATGATCATGACCTAAAAGATGCAACATGCCATGAACAAAAAGATACATTAACTCTCTTTTAAAACTATGCCCGAACTCTTTACTTTGTTCTTCTGCTTTTTCCAGAGAAATAACAATATCACCTAATAGAATTTGCTCTGGAATATTCCCTTCTTTAATACTTTTAAGCTCAGTTTCTTCATAAATAGGGAAAGATAATACATCCGTTGCTGAATCTATATTCCTGTACTCCTTATTTAATTCCTGAATTTCAGCGTTGTCTGTAAGAACAAGACTAACCTCCGCAGAAGAAGGTATATTCTCTGAATCCAGCATATCAGAAAAAATCTTTTCAATAATATCTGAATCTTCTTTTACAAAAACAATTTTATCTTGTTCATTGTTTATCTTTATCATTGGAATTCCCATCCTGACTCTCTTTTTTCATTTCTTTTAATACACCCTCTGGATACTCAATTCTTGTGTGATAAATACCCTGAAGAATTTTTACAAAAGTTTTTATTATTACCTCTATTTCCTTCATCGTCAGTTCACTTTCGTCAAGCTGACCATCATAAAGCTTATCTTTTACAATGTTTCTAACCATAGTATCTATCTTAATAGGATTAATATCTTTTATAGATTTAACCGCCGCTTCCACACTGTCAGCAAGCATAAGAATAGCTGTCTCTTTAGTATTTGGCTTCGGCCCTTCATACCTGAAGTCATCTCCAGAGACATCTGGATTAATTTCTTTTGCCTTATGAAAAAAGAAGTTCATCAAACTTGTTCCATGATGCATTGGAATAAAATCAAGAATTTTTTGCGGAAGTTTATATTTCTTACCTAACTCTATTCCCTCTTTTACGTGAGCTTGAAGAACAATTACACTAAGACTTGGATTTAGCTTTTCGTGAGGATTCTCTCCCACTTGGTTCTCAACATAGAAAAAAGGTCTTTTTAACTTACCAATATCATGATAAGCGGCTCCAACCCTTACTAGCACGGAATTAGCCCCAATTGCCTCTGCAGCTCCTTCTGCAAGATTACCAAGAATAATTGAATGGTGATAAGTTCCAGGAGCTTCAATTATCAGTTTCTTTAACAAAGGATGATTAGGATTGAATAATTCAAGCAGTTTAATAATAGTAGTTTTATTAAACAAATCCTCTAAATAAGGAAGTATCCCAATAGTAAGAACCGTCGACAAAAATCCATTTATCGCTCCAAAAGCCAGGGCAGTAAGATAAAATGAATAGTCTTCATTTACAGTTAATAACCAAGCTGAAATACTTAAACAATTTGCCAGGGAAATAAATACTCCTGCCTTAATCAAATCTCCTCTTTGGTTAATTTTTGCTACCAGATAAACACCAACATAACTACCAATAAAAGATGTATAAACATAGGCCATATCTTCTGTAATTAAACCAATATAAATACTTATAATAGCAGCAGAAACGTATGCAAGCTTGTCGTCAAGAAGAATAGCTATCATCATTGCCACAGCTGCTGATGGTATTAAAAAACTTACGAGAGGAGCAAATGTACTCGTTGAGTAGTTTTGAACTGTAATAAAAATTCTAATCAAAATTAAGGCTGTATAAAACAAAACCATTAATAAAAGTATGTTTCTGTCTTTTCTATACATCTCGGGATTATAATTTTTTAAGAAAAGAGAAATTAGCAATATAAACAATAATGTATATAATACTATTCCAAGTATAATACCAGGGATATTTCCTTTATCTGAATATCCTAACCAGTTTATAATTTCTATTTGTCGGGAAGTAATCACTTCACCCTTGCTTACAACTCTCTCATTCTTTTGAACAACAATTCTAACCGGGTCTACCTTCGCAAGTTCCGCTGCAACTTCTTTTGCAGTGGCTTCTTCATCCGGGATAAGGTTAGGAACCATTTTCAAAGTATTAGCAAGATTAGAAATAAACTTTTTATAGACCGGATTAATATCAAGCAAACTAATATCTGAATTTATTTTTTCTATAGTAAAAATAAGATTCTCACTATTCACACCAGCAGAAAAATTATTCCTTATTATTACTTCAAGTCTTCCCATTAGAGCATCTATCTGGGATTCTGAAGCCGCGCTAAGGCTTTCAACATCAATTAAAGTAAAATTAAAACCCAAACCTGATAATATATTTACCTTTTGATTAAGAAGCAATTCTTTATCATCCAATATTTGTTTTATTTTCTCTGTTATGTTTTCAAGTTGATCCTGATATTCATCGACAATAATAGGCTCCAAACGATAAACAGTTTTTACTTTTGCAGCTATCTCTGCCTTTTTTATTTCTGTAGCATCCTCGTCAATAAAAGTCAGGTACCTGTCTGCTTCAATTGTTACGGGAGAAACGTCGCCTTCAGCCAAATCAAGAACATTTGGTATCATACTTCCTGATATCAAAGCTACCACCATAAGAGTAAAAACAGTAACGTAAAGAGCACGGCGGTATTTCGTATTATTTTCAAAAAACTTATAAACTTTATTCCGTTTTATTATTTTTAGAAAACCCATAAAAAACCACTCTTTTTAATTTGATTTATAGTACTTATCATATGCATCGATAATCTTTCTTACAACCTTATGCCTTACAACATCTGTACTTTTCAGAAAAGAAAAACCTATCTCATTTATATCTTTTAAAATATTCTGAACAACAATAAGACCTGATTCTGAATGTTTCGGTAAATCAACCTGAGTTATATCTCCAGTTACTACAACTTTAGAATTTAATCCTATTCTTGTCAAAAACATTTTCATTTGTTCAGGAGTAGTATTTTGTGCCTCATCAAGAATGATAAAGCAATCCTCCAATGTACGCCCTCTCATATATGCAAGGGGTGCTATTTCAATAATTCCTTTTTCTATATATTTCAAAGCTAAATCCAAGCCTAATACATCGTAAAGACCATCATAAAGTGGTCTCAAATAGGGATCTATTTTTTCTTGAAGATCACCTGGAAGAAATCCAAGCTTTTCCCCCGCTTCTACCGCAGGTCTGGTTAATACGATTCTTGATACTTTTTTCTCTCTTAAGTATTTTACAGCCATCACAACTGCAAGATAAGTTTTACCCGTTCCTGCTGGTCCGATGCCAAATACAACATCTTTTTCCTTTATTTTTTCTATATATTCGTACTGACCTTTGGTCTTTGCCATAATTTTTTTGCCACGGACAGTCATGTATATTACTTCTTTTAAGAGATTAGAAATCTCCTGATTCTCTTCTCTCATTATTATTGCATAATCTATATCAGTAAGGGATATAACCCTGTTATTTTCAACTAAATTTATTAGATGTTTAAATATTCTCTCTGCTAACTCAACATCTTCTTTTTCACCATTAATAATTATCTCATTACTTTTTGCCACGATTTCTACAGGAACATTCTCTCTAACCATATTTAAGTATTCATCATTTGCACCATATAACATTTGTGCAACCTGATTATTAGTAAGACTAATAATTTTTTCCTGTTGTTGCAAATTCAAACCCCCTCTTAAAAAAAGTGCCTTTTGTATGAAAAAGGCACTTATGACTGATATTATAATAGATCTTTCATTGTTATCACAAAATATGCTGTTATTGTAAATAAAATTATTCCTAATATTATATTAAAAATATTAAGCAGTTTTTTTTCAATAATTATCTTGTTAAACACAAAACCTATTATTATTCCTATTGAAATAATAACTAACCAACTGATAAATACTAAAAACAATGACTTCACCTTCTGTATGGCATTCCAATCCGACGAGAAACTGGTTTACCTATAATTTCAGAATAAACTATAGCTTTTTTTAAATCTATTTTATTAAGAGAATAGTCGGATTCTTCATTATTATAGTATATTCCCTTGGTTTTTTCATCTATAACTTTTTTAATTCTTTCTACTGGTTCAGGCTTAATTTCTGGAGCAGAAACTGGAAGAACCTGTTTATATTTCTTTTTCTTTGGAACAGGCTCCTTGGATAACTCTTCCAGTTTTTTTAATTGTTCTAAGGCTTCTTCAAAGAAAGATTTTTTCTTTTTACTTTCTTTAGCTTTTTCAATAATTACAGGATTCTTCTCCGTCGTTTCCTTTTTTTTCTTCTTTGAACCTGCACCTGAAATTAATTTAAAAATAAAAATATAGAAAGCAATGTTTAGAAAGGTTGCAAATAAATCTTCCATTATTTACCCTCTTTAGAAATATTTTCTCTCATAGCAGTATCAGCCACAACATTTTGCATGTTGTAATAGTCCATTACACCAAGCTTCCCGTTTTTGAAAGCTTCCGCAATTCCTATTGGTACCTGAGCTTCTGCTTCTACTACTTTCGCTCTCATTTCCTGAACCTTTGCTTTCATTTCTTGTTCTTGAGCTACTGCCATAGCTCTTCTTTCTTCTGCTTTAGCTTGAGCAATTTTCTTGTCAGCTTCCGCCTGATCAGTTTGTAATTCAGCACCAATGTTTTTACCAACATCAACATCTGCAATATCAATTGATAAAATTTCAAATGCTGTACCTGAATCTAATCCTTTATTTAAAACTGTCTTAGAAATACTGTCTGGATTTTCCAATACATCTTTATGTGAATCTGCGCTACCTATTGTAGAAACAATACCTTCTCCAACTCTGGCGATAAT